>MDTG01080223.1_pt1 | contig 13743 bp, 13 predicted proteins | sample 811421 | NCBI WGS metagenome assembly MDTG01 (sample SAMN05326645, study PRJNA326480) | marine metagenome | isolation source: seawater | place: Pacific Ocean: South East | collected 2011 | reverse complement strand
CAGGAATAAATGATTTTTGAAAACCAATAATTATCTTTTTAGATTCTCTTGTACAAGAAGCCAAGAAAAAAAGAAAAAACGGCTTAGCGTAATTAAAAAAATTTCTTCTTGAGAATATATAGTTATTCATTTATCTTTTTCAAAATATGAAATCTGGTTTAATTTTCTCATCTCCCTTAAATTAAGTTCGCATTTTGATATTATTTCCTCAAGAGTAAATCCTTTTATATCTGCCAGAAAAGACATCCCGCCAGCTCCTACTCCCTCCTTAACATATCCTAATTCATAGTCTTTTAACTCTTTATAGTTAGAAGATTTAAAATTTAGACCACTAGAGAATCCAAAGAGATTAACATCATGCTTCTTTGCAATAAGAACTAATAATTTATTCAAGGAGTCATCCCTTACTAACCAATTAGTCGTAGTGATAAAAATATTATCTACAAAGTCTTGCTTATTCTTAAATGTTTTATATTCTAAAGCCAGAAATAATAAAGCAATCATTTGACTCCCACCAGCAAGGATAACACTCTGATTTACTTCTCTAGCACCAATTAATAATCCCATGGAAAAGGCTTGAAAAGGATCGCCTAAAGCAGCAATAACATCTATTGCATTAAAATTATTTTTGAGATTAGCTTTTAAAAGGGCAATTGAAATAATCTCTTTTTTTAATTTTCTTGGTGGATTTAAAAGACTGCTGCCTACTAAATCAGATACATTTAATCCGAAAGCTTCCATTGTCGCTTGGGCTGTTGTTGTTCCACCTGGAACTGACTCAGAAATAAATATTGGTTGATTAGTTGATTTCCCCATAGACAAACCACTTTCAAATAAACTTTTTACTCTTTTTTTAGACATTGCATTACCCAAAACAATAGATTCTGCTGGCATTAATGAGTTTCTTTCAACTGCGATATGTTCAAAATATGGCTCTACATTCATACCCAAAGGAATAACTACTGGATGAATACCCATTAGTTTTGCACATACATTACTTATTAGAGCAGGCGTTACACCTGCAGGTAGTAAGGGAAGTTTATATAAATTATCTTTATTCGGTCCAAATAAGAGAAATTCAGCATCAGCTAGTGCAGTAGTTTTTCTTGATTCAGAATCAATTCCTGCTGCAGATATTCCATCAATCTGTGATGTATTAGTGCCTGCGATAATCAGATAAAATTTAAAATCATCAATTTTACTCTTAATGAGATTTATTTTTTGAACTATGATTTTTTCATCAACCTTACTACCAAAATAATTAACTTTAAAATGATTAATACCCATTCTTTTTAAAATCTATTTAAAGTTTAAAATCAACAAATCCACTAAGAATTAGAGGTGGATCAGGAATTCTTGATTTTAATCTCGGAAAAATTGAATATGAAATTACATGGATTGTAAAAACATAAACTATTTCTTGAAATATAATTAATAAAATAGCGACAATTTGAATAGTTAATAAAGAAGGAGATGACGAGATATGAAAAAAAACACTTAATTTCTCAATTAAACTGTAACTAGCTCTAGTTATTATTATCCAAAGATTTTCACCTACTAAAGTTGATAAAGCAAGAACTCTTATAGAAAAACCCATAGCTCCAATAATTATTCCTAATATCCAACTAAACCACCAGCTTTTAGATTTTAGCCAGCACCAACCCAACCAAAAAGCTAATATTCCATAAGGGAATAAAAATAAAGGGCCACGAACAGGTCCCATCAAAATCATAAGTAGGAGTATTTGAATAATAATTCCATCTAATGCAATCTTTGTCCCTCTTCTTAAATGTAATAAAATCAAAGGCAATGGAAGAATAAGTCTTAATAAAGCTCCTCCCACAGGTAAATAGTAAAGAGCAATCCATAAAAGCGAGGAAAGAGAAGCCAAATATGATGGCTCAATTATATTTAATGCTTGTGATTTATTTGTAATTCTCATTAAAAAATTTTATGGTTTTCCAACTTTACTTTTTTTATTATCTCCCAGAGAATAACGTTGAATATTTTCAATTTGAAAATTTAAATTTGAATTTTTTAAAACATTAGAAAAATTTTCTAATGGTGATGAGGGATCAACTTCATTTAATATGACTATTACACGATAAGATTCAGGCCTATAATTTTTTTTCTTTTTGATATTTTTAGCTTTAGGAGTTATTTGTCTAATTACTTCATTATTACCTTCTAAAATAGCTTCTCCTTTAATAAAGTTTTGTTCTTTTATATTTTTTTCAATTATTGGGTAACTAATATCTTTAACTAATTTACTATCTTGATTATTTACTTTAGTTATTGAATACTTCTCTTTTAAATTCTTATCCGCCTTTTTTTTAATACTATTAACTTCTGTATTATCAAGTTCATCTTGATCAATATTTTCAAAACTGGACTCTAAAAAATCACCAATTTTTCCACCAGAACATGATTGTAAAAGAAACAATAGAATTAGTAAAAATAATTTTGTTAGTTTCTCATACATATTAATTATTTTATTTTTTGGGATTTTTTTACCTTCGACACTTTTTTTCTTGAAGTATTTGTTTTTTTATTAGAAAAAACTTTTTTATCTTTTAATTTTTCATCTAATAATTTCATAACTTCTTCAATTTTTAACTTATCAATATCAATATCTTTTGGAAGAGATACATTTACTTTGCCAAATTTGGCATACATTCCATACGGACCATTAAAAATTTGTATGGATTCTTTTGAATCTTTAGGCTTTCCAAGATCGCGAAGAACCATTCTTCCTCCTCTTCCTAATTTTGGCATAGATAGAATTTCTAAACCTCTTTCTAAATTAACTTTAAAAACATCATCCTCTTTCTTTAAAGACCTGTTTTCAGATTCGTTTTTGTTTTTTATCCATCTAATATAAGGTCCAAACCTACCCCTATCAGCTTCAATAATACCTCCCTCAGGATGTTCACCCAAAAGTCTTGGCAAGCTTAATAACTCCAGAGCTTGCTCTAATGTTAGATCATCAGTTTTTAACTCTTTTGGAAGTGATGCTCTTCTAGGTTTAGTATCATTACCCTGATCAATCCCAAGCTGGACATAAGGTCCATAAGGCCCAAATCTTAAAAAAACTTTTTCTCCAGTTTTAGGATCTTGTCCCAAATCAGATGGGCCACTTAATATCTGATCAACTTTTTTTATATCTAAATCACCAGGTGTAATATCCATTGGCAAATTACCCTTTGCTTGAATTTCATTCCCAGAATCATCTAATTTAGTCCCTTCTAACCAAGGACCATTTGAGCCAATTCTTACCACACAGGGGAGATCATCAAAATCTACTTGCCTATAAGCTTTCCCATCAATATCCCCCTCAGTCTTTTGAACTTTTATTTCAAGTCCATTTTTCCCTTTATAAAAAGTTTCTAAATATGGCAACCATTCCAAGTTTCCAGATGATATTTCATCTAAAGAACTTTCCATTTTTGCAGTAAAAGTAGTATCTACTAAATCAGGGAAATGTTCTTCAAGTAAAGCAGTAACAGCAAAGGCAGTAAATGTTGGTGCTAATGAGTTGGAGGATATCTGAGCATATCCCCTATCAACAATAGTACCGATGATGCTTGCATAAGTTGAAGGTCTTCCTATACCCTCTTTCTCTAAAATTTTTACTAAGGCAGCCTCTGAATATCTTGATGGTGGTTTTGTTTCATGCGATATAGGCTCTGTATTAACAATATTAACCCTAGAACCTTTTACTAAATTAGGAAGAATTACTTCTTGTTGTTCAATAGCGATACTTGGGTCATCAGTTCCCTCTACATAAGCTCTAAAAAAACCAGGGAAGTTAATAATTTTTCCACTTGATTTAAAAATGGCTTTACCAACACTTATTTCTGTATTAATCATTGTTAATTTAGCTTCTGCCATTTGACAAGCTACTGTTCTTTTCCATATAAGCTCATACAAAGATAAATCTCTCCCAGTGAGTTCTGTATCTGAAGGTGTTTTAAATTTTTCTCCTGCTGGTCTTATAGCTTCATGTGCTTCTTGAACATTAATCGCTTTTGAACTGAACTGTCTTGGACTTTCAGATAAATATTTTTTACCATATTTAGTTAATACGCAATCACGAGATGCACTTATTGCTTGTTGCGACAAGTGAACTGAATCAGTTCTCATATAAGTTATAAAACCTCTCTCATATAAACTTTGTGCACATCTCATGGTTTCTCTAGCCGAAAGGCGTAATTTTCTATTAGCTTCTTGCTGCAAAGTACTTGTAGTAAAGGGAGGAACAGGTTTCCTAATAGTTGGCTTTTTCTCAATCTTTTCTACATTCCAATTCATTCCGGAAATAGATTCCAACAAATCAAGTGCATTTTTTTGATCTAGGATTAATGATTTATTACCCTTTTTTAGAAATCCTGTTTTTTCATCAAAATCAGAGCCATTTGCAATCTTTTTATCATCTAGACTAAACAACTTAGCATCAAAATTAATATCATCTTTTGAGAGAATTGCTTTTAAATCCCAATATGAGGCTTTTTTAAAAGCACGCCTCTCTCTCTCTTTCTTGACCAATAATCTTACAGAAACAGATTGTACTCTCCCTGCTGATAATCTTGGGGCAACTTTCTTCCATAATAATGGTGATAATTCATAACCAAAAAGTCTATCCAATATCCTTCTAGTCTCTTGAGCCTGAACTAATTCCATATCAATTTCTCTAGTTTCATCAAGTGCTTTATTTATCGCTTTTTCAGTAATCTCATGAAAAACCATTCTTTTTGTTGGAATTTTTGGCTTTAAAATTTGCAATAAATGCCAACTAATACTTTCTCCCTCTCTATCTTCATCAGTAGCTAATAATAATTTTGTTGCACCTTTTAAAGCATCTTTTAATTCCTTAACAACTTTTTTTTTCTCTTTAGGAACAACATAAAGTGGTTCGAAATCGTCAGTTGTGTTTACTCCTATTCTTGACCATTTCTCTTTTTTTAATGAAGCGGGTATTTCACCTGCTCCCTTTGGAAGATCCCTAACATGACCCATTGAGGCTAAAACTTGAAAATTAGGAGGCAAAAACCTCTTAATAGTTTTTGCCTTAGTAGGGCTTTCAACAATAACAAGTGTGTTTTCCAAGAAGTTCTAATAAAATTAATTTTTATTCCATTAGGACATATTATGATTAATTGAGTAATTTTCAAGGATAATCTCCTCTTAATTTCAATTAACCTCCAATAATAATTATAATCAAGTTATTATTAACGAAAACAATCTTTTTAACTAAACCTTCAAAATAGTCTAAGTGTCCAACGAAATTCTAACAATCAATTTAAACGCGCAAGCAATAATACCGGAGGCATTTATTTTGCTTGGAATTGTTGGAACTCTTATAGTTGATTTAGCAGGAGAAAAGACTGCCTCAAAGTGGGCTCCAATAATATGTTATATCTCTTTAGGAAGCTCTCTTATTGCTTTGTCTTCCCAGTGGACTAACCCTGCGGAAATTGCTTTTCTTGGGTCTTTCGTTTCAGATAATTTATCTTTAGCCTTTAGAGCCATAATTGCACTATCCACTCTTATATCTCTTCTCATAAGTTGGAGATATACAGAACAAAGTGGAAGTCCAATAGGAGAATTCGCAGCAATAATCTTATCAGCCACCTTAGGGGCAATGCTTTTATGTGGATCTACTGACCTAGTAAGTGTATTTATCTCATTAGAAACTTTATCTGTAGCAAGTTATTTACTATCAGGTTATTTAAAAAGAGATCCAAGGAGTTCAGAAGCTGCTCTTAAATATTTACTTGTAGGATCAGCTGCGGCGGCTGTTTATCTATATGGCTCTTCCTTACTTTATGGATTAAGTGGCTCTACAAATTTATCATCCATTGGAATTCAGCTAATAGATAAACCATCTTTCATAACTTCTATTGCTTTAGTTTTTGTTCTTTCTACAGTTGCTTTCAAAATAGCTGCTGTTCCATTTCACCAATGGACTCCGGATGTTTATGAAGGGTCTCCTACTCCAGTAGTAGCTTTTTTATCGGTAGGTTCAAAAACGGCAGGTTTTGCTTTCGCAATAAGAATATTAATAACAACTTTCACTTCATTTGATGAACAGTGGAAACTTTTATTTACTGTTTTAGCAATCTTAAGTATGGCTTTAGGAAATATTGTTGCTCTAGCTCAAACATCCATGAAAAGAATGCTGGCTTATAGCTCTATAGGACAGGCAGGTTTCGTAATGATAGGTATTGTATCTGGAACACAAGATGGCCTGTCGGCTGCCGTTCTTTATCTTGCAGCTTATTTATTCATGAACCTAGGCGCTTTTTCATGTGTTATTTTATTTTCACTAAGAACTGGTTCAGATAAAATTACTGACTATTCAGGTCTATACCAAAAAGATCCTTTAATTACACTTGGACTCAGTATATGTTTACTTTCTCTTGGAGGCTTACCACCTATGTTAGGCTTCTTCGGAAAAATTTACTTATTTTTTGCAGGTTGGGCTAATCATCAATATTTATTAGTAATTATTGGTTTAGTAACATCAGTAATATCAATTTACTATTACATATCTGTAATCAAAATGATGGTGGTGAAAGAGCCACAGGAGGCTTCTGAAATAGTCAAATCATACCCCCCCACTAACTGGGACGTAGTTGGTTTGCCTCCTTTAAGAGTTGCCCTTTACACTTGTCTAGCTGTAACAGCTCTAGGCGGAATATTATCTAATCCTCTGTTCAAGTTAGCTAATACAGCAATCTCTGAGACTCCATTTTTGCAAGAAATATTGGCTAACATAATCATTTAAATTTGAATGTAATACATGAATAATAAAGTTGCATCTCTCGAAAGAGTATCAAAAATATATGGTAAAGACGATTTAATTGTTAAAGCTTTAGATAATGTTGACTTGGATATTTATAAAGGTGATTACTTAGCTGTTATGGGGGCTAGCGGTTCAGGTAAAAGTACTGCTATGAATATTTTAGGTTGTTTAGATAGACCATCAGATGGCCAATATAAACTAAATGGTAATTCAGTTGAAAATTTATCTGATAATGAACTTGCTTCCCTAAGGAATCAAAAGTTAGGCTTTGTTTTTCAACAATTTCATTTATTATCAGATGCTACAGCTTTAGAGAATGTTATGCTTCCAATGATTTATGCAGGTGTTGATTCAAATTTAAGGGTAAAAAAAGCAAAAGAGGCTTTAAATAAAGTTGGCCTTGGACAGAGGATTAGTAATAAACCCAATCAGTTATCGGGTGGACAACAACAACGGGTTGCGATAGCTAGAGCGATAATAAATGAACCATCACTTCTTTTAGCCGACGAACCTACTGGAGCTTTAGATTCCAAAACGACAGAAGACGTTTTAGATCTATTTGATGACTTACACAAATCAGGCATTACTTTAGTGTTAGTGACTCATGAAGATGAAGTTGCAAGTCGTGCAAAAAACATTGCAAAATTTAAAGATGGGAAAATAATTGAATTGATTAAAAAATAAATCTATAATTTTAATATTTTTTCTTTTTTTTTATCCTCAAGTATCAAATTACCATTCCAATCTATATGCTTTATTAACCATTTAGATGAATCATATCCTTTTGGAAGATAACTCTTATTAATGAATTTATTCGCTCCTTCTATAATTTCCATTTTCCTATTATTTTTTTCAACCGCATTACAAATAACCTTCAGTATTTTTGAAGTCCATTTATATTGACATAAATTTTTTTGTTTAATCGCATTTGATAGAGAAATTCCTTCTCTGGGAGTTTTATTGTTGAGATTCATCCCAATACCAACTCTAATGTAAAGTATTTCACTTCCTCTAGTAATTACTTTAGGTAAAAAACCAATTAACTTTTGAGATTCATAAAAGATGTCATTCGGCCATTTCAAATTAACTTTGATCGAATTTTCAATAAACATTTCACATAATTGGTTAGCTATTGAAAGAGAGAAAATCTCGGGCATGAATTTGTTATTGAATATTGGATAAGCAGCACTTAACCAAATACCGCCTCTAGGAGAGGACCATTCTCTTCCATATTGTCCTATCCCAGAGAATTGCTCTTTTGCTATAAATGCTACAGGTTTACTAAAATTTATTACAGATCTTTTTAAATATTGATTTAGTTCAATTTCTGTACTTTTGCATTTAAGTTTATAAATCAAATTCCAATTGGGTAAATTTTTAAAATCTTTTTTGTAAAAAAAAGAAGTTTTTGCAGCTTCGCCTATGATTTTCACAAAATTTTAATAATTGAAGAAAATTTTAGTATTTATTATATAAGTGTTATTTTAAATTAACCTATTATACAGAAATTATTAAAAAGTAAATTAAATTGAATAAAAGAAAGCCTGAGTCATTAGAAAATTGCTTACTAACTTTTAAAAAGTCATGGTCAGAAATAGATCATCTTTTAGAATTAACTAAGAAGTGGGAAAAAATTGTTGGCAAAGATTTATCAAAAGAATGTAAGCCTTTAAAAATTGAGAAAGGAATTCTTACTATTGTTGCAAATCATCCTCAATGGAGGCAGGCCTTAATTTACAATAAACATAAATTAAAAGATTCAATAAATAAATTTGGCGTCAAGTTAGACAATATTAGAGTCATCCAAAATTATGAAATAAATTCATCTAAGAAGGAATCATTAAATATAAAAGAAGAATGGGATAATCATCCAAGTAGAATTAAAAACCAAGAATTAAGCAAATGTAAATTCTGTAAAAGACCCACACCTAATGGTGAAATTAAAAGATGGGGAAAATGTTCATTTTGCTGGAGAGTAGAATAATCATTTTTTTAATATCAAGATTCCCATTTGACCCGCACAAATAGTTTGATATGAAACTTCTTTAAAGCCAGTTTCTTTCGAAATTGATATAAGTTCTTCGCCCTCTGGGAAAATTTTAATACTCCTTTCTATATATTCGTATTCATCTCTTAAATTAAAAAGACTCGATATCGGAACGACAATTAATCTAAGATATATTTTTTGAAATTTTGAAGATATTGTATTTTCCTTAGGATGATTAAAATCTAAAAAACCTGCTCTTCCATTAACTTTTAAAAGAGAAAATACTTTTCTAATTCCTTTTTCTACACTATCAAGATTTCTTAAACCATAAGACATGCAAATTCCGTCAAATTTCTGTTCTTCATCTAAATTTAAGACATCCTCTTTCATCCAGTAAATAACATTTTTTTTTATACTTTTAGATTTAAACTTTGCAAAGTCCAATATCTCATTAGCATTATCAACACCATAAACATATCCATTAGGAAAAACTTTTTTATTAATTAAAAAAGATAAATCACCTGTCCCACAGCATAAATCTGCCCAAATCTCTCCATCTTTTGGTTTTAATAATTTTATTAAATTTCTTTTCCATAATTTATGCAAACCAAAGCTTAATAAATTATTTAAGAAATCATATTTAGAGGAGATCCTATTAAAAATTATTTTTACTCTATTTGAACTTTTTTTGCTCATATAAGTCATTGTATGAAATGAGGAATGTAGTATTTATTCTTCGTTTGGTCTTATAATAAGATTTTTTTCAATAAGAAAAGACTTTATTTGCTTAATAGTAAGTTTCCCATCATGCAATAAAGAGGCAAGAAGTGCTGCAGATGCCTTACCTTTTGAAAAAACTTCAAAAATATCATTTAAAGAACCAGCTCCTCCTGAAGCAATCACAGGGATATTTAATTCATTTGCAATTACTTCAGTTAATTGAATATCGTATCCTTTTTGAGTTCCATCTCCATCCATCGAAGTTAATAATATCTCGCCAGCCCCAAGTCTTTCAACAGTTTTTGCCCAAGTAATTACATCAATTCGAGTATTCTCTCTCCCCCCTTTGACATAAACTTCCCATTCATTTATTTTATCAATTTTTTTTCTAGCATCAATAGCAATTACAATACATTGTCTACCAAATTTTTCTGCACTCTTAGATACTATTTCTGGATTATAAACCGCATAAGAATTTAAACTTACCTTATCTGCCCCTGCTCTAAGTAATTCATTAATTGAATCAACTGAGTTTATACCGCCTCCAACAGTAAAAGGGATCTTAACAGTTTTTGCAGTTCTAGAAACAAGTTCAACTAATGTTTTTCTATTTTCATAAGTAGCCTTAATATCTAAAAAGACTAATTCATCCGCACCTTCTTCTGAGTACTTATTAGCAAGTTCAACAGGATCTCCTGCATCTCGAAGGTTTACAAAATTTACACCTTTTACCACGCGACCATTAGCCACATCTAAACAGGGTATTAAACGAAGAGCAACCATTTTTTAAAAAATTGACCAAATACTGTTAAGGTTGTATAGCTTCTATTTTAAACTGTTATGGCTGACACAAAATTATTACCCAAAATTGGAAGTAAAATAAAAATAAATATTGATAAAGTAAAGGATAGGATTCCCAATAAATTAATGACTCAAATATCATCAGATCCAAGAGCTGTAATTACAGGATATAAAATGACAGATGGTAGAAGTATCGGTTTAATAGTAAAATTTCAATCTGGTGAGGAAAATTGGTTTTTCCCAGAAGAAATTGAAAGAGGTTAGTTCTCCAAGTGAATGATCCAAAACAGCTACTAGGAATTAAAGGAGCTTCTGAAACCTCAAGCATTTGGAAGCTTCGTCTTCAATTGATGAAACCAATCACTTGGATCCCATTAATATGGGGTGTGATATGCGGTGCTGCAGCGAGTGGCAATTTTGTTTGGTCTTTTAATAATATATTAGCTTCACTGGCTTGCATGTTAATGAGTGGTCCATTACTTGCAGGATATACACAAACGATAAATGACTATTTTGATAGAGAAATAGATGCCATAAATGAACCTAATAGGCCTATTCCTTCAGGAGCTATTTCTTTAAAAGAAGTTAAATTACAGATTTGGATTTTACTCTTATCTGGCTTAGTGGTTGCATATCTTTTAGATTTATACGCAAACCATACGTATCCCTCTGTATTTCTATTGGCGTTAGGAGGATCATTTGTAAGTTACATTTATTCAGCTCCACCTCTAAAATTAAAACAAAATGGTTGGCTTGGAAATTATGCATTAGGTGCTTCTTATATCGCATTACCTTGGTGGGCAGGTCAAGCTTTATTTGGGAAATTAACAATTATTACAGCACTTCTGACTCTTGCATATAGTCTTTCTGGTTTAGGCATAGCAGTCATAAATGACTTTAAAAGTGTAGAGGGAGACTCCAAATTAGGACTTAATTCTTTACCAGTCATTTTTGGAATAAAAAGAGCTAGTCAAATAAGTGCCGGACTTATAGATGTCTTTCAACTGGCAATGGTTGCTGTATTAATAATAATAGGACAAAATTTAGCTTCTGTAATTTTAGTTTTATTAATTATTCCTCAAATTACTTTTCAGGACATGTGGTTATTGAGAGACCCTTTAAAATATGATGTAAAATATCAAGCTAGCGCTCAGCCTTTTTTGATCACTGGAATGTTAGTAACTGCATTAGCTATTGGACATAGTTTCTTAATAGCGTAAATTGCTAAAATTTAAGCATCAAATATATTTAGTAACTCCTTTATTTTTAGTTTTTATTTTTATATTAATACCTGTAATTAATATAATAAAAATTACTTTAAGTTTTAAGCCAGAAAACTTAATCACTAAAAATGATCAGAATTATTCCTATGAAATTTATTCTTACGACAATAAATTAATTAGGAAATTAAGTCGTAAATACGACGTCTTAAATGATAAAGAAATAATTCCAGTCCAAGTAAAAAATGCATTCATTTCAGGAGAAGATAAGAGATTTATGTATCATCATGGAATAGATTTAATAGGTTTGTTTAGAGCAATAAGAAATAATTTCGAGAGTGGATATATTCGGGAAGGGGGCAGTACTATTACTCAACAAGTTGCAAGAATAATTTTTTTAAATAATGATTTAAATATCAAAAGAAAAATAAAAGAAGTAATGATATCAATAATTTTAGATTTTAAATATCAGAAAAATCAGATCCTAAAGCTATATCTTAATAATCTCTATTTAGGCTCTGGTGCATATGGGATTAATGAAGCAGCGCAAATTTATTTTGGAAAATTAATTAGTGAACTATGCTTATCAGAGATAGCACTAATAGCAGGATTAGCTCCTGCTCCATCTATTTATTCACCTTTTAATAATATTAATTTGGCTCTAAAGAATAGAGATAAAATACTTTATTCAATGTTTTCTGATGGTTATATTTCTAGAAAAGAATTAAATAAGGCACTAAAAAAAGAAATTAAATTAAATTACCCTAAAAAGGAATTTAGTTATCAAAATGATTCTGTTTTAGTAAATTTTATTCTTATGCAAACAAATGAAAAGATCAAAGATATTAGTCCTCGAAATAAATATGAATATATAAAAATAAAATCAAGTATAAACTCAATATGGCAGGGGAAAGCTCAAAACATGGCAAGATTAATAATGCCAGAAGATCTTGAAGTTGCATTAGTAACAATTGAATCTGATTCTGGTTTAATAAGAACAATCATTACCGGTAAAAAACCGATTACAAATACTTTTAATAGATCAACTGATGCTATCAGACCATTAAGTTCAACTTTTAAAATTATTACTTATATGGCAGCATTTAAAAATGGTAAAAATTTGGATGACAGATATTATGATATTCCAACTTGTTGGGAAGATTATTGTCCAAAGAATTTTTCTAATATTTATAAAGGGAAAATTTCATTAATTGAAGCATTTAAAACTTCCTCCAATATTGTTCCAATAAAAATTTCTAATGAATTAGGCTTAGAAAAAATAATTAATTTAGCAAATGAATTTGGAATAGGTTACAAACAAGAATTTAAAAATTTTTTACCTTTAGCAATTGGTGCTTATGGAGATAGTCTTCTTAATATTTCAAATGTTTATTCAACTATTAATAATAATGGCTTTAAAATAAAACCAACAATTTTAGAAAAAATAGAATCCTATAATGAAAAAATTATTTGGGTAAATCAAACTAAATCTAAAAGATTAATTAATAAAAATATTGTTCAGAAATTAAAAATAATTTTAGAAAAATCTGTTTCCGAAGGGAGTGGAATTGGTGCATCAATTAAAAATAAAAAAATATTTGGTAAGACAGGTACATCTGATGGGAATAGGGATCTATGGTTTATTGGATCTATAAAAGGAATTACTACAGGAGTTTGGTTGGGTTTTGATGATTATAAAAAAACAAATTTATCTAGTGGAAATGCAGCTTCACTTTGGAAAAACTATATTAAGTCAATAAAAATATTGGAGAAATATAACAGTACTTATGGAAAATAACATAACACTGCAGCATAAAATCCATTTCCAGAATTATATTTACCTGGTAAAATTTGTTTCTCACTTAATAAATTAATATTATTATTTTTTTTTAAAAAATCTTTTATCAATAAACTATTTTCTTTTGGACAAATTGTACAAGTAGAATAAACAAGGATTCCATTTATTTTTAATAAAGGGAAAATAGACTCTAATAACTTTTCTTGAAGAAGAACTAATTCATCAATTTTATTTTTATGTAAAGACCATCTTGCATCAGGATTCCTACCTAAAGTACCGATTCCAGAGCAAGGGGCATCAATTAATATCTTGTCAAAATAGCCAATTAAATTTGGTTTTGATATATATATTTTTGTAGAGTCTTCCTTATGTATTTGCACACTTTTTATATCTAATCTATCTAAGTTTTCTT
>MDTG01358418.1_pt1 | contig 13744 bp, 13 predicted proteins | sample 811421 | NCBI WGS metagenome assembly MDTG01 (sample SAMN05326645, study PRJNA326480) | marine metagenome | isolation source: seawater | place: Pacific Ocean: South East | collected 2011 | reverse complement strand
GTGATTATAATCTTAAATTATGTTTTAACTCAAATGTTACTCAGCTAATGATAGAAGTAAAAAACTTATCAAAATCCTTCGGAGAGATAGAGGTCCTTAAAGATATTTCCACCAACTTCGATAAAGGAAAAACTAATTTAGTTATTGGACAAAGCGGATCTGGAAAAACAGTATTCCTAAAATGCTTATTGGGGCTATTTAAATATAATAATGGAAGTATTTCATATGATTCAAAAATATTTACAAAACTAAATGATTTTCAAAGGCGAGACTTGCGATCAAAAATCGGAATGGTTTTTCAAGGAAGTGCTCTTTTTGATTCACTAACCATAATTGAAAATGTTATGTTCCCACTTAAAATGTTTACTAATCAAAGTGATAGTGAAATGGAGGACAGGGCTTACAAGGTTCTAAAGCGAGTTAATTTATCTAAATTTTATTCAAAAATGCCTAATGAAGCTTCGGGTGGAATGCAAAAAAGAGTGGCGATAGCCCGTGCAATTGTAAATAATCCTAAATATCTTTTTTGTGATGAACCTAATTCAGGACTTGACCCAAAAACGGCAATTGTTATTGATAATTTGATTAATGAAATTACAAAAGAATATGAAATGGTAACTGTAATTAATTCCCACGACATGAACTCTGTAATGGAAATAGGAGAAAAAATTATATTCCTTAAAAACGGTGAAAAAAAATGGGAGGGCAGCAAAGAAAATATCTTTGAAACGGAAAACTTGGCAGTTGCCGATTTTGTTTATTCCTCAAATTTATTTAAAAAAGTTCGAAATCAGTTTTTAACAAACAAATCCTAATCAACTACTAAATAAACCTCATCTGTAACTTTATTTTCGAGAAGCCAAGATTCTAAATCAGCACTTTTTTTCATTTTTAAAGAATCACTTAAGTTAAGATTCCATTTAATTTTAGCAAGAAAAGTGGTGTCAACTGTCCGAAAATTTGAAGATTGAATTAATTTGGAATAGCCAAAAACTTCTAAACTTGGAAATTGAATTTTTAAGTCTTTGGCAAGATTTAAAAAATTTATATCAGATAATTTATTGTCTACGTTTGAATTTAGGGTTTTCAAGCTGTCAATTCTCAATTCTAAATCTTTAATAGTTTGATCACGTAATTCAAGCTTTTCAACAGCTGTATCGTACAGTTCTAAAATTTTATCACTGCTTCTGTTTGAGTTACCATTAATAAAAAGCTCGAAATCCTTTATATACTCATAATTCTCTAATTCATTGTCCAGGTCTGTTCTTGTAGCTTCATTAACATCCCCATTAAATGTAATGCTTATAGTTTTGTCATCATAATCAATTTCAGCTCTTTGTAACCAAAGACTTGAATTATTTTCAATCTCCTGCGCTTTAAAATTATTAAAATCTGCCACGTATCGAGTTTCTTTTAACAATTTAATAAACTTATCCCCAGCAGGCAGTATTATTATAAAAGCTAACACTGCTGCAAGTCTTGCAATATTTTTTCTCCTGCGTGAATTGGCATAAACAACCATTGGAAAACGCAAAAATTTTAGAACAAGAAATGTTGCCAATGTTATAAAAATCGTATTTATAGTAAATAAATACATTGCTCCTACAAAATAATCGATTTCTCCCTGAGATAAACCATATCCAGCAGTACAAAGCGGAGGCATTAAAGCTGTAGCAATCGCAACACCAAAAATTACTGATGCAATAGTCCCCTTTTTTGTTCTAGCGATGATTAGTGCCAAACCCCCAAAAAATGCAATTAAAACATCTCGGATATCAGGCTTTACTCTTCCCATGAGCTCATTAGTGTCTTCATGTAAAGGAAAAAAATAAAAAAACAGGAAAGCAGTTAACAGACTTAAAACCAGCATTGTGATTAAATTGATTAAGGACTTTCTGAGAGTGTCTATGTCGTTAGTAGCAATTGATAGACCAACTCCAAGAATAGGCCCCATCAAGGGAGAGATCAACATAGCTCCAATTACTACCGCAGGAGAATTCGCGTTTAAACCAACAGAACAAACTAATATAGAACATATTAAAATCCACGCTGTTGCACCTTTAATTGAAACATCATTTTTTATTGCTGATACAGTCGCAATATAATCTGTGTCACTTCTGTAATCCAATAAATCAATTAAAAAAGCTTTTATGGAATAAAATAACCCTTTAGCATCAACTTTGATCGCTTCCTTGTGGTGTTTTATTTTCTCATCTTGTTTGTTTTCAATATCATTATCCATTTTCAACTATTTTGGTTTAAGAGCTAAATTAATCAATCTTTATGAATCGATTTTTCTTGAATCATTAAAAAATACAAAAACCCTGCTCTTACTTTTGTACCAAATCAACTTGGGCACTTGAGCAAAAGGAATACATTCTACCACACTCCAAGGATTTACACTCAAAACGTGTGCGAATCTTTTTTCCTTTTCTAAACTGTCTTCCATCTGATATTTTAAAAATGGTTCCTTCTTCTAAATCAAATATGTAAGTTTTGTTATTGGGATGATCAAAAGATTTAAGAGCTAAAGAGAGCTCGAGGCTGGAGTCTGTAGAAGCTTTTGGCTTTTTTATGAACTTGGCAAGAGGAGAAATAATTGATTTCGGAAAGACATCAGGTTTCAAAAAAGGAATAAGTAGCTTCTTGTAAGTACTTTTCCATTCATTCCCGTGTGGTTTAATTAAACTACCAAATAATTTAAAGGCATAATAATGAGCTATTTCGTGTACCAACGTAACAAGAAAACGGTATTGATTTAAATTCTCATTAATCGTTATGAGATGTTTCCCGTTTTTCAATTTTCTGTAATCACCATGTCGAGACTTTCTTTCTCTTTTTATAATTATAGATAAGTCGTCTTCAGAAATTAATTTTTGAATAATCTGAACTGAATTTTTTGGTAAATACGAATTTAATTTTCCATGCATAAAATTAATAAATTACATCTGGTCAGGCACTCTAATCCCGAGTAAACCAAATCCCTTTTTGATAATATCACCTACTACACTGCAAAGCTGAACTCTAAACTCAATCAATTGAACTGAACTAGCACCTAAAATTGGGAAATTTTGATAGAATGAATTGAACTCCTTGACAAGATCATATGTATAGTTAGCAATTAATGATGGATTGTATTCCTTAGCAGCTTGCTGAATTGTATCAGGGAAATTCTGTATACACTTGATGATGTTTTTTTCTTTTTCGTTTAAAATAATTTGGGTAGTTTTTTTAGTAAAGTCTATTCTAGACTTTCTTAAAATAGCTTGAATTCTGGCATATGTATATTGGATAAAGGGTCCAGTATTCCCCTGAAAATCAATGGACTCTTTTGGATCAAATAAAATTGTTTTTTTAGGATCGACTTTCAAAATAAAGTATTTGAGCGCCCCCAATCCTATTGTTGAATATGTTTGATTTTTTTGATCATCGGAATGTCCACTTAAGCCCCCTGATTTTTCAGATATTTTCTTTGCTGTTCGTTCCATTTCTGAGATCAAATCATCTGCATCAATCACAGTACCTTCTCGGCTTTTCATCTTACCACTCGGTAAATTTACCATACCATAACTTAAATGAAATAAATTATTAGCCCAGTCGAATCCTAATTTTTTTAGAATCAAGAAAAGGACTTTGAAATGATAGTCTTGTTCATTCCCGACAGTGTAAACCATAGCCGAAACATTTTTAAAATCTTTAATTCTTTGAATTGCAGTACCAATGTCTTGAGTCATATAAACAGCTGTTCCATCAGCGCGCAAAACAATTTTTTGATCTAATCCATATTCTGATAAATCACACCATATTGATTCATCTTTTTTCTTAAAAAAAACTCCAGACTTAAGCCCTTCTAAAATGAAAGACTTACCTAACAAATAAGTTTCACTTTCATAGTAATTTCTATCGAAATTAACTTCTAACTTATTATAAGTACTTTCGAATCCATCATAAACCCAATTATTCATCATTGACCACAATGATTTGACCCTTCTATCTCCTGCTTCCCATTTCAAAAGCATTTGTTTAGCCAATAAAAATATTGGTGCATTCTCTTTTGCATAGTCAAACGAATAACCTTGAAGCTGCAAGCCATTGATTTCGTCCTTATACACCTTTTCATATTTAATATAAAAATTACCAACAAACTTATCTCCTTTTATTCCATTAGTATTTGGTGTTTCACCTTGTCCAAAAAGTTGCCAAGCTGCCATACTTTTACATATGTGTATACCCCTGTCATTGATTATTTGAGTTTTATATACCTTTTTGCCACTAGCTTGCAAAATATTAGAAATACTAAACCCCAAAATATTATTTCTAATATGTCCTAAATGAAGAGGTTTATTTGTGTTTGGAGACGAGTACTCAACAACAACACACTCATCCCCTTTTTGATCAAAAAACCCATAATTAGAATCAGATTTAATTTTATCAAAATCATCCAAAAAATAAGTAGCAGAAAGAACTAAATTTAAAAAACCCTTGACAATATTAAAACTTATAATTACTTCAGATTTATCAACCAAATAAGTACCAATTTTTTCTCCAATTAAATTTAAATCTTTCTTCAATATTCGTGACAACGGAAAAATAACTACGGTAATATCCCCTTCAAAATTTTTAGGAGTATTTTTAAATTCTACAGATTTGATCTTTGTGGAAAACAAATGATTTGAAGCTTCTTTTATATGCCGCTGTAAATGAGCTTGAAGAATCATTGATAATTATTTATAAATCAAAGATACATTTTTTTAAACCCAAAATTAATTAGCTTTTGGTAAAAAAATTTCAGCAATCATACACCTAGCACTTCCCCCTCCACAAGCTTCGATTGTATCTAATGAACTTGAAATTATTATACAATACCTTTGAAGTTTTTTTATTTGAGATAATGAAAGTGAATCATAAGCACTTTGACTCATCACCAGATATTTTTTGTTATTGTGTCCGATAAGTTGGATCATATTTCCTGCAAAATTTTTCACCTGCTGCTCAGAAATACAAATAACTTCTTTGTTACATTCGATTAAACATCTCAAAACATTTTTTCGCTCGTTTGTATTATCTATTGAATCAAGACAAATAATTGCAAATTCATCCCCAATACACATCATTACATTAGTGTGATATATTCTCTTTCGCTTTCTATTCACTGTTTGAAACGCTGAAAAAATAATTGGAGAATAATCAAAATCTTCACAAAACTGTAAAAATAAATCTTCGTTACTTCTTGGTGATAGTGCACAATATGCTACCATATTAAATCTGTCAATAACCACACTACCCGTTCCCTCCAAAAAAATTGATTTTAACTCCTTAGCCGTGTAATCCTTAACATGATTAATTTTAAATCCATGATTTTCAATAGATTTTAAAACTGAAAGTTTTCTTTCTAAGCGTCTGTTTTCTGCAAACATTGGATACAAAGCAACTGCGGAATTTTCATGAAAAGATATCCAATTATTGGGGAAAATTGAATCAGGTGTATCAAATTCTTCTGAGTCGTCAATAATAAGAACATTTATAGTAGCGTCCTTTAACTTTTTAACCAAAAGATCAAATTCTTCTTTTGCCTTTTGATTAATAATTTCATGATTTGAATCATGAATAATCTTTTGGTAATAATTATTAACTGTAGTTTGCTCATTCATTCTAAATTTAACGGGTCGAATCATTAATATTGATCTTGTAATTTGTAAATACATACTATGATCTTTTCAATGGCATCGTTGAACATCTGAACAATCCGCCTAGCTTTGATACTTCTTTAAAAGAGATACTTTCAACAAAAAACCCATTTTCTGTAAGCCAATTATTTAACCGCTCAAACCTCTTGTCGGAAATAATTACATTTTCTGAAATTGAGAATATATTACAATGCATTGAGGCCATTTCGTCTTTATTTATTTGAAATAAATTTTCAGTGCCGAAAAATTTTTTAAGAAAGTTATAATCAGATTGATTTAAGAAGGCTTGTTTGTGAATCAAAGCTTTTCCCCTTCCAATTGGTTGAAAACAACAATCGAGATGTAAAGCATTTTCTTTTGGGTTAATATTAGATTTTTTAAGCTCTAATGCTTTAATTTTTTTTAGAGGGAATATAGTTTTAAGTACTTCAACGGCAAAATAGTTAGTTCTTGCAGTTTTCAAATTTGAATAATCAGGTCCGTTGTAAACTCCAATAAAAATATAGTCATTGTGTAAAATTACATCACCGCCTTCAATATGACAATCGTCAGGAAGTTCTATTATATTTTCTGAAGAAATTTTATTCAAAACCCCTTTAATTGCTGAAAATTCTTTTGCACGTTCGGGTAGAGTGTTTGACTTTATTATTTTGTCGTCTACAACAAAAGCTATATCCCTTGCGAAAATTTGGTTGTAATTTGATAAAATTTCAGGTCGATATATTTCTACTCCGTAGTTCACGAAAACTGCTTCTAATGAAGAAATTTCTTCTATCATTTTAGACTCAACTGGATAGGAACCCTCATTTACATGATATAAACTATTTGGATCATAACACTCTAAGGCTAGAGGAACAGGTCCATTATTGTTAGCTATCCCCAATAGAACCGCTTTTAAAGTATTGGTTTCATTGACAACATTAAGATCTATCATCAAAATGACTTTGAGTTTTATTTATTTCTTTTGAAAGGTCTGTAGGGCTCGCCAATATAAACTTGACGAGGTCTACCAATGGGTTCTTTCTTTAAACGCATTTCACGCCAGTGACCAATCCAACCTGGAAGTCTACCTAGAGCAAACATAACAGTAAACATGTCTAATGGGATACCCATTGAGCGATATATAATGCCTGAATAAAAATCAACATTAGGATATAATTTTCTTTCAACAAAGTAGGCGTCAGATAAAGCCTTTTCTTCTAAAGATTTTGCTATTTCTAAAATAGGATCATTAACTCCTAAATCGTTTAGAACTTCGTCTGCAGCTAATTTTATAATTTTAGCCCTAGGATCAAAGTTTTTGTAGACTCTATGCCCAAATCCCATCAATCTGAAAGGGTCACTTTTGTCTTTAGCTTTAGCCATATATTTATTTATGTCACCACCATCGTTTCTAATTGATTCCAACATTTCTAAAACAGCTTGATTTGCGCCTCCGTGTAATGGACCCCATAATGCCGAAATTCCAGATGAAATTGAAGCAAAAAGACCGGCATGAGAGGATCCAACAATTCGAACTGTTGAAGTCGAGCAGTTCTGTTCATGATCTGCATGTAATATCAGAAGTTTTGTTAGCGCCTTAACAATAATTGGATTTTGTTCATAGTCCTTGTTAGGCTTTTTAAACATCATTTTCAAAATATTTTCAACATAGCCTAAAGAGTTGTCCCCGTATTCTAAAGGAAGTCCATATTTTTTTCGATAGGTCCAGGCAACAAGAATAGGAATTTTCCCTAAAACCTTAACTATATTGTCGTACAAAGTAGCTCTACTTCTTTCGTAATCTATATTATTAACCTGATCGTTTGAGGGATTAAAAGCTGTAAGTGCACTAGTCAAAGAAGATAAAATTCCCATTGGGTGTGCAGATTTTGGAAAAGCATCAAGAATTTTTCTAATATCATCGTCTACGATTGAATTTTCCTTTATGTCTTCATGAAATTTTTCTAAAATTTCTGTTGAGGGTAGATTTCCAAAAATTAGTAGGTATGCAATCTCCAAAAAATTTGCTTTATCGGCTAATTCTTCGATAGAATAGCCTCTGTATCTCAAAACACCTTTTTCGCCATCCAAAAAAGTAATAGAACTTTGGCATGAACCAGTGTTTTTAAATCCTGGGTCAATTGTTATTATTCCATTAGTTTCAGCGCGAAGTTTACTTATGTCTATTGCATATTCCTGCTCAGATCCCTGTACTATAGGAAAATCAAAATCTTGACCATTAATATTTAAAGTCGCTTTATTAGACATAAAAAAAGAAAAAGGTAAAGTTAATAAAATGCTAGGATTTTTTCAATTTAGAGCACTAGTTATTTCACGAAAAGGTGTAAATATTTATAAAAAAAACTATAAATTTTTAAAAGCTTTGGTTTGTGGATAATAAGCTAAATCTCCAAGTTGTTCCTCGATTCTTAATAATTGATTATACTTAGCCATTCTATCGCTTCTTGATGTAGAACCAGTTTTAATTTGTCCAGTACAAAGTGCAACTGCTAAGTCAGCTATAGTAGAGTCCTCTGTTTCTCCAGAGCGGTGAGACATAATAGATGAATATCCTGCTTGCTTAGCCATATTAACAGCGGCTATCGTCTCAGTTAATGTTCCAATTTGATTAACCTTGACTAAAATAGAATTAGCAATGTTACTCTCAATACCCTTTGAGAGTCTATCAACATTTGTAACAAATAAATCGTCTCCAACAAGCTGTACCTTAGAACCAATTTTCTCGGTTAAATATTTCCAGCCATTCCAGTCATTCTCGTCCATGCCATCTTCAATTGAAATTATTGGATACTTTTCAACTAAACTGGCTAAATAATTAGCTTGCTCTTTACTGTTCATTATTTGACCAGATTTTCCCTCAAACCTAGAATAATCGTATTTCCCGTCTATATAAAATTCAGCGGAAGCACAATCTAGTGCTATCATTACATCTTCTCCAAAGCAATAACCAGCATTACTTGTTGCTTTGGCAATCGTTTCAATAGCTTCTTCTGTACCACCTAATTTTGGAGCGAAACCGCCTTCATCTCCAACAGTAACTCCTAAGCCCCTGCTTTGAAGAACCTTTTTAAGGTTGTGGAAAATTTCAGTGCCAATTTGCATTGCATTAGAAAAAGATTTGGCCATAATTGGTACGATCATAAACTCTTGAAAAGCAATTGGAGCATCGCTATGTGAACCACCATTGATAATATTAATCATTGGAACTGGTAAAGTTTTTGCCTCAGTGCCACCAATGTATCTGTAAAGCGGTAGCCCGAGTTCTGAAGAGGCCGCTTTAGCAACTGCTAATGAAACACCCAAAATAGAATTAGCACCTAAATTAGATTTATTTGGTGTACCATCTAATTCAATCATTATTTTATCAATTTTTTCTTGTTCGAAAATTGAAATTCCTAACAATGCTTTTGAAATATATTCATTAACGTTTTTTACAGCTTTTAAAACACCTTTTCCAACAAAAGCGTCGCCACCATCTCTCAGCTCTACAGCCTCATGCTGTCCAGTAGATGCTCCAGAAGGCACCGAAGCTCTTCCTAAAAAACTCTTTTCTGTAGTGACATCAACTTCAATAGTTGGGTTTCCTCTGGAATCAAAAATTTGCCTAGAAATAATACTTTTAATAATACTCATAATTAACTGTTAATTGATAAATACTCCACAAACTGATCAAATAAATAAGAGGAGTCATGCGGACCAGGACTGGCTTCTGGGTGATATTGTACTGAAAAACATTTTTTATTCTTCATAGCTAACCCAGCAACAGTTCCATCATTTAAATGTATATGGGTAACTTCAAGCTCAGGATGGTTCTCAACTCCTTGTCTGTCAACAGCGAAACCATGATTTTGGGAAGTAATCTCACCCCTCCCTGTCAATAAATTTTTTACGGGATGATTGATACCTCTATGCCCATTGTACATTTTATAAGTTGAAACACCATTTGCTAAAGCAATAATCTGATGCCCAAGACAAATACCAAATAGAGGCAAGTTTCTTTTTATAATTTCTTTTGCTAAATTTTGTGCATCAACTAGAGGTTCAGGATCTCCTGGACCATTGGATAAAAAATATCCATCTGGTTGCCATTCACTCAAATCAGCAAAGGTAGCATTGTATGGAAAAACTTTAATATAGGCACCTCGCTTTGTAAAATTTCTCAAAATATTTTTTTTTATACCAATATCCAAAGCAGCAATTTTGTAATCTGAGTTTTTATCTCCAAAATAATAAGGCTCTTTTGTAGAGACTTTAGAGGCTAGCTCTAATCCTTCCATGTTAGGGACTTTACAAAGTCGTTCTTTTAGACTATTAATATCATCAATTTCTGTTGAAATTACAGCATTCATAGCGCCATTTTCTCTTATATAGCTCACCAACGCCCTAGTATCTATATCGGAGATCGCAAAAAGATTATTTTTTTCAAAAAAATTTAATAAACTATCATCAGAGTCAACTCTTGAATAATCATAACTGAAATTTTTACATATTAGCCCTGAGATTTTAATACCATCAGATTCAACTTCATTATTATTTGTACCATAATTCCCAATATGCACGTTAGCCATGACCATTAATTGACCATAGTATGATGGATCTGTGAAAATCTCTTGATAGCCTGACATTCCAGTATTGAAACAAACTTCACCAAACGCAGTACCTTCTTTACCAATAGCTTTACCATAAAAAACTGTCCCGTCGGCTAGTAATAAAACAGCTTTTTTTCTTGATTTGTATTTCATTGCCATCAATAATTTAAACTAGTAACAAATTTGCACAAAAAAAGGACAAACAAAAAAGTTTATCCTTAATATTTTAATTGATTATTAACATTTATTCTTCCTCTGATTTGTCAATTCCTTCCACAACTGATTCTGAAGTCTTTTTCTTACTACTCCTACCTCTTCTGGTCGATCTTTTTTTCGGTTTGTCTGAGCTGTACAGTTCGTTGTAATCAACCAACTCAATCATAGCCATATCAGCATTATCGCCGAGCCTGTTCCCTAACTTTATAATTCGAGTGTATCCGCCAGGGCGATTTGAGACTTTTGGTGCAATATCTCTAAACAGTTCTGATACAGCCTGTTTTTGGCGTAGTTTACTAAATACTATTCTCCGGTTGTGGGTTGTATCAATTTTTGACTTCGTTAATAAAGGCTCTACAAAAAGCTTTAAGGCCTTGGCCTTAGCTACAGTGGTGTTAATACGCTTGTGTTCAATTAGAGAGCAGGCCATATTAGCTAACATTGATTTCCTGTGCGCAGTTTTTCTTCCTAAATGATTTATTTTCTTTCGATGTCTCATCTTTATTTTTTTTACTTATAGATTTGAATATAATTCCAAGGGATTGATATTTTTTTAGTCTTTATCTAATTTGTATTTACTCAAATCCATTCCAAAACTCAGACCCTTAACACTTACAAGTTCCTCGAGCTCAGTCAATGATTTTTTACCGAAATTTCTAAACTTCATCAAATCATTTTTATTAAATGAAACTAAATCACCAAGAGTATCAACTTCAGCTGCCTTCAAACAATTTAAGGCTCGTACAGAAAGATCCATATCAATTAACCTTGTCTTAAGTAATTGGCGCATATGTAATGACTCTTCGTCATAAGTTTCAGTTTGTGCAATTTCGTCTGCCTCAAGGGTTATGCGCTCGTCCGAAAATAGCATAAAATGGTGGATAAGAATCTTCGCGGCTTGCGTAAGAGCATCTTGTGGATTTACTGAACCGTCTGTTATGATTTCAAATACAAGCTTTTCATAATCTGTTTTTTGTTCAACACGAAAGTTCTCAACACTATACTTAACATTTTTTATTGGAGTAAAAATTGAATCTGTGAATATTGTACCAATAGAAGCAGAGCTCTTTTTGTTCTCTTCAGCAGGTACATAGCCTCGTCCTTTTTCAATTGTAATTTCCATAGAAATATTTACTTTGGGATCCAAGTTACAAATAACTAAATCTGTATTTAAAATTGAAAAACCTGAAATAAACTTTTGAAAATCGCCTGCTGTAATCTTTTCTTGGCCTGAGATAGAAATTGATACTGACTCATTATCAACTTCATCAATTTGCCTTTTGAAGCGCATTTGTTTAAGGTTTAAAATTATTTCTGTCACATCTTCAACAACACCTGATATTGTAGAAAACTCATGTTCTACTCCTTCAATTCTCACTGATGTTATTGCAAATCCTTCTAAAGAGGATAGTAAAACTCGCCTAAGAGCATTACCAATTGTTAGACCATATCCTGGTTCTAAGGGTCTGAATTCGAATTTACCATCATAATCATTAGAGTCAATCATGATGACTTTATCAGGCTTCTGAAAATTTAAAATTGCCATATTGGTTGTATTTCAATTATTATTTAGAGTATAATTCAACTATGAATTGCTCATTTATTTTTTCTGGAATCTGAATTCTAGCTGGAGCGGACACAAAGGTTCCAGACTTTGTATCGCTGTTAAACGTAATCCATTCATAAATAGTAGATGAATTTGATAATGAGTCGTTAATCGCTTTTAAAGACTTTGACTTTTCACGAACAGAGACAATATCGCCAGCCTTGAGTTGAAAGGAAGGTATATTTGTTACTCTGTCATTAACCTTAATATGACGATGCGATACAAGCTGCCTCGCACCACTTCTAGATGGCGATAAACCCATTCTGTAAACAACATTATCAAGTCTAGATTCACATAGTTGAAGTAAAACCTCACCTGTAATTCCATCAGAAGCTGTTGCCTTTTTAAATAAATTCCTGAACTGCTTTTCAAGTATCCCGTACGTATATTTGGCTTTTTGCTTTTCCATCAGTTGAACTGCATACTCAGATTTTTTCCCACGACGGCGATTATTTCCATGTTGTCCAGGGGGATAATTTTTTTTATCGAAGGACTTATCTTCACCAAAGATTGGCTCTCCAAATTTTCTAGCGATTTTTGTCTTAGGACCTGTATATCTTGCCATTTATTTTATCTTTTAATTTAAACTCTTCTTCTTTTGGGGGGTCTACATCCATTATGTGGGGTTGGAGTAACATCAACTATTTCAGTAACTTCAATTCCCCCATTGTGAATGCTTCTGATAGCAGATTCTCTGCCATTACCAGGACCTTTTACAAATACTTTCACTTTTTTCAACCCTGCTTCCTTTGCTGTCCCAATAGCATCCTCAGCAGCCAATTGAGCAGCATATGGTGTATTTTTTTTAGAGCCTCTGAAACCCATTTTACCTGCTGAAGACCACGATATAACATCACCTTTTTTATTTGTTAAAGAAATAATGATATTGTTGAATGAAGCAGTAATGTGAGCTTCTCCAACTGAATCAACAGCCACTTTTCTTTTTTTTGCACTTGACTTTGCCATATCTTGTATTATTTAGTTACTTTCTTCTTGTTTGCAACAGTTTTTCTCTTTCCTTTTCTCGTCCTTGAGTTGTTTTTGGTTCTTTGGCCTCGAAGAGGCAATCCAGATCTATGTCTAACTCCCCTGAAACAACCAATATCCATCAAGCGTTTAATATTTAATTGGGTTTCAGATCGTAATTCACCCTCAATGGTGTATTTACTAATCGCTGAACGTATTTTTCCAATTTGTTCGTCAGTCCAATTAGAGACTACTACACTTTCGTCAACTTTTGCTGAGGCCAAAATTTCCTTAGCTCGGCTTCTACCGATCCCATAAATATAGGTCAGTGAAATAACACCTCTTTTTTGTTTTGGGATATCTACCCCTGCAATTCTTGCCATAATTATCCTTGTCTTTGTTTAAATCTTGGATTTTTTTTGTTAATAACGTAGAGTTTTCCTTTTCTCCTTACTATCTTACAATCACTACTTCTTTTCTTAATTGATGCTCTTACTTTCATTTTTTCTATTATTTTAATATCTAAATGTTATCCTGGCTTTTGTTAAGTCGTATGGACTCATTTCCAATTTAACTTTATCGCCAGGTAAAAGTTTGATGTAATGCATTCGCATTTTGCCAGATATATGAGCTGTGACTACATGTCCATTTTCTAGTTCAACTCGAAACATAGCATT
>MDTG01112803.1_pt1 | contig 13744 bp, 15 predicted proteins | sample 811421 | NCBI WGS metagenome assembly MDTG01 (sample SAMN05326645, study PRJNA326480) | marine metagenome | isolation source: seawater | place: Pacific Ocean: South East | collected 2011 | reverse complement strand
TCGCCATCGGTATCACCGTGGTGCTGCTGTTCGTGGCCGAGTTCGCGCATGTCGGCCTGAACTCGGCGGCGGCTGCGGCGTTCATCATCGCCATCGGCCTGCTGATGTGGGCGCTGCTGATCTTCCTGAAGGAAACTCGCGAAGCCGCGCGCGCACTGCGTATCCCCGAGGAATTCCTCGAGAAGGATCGCAAGCTCTAGCCTTTTGGCGCTTCCAGCATCTTGTGGCCCTGGTCGCGGATGGCGGCATCGATCATCGGTTGGAGGAAGCCGAGCGCCGGGGGCAGGATCATGTGGAAGATGACCTTGTCGTCCTCCACGTCCACGTGGCCCGATAGCATCTGACCCATGGCATTGATCGACATGGTCATCCGGTCCTCGCTCGGCCAGTTGGTCTGCACGTCGGCCATGCCGCCGGGGATGTTGTCGCCGATGCGGTGGCTGTTTTCGCGCAGGCGGCGACGCACTTCCTGGCGGCCGAGGCTGTGGGGGATTTCAACGTCCATCAATTGTCCTTGTTCGGGGGTGGAAGCGATGCGTCCTCACCGCCGTACTTGTAATCGAGGTAGCGGTTCTTGATCGCCAGGTCATCCAGCGATCCCTCGGCCAGTTGCCGGGTCACGTGGTCTATTTCCTTGCTGATCTTGCCGAGGCTGTCGACCAGCTGCCTGTCCGGCGTGGACCCTGCGCGCTCCTCGCGCCGCAGGTGGTCGGGAATCTTGCGATAGCTGTCGATCGTCTCGGGCAGGTACTCGCCCACCAGCTTGCGTGTCTCCTGCGCCGCGGGGTGGGTGGGATCGACGTGGGAAAGCTGCTTGCCCAGCGCATCGAGCTGCACGCCCAGATCGTCCACCAGCGTGACGGCAGGTGCGGGCAGGGCGGGACGCTGGCTTTCCAGCCATATCTCGGTGCGCTCCACCAGTCGCTTGGCATCCTGCGTGCGGGACAAGTCCGCGCGGTTGGGCACTTTGACCTTGGGATAGTTGGCGAAGATGAACCCGGCGGCCACGATGGCGAAGAAGGCCACCATCACGCCTGCAAAGCCGATGCCTTGAAGGATCATGCCCGCAACGCTGGCGGCGATGAAGATCGCCAGCACCGCGGCGCCGAAATAGCCTGCCCGCTTGAGCGCGTTCTTCATCTTCACCTGCCGCGATGCCCGCCCGATGGAGCGGCCCCTGGCGCGGTGGAAGCCACCTTCGTAGCGGTTCACCTGGAGGCTTTTCTTCGCCGAGGAGATGATCGCATCGGATTCGCGCGTGGAATCGGCCATCGGCGGCTCAGCCCTCCAGGCTCAGCAGGCCGCTGTCATTGACTTGCGCTGCCGCCTGCGCCTGTCCTTCCGCGCGGGCGATGTAGCCTTTCGATTTCTCCACTTCGCCGGAGAGCGTTTCCACCGTCTGCTTCATGGAATCGAGAGCGCGCAATTTGAAGGAATCCACCTCGTCCATCGTGTCGTAGATGTTCTGGAAGGCGCGTTGCAGTGTTTCCATGGGGATGGTGCTGCTGGCGGCCTGTTCGTGGATCTTGGCGGTGTTGTCGCGCAGCATCTGGCCAGTGGAATCGATGATCCCCGCCGTCGTCTCGTTCAGCGCGGTGATCTGACCCAGCACCAGCTTCTGGTTGGTCATCGCCTGCGCCACGGTGACAGCGGTGCGCAGCGCGCCCACGGTGGTGGTGCTGGCGCGGTCCACACCCTTCACCAGTTCAACGTTGTTCTTCTTGACGAGGTCGAGCGCGAGGTAGCCCTGCACCGATACCGCCATTTGCGTCAGCAGGTCCTGCGTGCGCTGGCGGACGTAGAAGAGCGCGGTCTCGCGGATGGCCTTGGCCTTTTCCGGGTCCGTCGCGTCCAGCTCGGCGGCCTTTTCCTCCAGCTCTGAATCCAGCGTTTTCGCAATGTGGATCATCTGTTCGAGGTTGCCCATGGCCTCCCACAGCTTCTGCCGCTCCACGTCGATGGCGGCATTGTCCATCAGCAGTTCGTCCTTGCCGCTGGAAAGCCGGGCGAGGATCGACTGGATGTGTCCTTGCGCGCTGGTGTAGCTGTCGAAATAGTTCTTCAGCTTGTTGCCGAAGGGAATGATGCCCAGGAACTTGCGCCCGGTCATCTTCCCGCGCCTGCCGGGATCGAGGTCTTCCACCGTGCGGCGCAGCTCGGTCAGGTCGGCGCCCACGCCGCTGTCGGCATCCATTGCGCGCACCGGGCGATCGAGGAAGCGGTTGGACATGGAACTGGCCGCCATGATTTCCTTGCGGCCCATGTTGGTGATCTGGTCCACCTTCTTGCCGAAATCGGGCGAGTTGGCATCCAGTGCCACCAGCTCGTTCACGAAGCCGTCGACCTTCTGCTGCAACGCGGATTTCTTCTCCTCGCTCACCGGCACCAGCCCTGCGGCCTTCTCCGGCTTCACGTCCGGCACGGGATCGGGCGGCGTCAGCTCGAAATCGGTTGCCGTTGCAGTGGTCGTCTTGTTCTCGGTGGCCATTCGCCTTCAATTCCCTCTTTGCCCGTGTCGGCGGCTACGTAACTGTATTAGGCATACAAGACACGTGTTTCAAGTTTTGCCGAAGGCGAGTTTCCGCGATAATGGTGCGCAATGCAATCAGAACCCAACACCGGCAACAGGGCCTCGCGCCCGCTGAGTGCCGGGACCGCTTCCGCCAACCCCGCCTCCGGATTTCGCGAAGTTCTCAGCAGCTTCCGTGACTGGTGGGGCCACGAGGTAACCGGCACGGTCGACCAGGTCGCGGTGATCGAGAAGCGCCGCGCCGAATGCCAGCTTTCCGCCCGCTACCTGCTGATGGTGTCGATGTCGGCGGGCATCGCCATCCTCGGCCTGCTGCAGGGCAGCGCCGCCGTCGTGATCGGAGCGATGCTGCTCTCCCCCCTGATGGACCCGATCATGGGCGTGGGCTTCGCGCTGGCGGTGGGTGACTACAAGTGGCTGCGGCAAGCCGGCAAGTCGCTGGCGGTGGGCACGATATTCGCGATCCTGTTCACTGCGCTGGTGGTGTTCTTCTCTCCCCTGCAGACGATTACTTCGGAAATCGCCGCTCGCACCCGGCCCAGCCTGCTGGACCTTGGCGTGGCGATCTTCTCCGCCATCGCGGGCGCCTATGCGATGATCCGCGGGCGGGAAGGCACCATTGTCGGGGTGGCCATCGCGACCGCCTTGATGCCGCCTCTTGCCGTGGTCGGCTTCGGTCTTGCGACGCTGAACGGCACGGTGTTCTGGGGCGCGCTGTTCCTCTTCATAACCAACCTCACCGCCATTGCGCTGACGGCGACGGCGATGGCCCGCGGATACGGCTTCAGCACCAGCCTCTCGGAAAAGCAGACGCGGATGCAGGCGCTGCTGATCTTCGGGGCCTTCGTAGTGCTGGCAATTCCATTGTTCCTCTCGCTGCGACAGATCGTGTGGGAAAGCACGGCAACGCGACAGGCGCGCAACGCGGTCGAGGAAGTGTTCGTCGGGCGCGCCACGGTCTCGCAGATGGACCCCAGCTTCGATGCCGAGCCCCTGCAGATTTCCGCGACCGTCTTCACGCCCGAGATCGTCGGCGATGCCGAAGGGCGCGCCGAGCAACTGATTTCGCGGCGGCTTAGTCGTCCGGTCGATGTAACGCTAACCCAGGTGCGCGTGGGCACGGGCGCGCAAGCGGCGGAGGAGGCACAGTTGACGCAGGCTCGCGCGCAGGAACGCGCCGCGCGAGAACAGGCGGACGACATTGCCGATCGCCTGGCCTTGCTGGCAGGCGTTCCAAAGGACGAAGTGATCGTGGATCGCGACCGCCGCCGTGCGCTCGTCACCGCGCGTCCGCTGGATGGCGCAACGCTGTCCGCCTACGCGGAACTGGAGCGGCGGATCGACGCGCTGGAGCCGGAGTGGGACATTCGCCTGACCCCGCCGTTGCGCCCGCTGTCGCAAGCCACCTTCGACCTTGTCGAGGGCGAGGAGGACCAGCCCGATACCTACGCGCTGAACACCCGGGGCACGCAGGCCGTGCAACTGGCGGCCTGGGCGCAGAGCCGCGTCGGCGTGCCGATTGCCATTACCGGTCCCGCCGACGCGGTGGCCGCCGTGCGCAACGCCTTCTCCCACCACAATATCGCCGTGCAGGCAGAGACCACCGGGAACGGCTTTGGCCCGGTAACGCTTGAGTGGGCAGCCGGAGGAAACAATTGATGACTGCAGAACTGACCGTACTGGCGCTTTCGGGCGTCCTGCTGCTGGTCCACGTCTTCGCCGCCACCCATTACAAGACGAAGCAATACGGCGTCGATTGGAACATGGGCGCGCGGGACGAGGACACAGAGCCCCTGAACGACATCGCCGGGCGGCTGGACCGCGCGCGTGGCAACTTCCTCGAAACCCTGCCGCTGGCCATCATCGCCCTTGGCGGCGTGGTGGTGGCGGGCAAGGCGAGCGACCTTACCGCGATCGCAGCCTGGGTATGGCTGGCCGCGCGGGTGATCTACCTGCCCCTGTACTGGACCGGCGTTCCAAAGGTGCGCACCTACGTCTGGGGCGTGGGCTTGCTGGCGCTGCTGTTCGTGCTGGGCGTGCTGCTGCTGGGTTGAGCCGGACTTACGCCGCCCGGCCTCAAGCAGCCAGCTTGATCGGTTCGATCTCGCCCGACAGGTACAGCTTCTTCGCCTTGGCGCGGCTCAATTTGCCCGAGCTGGTGCGCGGCAGGGTGCGCGGGGGCACCAGTTCCACCACGCAGTTCATGCCCGTGACCGAACGCACCTTGTCGGCGATCTGGTCGCGAAGCTTCACGCGCTCGTCCGGGTCGGACACGCGGCAGTGCACCAGCACGGCGGGGGCTTCCTCGCCGTTGTCGGTCTCGATTGAGAAGGCGGCGATATCGCCGTGGTTGAAGCCTGCAAGCTGCTCCACCGCCCATTCGATATCCTGCGGCCAGTGGTTCTTGCCGTTGATGATGATCATGTCCTTGGCGCGCCCGACGATGAACAGGTAGCCATCGCCCATGTAACCCATGTCGCCGGTATCCAGCCACGAACCCTTGCCGTCCTCGGCGGGGACGAGGCATTCCTCGGTCGCTTCCTCGTTGCGGAAGTAGGAGTGCATGACGCTGGGGCCGCGGCACCAGACCTTGCCGATCTGGTGATCGCCCTTGATCTCGCCTTTCTCGCCGCGGATCTCGACTTCCATGTCCTGTAGCGGCTTGCCGCAGTTGACGATGGCGCGGTAGCGGGCGGGGCGCGACAGGTCGCGGCGGGTGCCGGACAGGCGTTCTTCCTCCACCAGTTCCACGCGGATACCTTCGCCCGGCGGCATCACGGTGACGGCCAGCGTCGCCTCGGCCAGGCCATAGCTGGGGGTGAAGGCGCTGGCCTTGAAACCCGCATCGGCGAAGGCATTGACGAAGTTCTGCATCACGTCGGGCCGGATCATGTCCGCCCCGTTGCCCGCGGTGCGCCAGCGCGACAGGTCGAACCGGTCGGCGACGTTCGTCTGGCTGGAAACGCGCCGGGCGCAGATATCGTAGCCGAAAGTGGGCGAGTAGCTGAGCGTCGCGCCCTGGTTGCGGCTGATGAGATCGAGCCAGGCCAGCGGGCGGCGGGCGAAATGCTCGGTCTTGAGGTAGTCGACGCTCACCTGGTTGGCGATCAGCGACAGGAAGCAGCCGACAAGGCCCATGTCGTGATACCACGGCAGCCAGCTCACCACCCGGTCGTTGTAGCCGATATCCATCGAATCGGCGTGGCCGAACAGGTTGTGCAGCAGCGCCTCGTGCGTCACGGCAACCCCGGTGGGGAAGCGGGTGGAGCCGCTGGAATACTGCAGGTAGCAGATGTCTTCCGGCTTCGCCTCGGGCAGGTCGACCTGCACCGCCTCGGCTTCCTTGAACGTGGCCCAGTCCATGCCCTGGCAGCCCTGCCGTTCCGCCGCAGCGGATGCCATCTCGGCGATTTCGGGCGGGTAGAGCAGTATTTTCGGGTCCGAGCTTTGCAGCTGGACCGAAAGCTGATCGATATAGCTTTCCTTGCCGCCGAAGGTGGTGGGCAGGGGCAGCGGCACAGGCCATGCCCCGGCAAAAACGCAGGCGCAGAACAGGGAAGCGAATTCGGGGCCGGTCTCGGCCACCAGTGCCACGCGGTCATCCTTGCCGATGCCCATGGCGACCAGCCGATAGGCATCGGCCAGCGCATCCTCGCGCATCTGCGAATAGGGATAGACAACCGCGAGCGTGCCGCGCATGTCATGGAAATTCATGCCCTTTTCGCTGCGCGCTGCGTAGTCGATGGCTTCGTTGAAGGTGGCGAAATCCGATCGACGGCGCGGTAGCGGGCAGTCGTTGGGCGTAGGTGTGAGTCCGGTCATAAGTGCTGTGGGTTACCCCTTGTCGCGCGCGCTTGTGGCGCCTCCCGAATAGCATTCGCGGCGCCGACCATCCCATCGACACCGCGGTAAACTTTCCCATTTGACAGGAAGTGTGGCACGAATAAGGCCAATGGACGGCAATTCACAAGAGCGAAATAAACCGAAGAAGCGGAAAAAGCCCCTCGATCCGACCAGTTTCGAGGAAATGGCGCTCGCCTATGTCGCCCGTTTCGCCACCAGCGCGGCCAAGCTGGAACGCTACCTTTACCGCAAGCTGCGCGAGCGCGGCTGGGCCGAAGACGGCAACGAGGAGGGGCCGGACGTTTCCGCGATGGTCGCCCGGTATGTCGAGAAAGGCTACGTCGACGATGCGGTCTATGCACGGGCCAAGGCGAACGACCTTTTGCGGCGTGGTTATGGCCAGCGGCGCGTGAAGCAGGCGCTGGGGCAGGCCGGAATAGGCGAATCGGTGGCAGACGACGTCGCGCCCGCCGAGCACACGGCTCGCACTGCCGCAGTCCACCTTGCCAGGAAGCGCGGCTTCGGCCCCTTCACCGTGGAACCTCCCGACAGGGAGAAGCGCGAGAAACAGATTGCGGCGATGCTGCGGGCAGGCCACACGTTCGATCACGTAAGAGCCGTTCTGGACGCAGAAAGCTCCGATGCGGCAGAGCAATGGGCGGAGGAAGCCCGCGAGGAGACCGGAAGTTGGGACGCATGATTATCAGGCACAAATGGCTGGCCGCTCTTGGCGCACTGGCGGCGGGCGCACTGGCGGCCTGTTCGCCGCAGGCGGCCGAGCAGGTTCCCGAGCCGACCAGTGCCGCCGTTGCAACGCACCCCGAATCCGGGCTGGAAGTGATCCCCGTCACCGTCACCACCGACAGCGGCGCGCACACCTTCCAGGCCGAACTCGCCGCCAGCCGGCAGGAACAGGCGCGCGGGCTGATGTTCCGCACCGCGATGGGCGCCGACGAGGGGATGATCTTCCCCTACGATACGCCGCAGGAACTGGGCTTCTGGATGCGCAACACCGTGTTGCCGCTGGACATCATCTTCATCGGCCCCGACGGCCGCATCCTCAACATCGAGGACGGCGAGCCCTATAACGAGGTGAGCGTCACCTCCGATGGCCTGGCTGTCGCCGTGCTGGAACTGAACCAGGGCCGCGCCGAAGAGTTGGGCATCGGGCCGGGCGATCTGGTGGAGTGGTAGCAAGAGACTCTCGCAACCCTATTGGCGAAGGGCGATCCAGCCGCTAATGGCCTCTCCCATGAGCTTCCTTGGCAAGATCTTCACCTGGTGGGACGGTGCCACCATCGGCACCTCGCTGTGGTCCTCGCGCAATGGCGAGCACGTGGGCACCGATGCCCAGGGCAACAAGTACTACCGTTCCAAGAACGTGAAGGAAGGCCAGCGCGAACGCCGCTGGGTGATCTACGAAGGCAGCAACGATGCCAGCCGCGTGCCCAGCGAATGGCACGGCTGGCTGCACGGTTCGTACGATGAACTGCCCGAAAGCCACCTGCCCGCGCCCAAGATCTGGGAAGTGGACTACACGCCCAATGCCACGGGTTCGGCCAACCGTTACCTGCCCGCAGGCGCGCTGGAGCGTGGCGGCAAGCGTGCCCGCGCCACCGGCGATTACGAAGCGTGGACGCCCGACGCGTGAGGCTTGCCGCGGTCGCCATGGCGGCGCTGGTGCTGGCGGGCTGCGGCGATAGCGCGCCGGAACCGGAGGCCGAGGCAACCGAAGTGCCCGAGGAACTGGCGAGCGAACCGCTGCCCGACCTCAGCAACATCGAGGCGATCGGCACCCCGATGGAAGAGCGCGTCGCGACGCTCGGCATCATCAACAAGCGCAACAACCTGTCCCGCGATATCGAACTCAGCCCCGGCGAATCGCGCCGGGTGGACGACGTGGTCGTGCGCCTGTCCGCCTGCGAGCGCACCGCGCCGTGGGAAAGCCCGGCGGAAACCGGCGCTTTCGTGCAGGTTTTCGTGAACGACGTGCGCGATCCCGATGCGGAGCCGGAATTCGGCCGCATCTTCTCCGGCTGGCTGTTCAAGAACTCGCCAAGCCTGAACGTGGTGGAGCACCCGATCTACGATGTCTGGGTGAAGGACTGCGCGATGAGCTTCCCCGGAGAGGAAGAGGCGGCTTCGCCCGAAGCCGACGACGCCTGAAGCAGCGCCGCATGGGCTTGCGGCAGGCTGGAGAAGGGTGCCTTGTCGCAGGCCCGCGCCAGCATTTGCTGATACTGGTCCCGGCTGATCTCCACCGCGCCCATCGAGGCAAGGTGCCCGGTCATGAACTGGCAATCGAGCAGCACGAAGCCTGCCCGCTTCAGCAGCGCCACCAGCCACGCCAGCGCCACCTTGCTGGCATTGTCCGCGCGGCTGAACATCGATTCGCCGCAGAACACCCGCTCGAAAGCGACACCGTAAAGCCCGCCGACCAGCTCGCCGTCCTGCCAGCATTCCACCGAATGCGCGTGCCCGTGGCGGTGCAGGTTCAGGTAGCTGGCGGCGATGGTGTGGCTGATCCATGTGCCGCTTTCGCCGCCTGCCTCCGGGTCAGGCCGGGGCTGCGCGCAGGCATCCATTACCGCGCCGAAATCGGCATCCACGGTGACGCGGAATCGGTCCTGCTTCAGCACTTTCGCAAGGCTGCGGGAGCAGTGGAAGCCATCCAGGGGAAGGATCGCGCGGCGGCGCGGCTCCACCCAGAACACCTCGTCGTCCTCGCGCGAATCGGCCATCGGGAAAACCCCGCTGCGGTAGGCCAGCAGCAGCACTTCGGCGGGAATCAGCTTGGGCACTGGTGAATGCATCCTTGCCCCTATATCAAAGCGAAGCCATCAGGTCGCTTGCGTTCGTCATCGCTTGGCTATAGGGGCCTGCATCGCATCTGCAGGGGTGTAGCTCAGTTGGTAGAGCATCGGTCTCCAAAACCGAGGGCCACGGGTTCGAATCCTGTCACCCCTGCCATTCCTCCAAAATGTAGGAAAATCAACGCCTTGGCGGCTCAAGGCGAGTGATTGTGGTCCCGGTTTGTGGTCCAAAGTTGTGGGCTGTGCTCGGGGCTGTGGAGTGGCAGCGTCCTGTCGGGCGGTTTCGGGGTTGCGTGGCACCCAGCAGGGCACCGATGGAGATCACCGAGAAATCGTTCGGTATATCCAGTAGTGGGGGTTAATTGCCCGCCGCCGGAAAACGGTTCGGTATATCCAATGGTGAGGACTATTTGCCGCAAGGGCGGAAATGGTTCCTTCTCCGAAGGTGTGGGATAATTGATCGCACCGCCGGAAATGGTTCGCTCACCAGTAGTGTGGGTTAGGCCACACGCGGTCCTCCGGTTTCCCTTCGAGTTCCGCAAGCCACGCTAGGCGAGGGTGTAGCGGTATCTGCCTGTTCCCGGCGGGTGTCTTGGCGTCCTCGACATCGATGAAGTGAACCCCGTCCTCTTGCTTGATCTGCGAGAACGTCAGTGCCGCAATCTCGTTGATGCGCATTCCGGTGTGGAGTGCGACCACCATTAGCTCAGTCACGTCAGCGCGGCGAGGTGGTGGATTGAAGAGCGCCTTTAGTTCGTCGTGCGTCCACGGCAGGTAGGACTGCTGGTTTTTTCCCGGCTGCAGACGCTGCCTGAGGTTACGGAACGGGTTTCGCCCGTGGCACCGCTCGCGATCCTCGCCCCACCGCCAGAGTTCCGAAAAGGTCTGAGCGTGGCGGTTCAAGCTGGACGCCGAAAGACCGCGCGAGTGCGCGCCGAACTCCCGTTGCACTTCCTGCCAGGACATATGCTTGGCCTTGCCTGATTTGCCCCAATGCGGATTAAGGCTCCGCAGGGCGTCCATGAACTCCACCGCATCCGCCTTACGGACCTCAAGCAGCGGACGGTCCCCGATGAAGCCCCCGAAGAGCCGATAGGTCGCTTCCTTCTGCTGGCGGGTGTTGCTGTCTTTCAGGCCGTCCTGCATCGCCCACCACTTGAGATAGTCGGACGCGGTCTCCGAGAAGGACGGTTCGAGTTCCCGGCGGCGCTCAGGACGCTCCCCCCGATGCTCCGCAAGGGCGTCTTGCAGGGCTGCCAGCCTTGCGCCGTCCACGTCGCTCAACTGCCTCTCGCCGTACTTGTCCTCTAGCTTGTCGATCTCATGCTCGATCCCAAGCTCAGCGGGCGAAGCGTCGGACTCGGCGTAGATGATGTACTCGCCGCGGCTGGCCGCTTGCCTGCCCTTTTCGTAGACATCCCGTAGGAGCGACTTGGGCGCGCGATGCTCTTGCATCAGAGCGGCCCATTCGATCCGCAGCCCCGCCTCCCAAGCATCAGCCTCCGCCTTGGCCATGGGGCGCTCAAGGGAAATCATGGTGGCTTGCTCGAACTCCCGGCCAAATCGTTCACGCAGTGGAGTGGGTATTCGAACCTTCGCCCGCCACTTGTTTCCCCGCCTCGTCAGTGTCGCCATCCAGCCCTCTACGAATCAATTGTGGTCCCGGTTTGTGGTCCCATTCTGTGGTCCCTTAGTGGCTGAATTACAAGGAAAACGAGGATTTATGCGGGGTTCCGGTGGTCCAGACAACGTCTCCTGTCACCCCTGCCATTTCGTTTTGAATTGTTTAGCCTCAGGCGCCGGCGTTCGCGTCCGCTCACTTGGCTATCCTCGCCTGGATTCTCCGTTTCGCTGCGCTCCACTCCTGGGCGGCTGCGGGCGCGCATTCGCGCTTGCGGTCGCTGATCGCGGCCGTGTCCCGCACGATGATTGAGGTATGGACTGGAGACGGTCCGCGATTAGCGGACCGCAAGGCCGAACGGCCGCCCGCAGGTGCCGCGCAGTCCGAAGGACGAAGCGAATAGCACCGAGGACGCTCCGACGGAGGTCGGAGCGGAAAGCAAACATTCCCTCAGAACCTTCGCGCCAAGCCCTCCATCCCTGACAGCGTCCCGCACACGGGAACCGCCGCGCGGCGTGGGGAGTTATCTCGCCATGTTTCGACGGAAAGGATACCGGCATGGCCAGAATCTTTCGCAGTAGCAAACCCGATAGCTGGAGCAGCCCGCGCTTCCACAGTGACGCGAGCTTTCGTGCAATGTCGCACGGCAAGATCCAGCCGATGGAAGAACCCGGCTTCTTCGAACGCCTGTTCGGGCGTCACTGACGCCGACACCGATACCAAATGAAAAGGGCCGGGAAGCGATCTGCTCCCCGGCCCTTTTTCTTTCTCCTTACCCTCAGTATTCCTCGGGCTCTTCGGGCGTATCCGCGTGATGGTCCGGCCCGGCATCGCGCTGGCCCTTTGCCAGCTTGAACACCACGCCGCTCAGCAGCAGGAGGGCGAGAATGTTGGGCAGCAGCATCGTCGCGTTGGAAATGTCGCCCAGGCGCCAGACCAGCTCGCTGGGCTGCGCGGCGCCGATGAAGATCACCACGCACCACAATACGCGCCAGGCCATGTGCAGCTTCTTCTCGCCCGCCCGGTTGGAGCCTTTCACGCGGTCGTAGATGAAGGTGATCGCCCGCTCGCCGTAATAGGACCACGTCAGCAGCGTGGTGAACACGAACAGGATCAGCACCACCGATGCCACCAGCGTGCCGATGGGGATGGAGCCGATCAGCGCCGGGAAGGCCGCGGCAAAGGCGCCGCTGGTCATCTCGAAGCCAACGCGGTCGGACTGCCAGGCGTGCAGCACGGCCTCTCCGCCTGCGGTGAAATCGCCGCGCACGGTGAGGATGACGAGCGCCGTCATGGTGCAGATCACGATGGTGTCGATGAAGGTGCCCAGCATTGCCATGCGGCCCTGCTGCTCGGGATCATTCGTTTGCGCCACGGCGTGGGCGATGGGGGTGGAACCCTGCCCGGCCTCGTTCGAGAACAGGCCGCGCGCAACGCCTGCGCGGATCGCCATGATGATCGCCGCGCCGGTGAAGCCGCCCACCGCGCTCTGCGGGTTGAACGCCCCATCGAAGATCAGCGCGAACGTTTCGCCCAGATCGTCGAAATTGATGATCAGCGCGATCACCGCCATGATGATGTAGGCCAGCGCCATGAACGGCACAATTCTCTCGGCAACCTTGCCGATCGACTTGATGCCGCCGATGATGACGATGAACACGAGGATGGCGACGATCAGGCCGCCCAGCCACTCCTCCAGCCCGAACAGTTCCTGCAGGCCGTCGGCCACGGCGTTCGCCTGGATCGAGTTGCCGGTGACGAGAGCGGAGAACAGCGTGCCGATACAGAAGACGATGGCGAGCCAGGTCCACTTGGGGCCAAGGCCCATCATGATGTAGCTCATCGGGCCACCGCGATAGACGCCGTCCGATGTCTTCTCGCGGTAACGGATGGCCAGCGAACCTTCGGCAAAGGCCAGTGCCATGCCGAACAGCGCGGTGATCCACATCCAGAAGATTGCGCCGGGGCCGCCCAGCGCGATGGCCGTGGCGACGCCCGCGAGGTTGCCGGTGCCCACCTGCCCCGAAAGCGCGGTGGAGAGCGCAGCGAAGGGCGAGATTTCGCCGGCACCTTCGCCCTTGCGGCCCGCAAACAGGCCCTTGATGGCGCTGCCCAGCTTCACCAGTGGATAGAACCGCAGCCCCACCATGAACCAGACGCCTGCCCCCAGCAGGATCAGCGCCAGCGGCGGGAAGGGGATGACTTCGGCGCCTTCCCATGTGCCGCCCCACAACAGGTCGGAAATGTTGGTGACCGGCGCGACCAGTCGATCCCCCAGCGAAACTTCAGTCGGAGCTGCCATCTATGTCCCTAAACCCTCATGCGTCCCTTCGATGAAGCGCATAGTGCTATCGGCGGCATGGCCCGCTGCATAGCCCCCACGTTACATTTGTAACCGATCCGCGGTTCGGGAAGAGGTCTGCAAAGCCTTGCCAAGCCTGATGCCCACGCCTAAATAGCCAGCCGTCTTCCGACATTGGAAACTTCGCCAGGCCCCTCCCGATCAGCAGATCGGGGCGGCGAGGAGCCCTACCCGGAAGCCGCGACAAGACAGTTTCAATCGAACAAGCGACGGACCGACCATGGCCGAAGAACCGAAGAAAGCCGCCACTCCCGCCAAGAAGCCGACGCCGGGCGAATTCATCCGCCAGGTGCGTTCGGAAACGTCCAAGGTGGTGTGGCCCAGCCGTGAAGAGACGGTGCGCACCGCGATCTTCGTGTTCATCCTGGTGGTGATCCTGTCGCTGTTTTTCCTCGGCGTCGATTCGGTGTTCGGCTGGGTCGTGCAGCAGCTTCTCGCGCTGCTCTGACAGACGCCCCGCTAAAAGTTCAGGTTAGAAAAGAGAGATCCATGGCTGCCCGCTGGTATATCATCCACGCCTATTCCGGTTTCGAGAACAAGGTGCGCGACGCGATCCTTTCCGAAGCAGAACGCCT
>MDTG01266586.1_pt1 | contig 13746 bp, 13 predicted proteins | sample 811421 | NCBI WGS metagenome assembly MDTG01 (sample SAMN05326645, study PRJNA326480) | marine metagenome | isolation source: seawater | place: Pacific Ocean: South East | collected 2011 | reverse complement strand
TTAACACAGTCATGGAAGTATTTTCAATTTCATTATTGTTACCAATTATAGTTTCGTTAACCGATAACAATTTTTTTGATTTGTATCCAAAATTCTCATTATTTCTTAACTTTTTTCAAGAGAAATTCTCTACCAACTTGATAAATACGACTCTAATCCTTTTTGGCTCTATTCTTATATTAAAAAACTTGTTTCAAATATATGTAGATTATCGTGAAATTTTTTTAATCACTAAACTTCAAGAAGAAATTTCACAAAAACTATTTAGTAAATTTATCAGTAGGAATTATAGTTTTCATTTGAACAACAAGTCATCTGATTTAATTACTAAAATAAGAAATGAAAATAAATTTTTTGGAGAAGGGATATTCGCAGTTTTAAGGATATTAACAGAACTGATTTTAATAACAGGTATTAGTATTTTTCTTTTTATAATTTCATTTAATATTACCCTTCTAAGTATTTTTTTAGCGATAATTTTCTCTTATATTTTTCTAAAAATATTTAATAAAACAGTTGCCGAAATCTCCAAAGACAGAATAAGTATTGAGTATAAAAAAACTCAAATAGTTCAAGAGAGCATTCAAGGAATTAGGGAAATTATTATTTCAAATATCTTTAAACAGATACACGAAAGTTATAAATTTATTTCAAATTCGTTTATCAAAAAATTTACTCTCTACAACACTATTCAAAGAATTCCTAGAATATATTTTGAATTAATTATATTGTTTGCATTAATTATTGTTATGTTTATTTCAACAAATTATTTTCCCGATTCTTCAAAGCAAATAATATTACCCACATTAGGAATATACGTGGCTAGCGCTTTTAAAATTCTTCCATCTATAAATAGGATTGTACAGTGTATCCAAAGGTTTAATTTTTATTCACCTGTTATAAACCAAGTTTATAAAGATCTAATGGAAACAAAAGACGAGATTTCGACTCCCAAAAATATAAATATAAAGAATATTGAAATAAACAACTTGAGTTTTTCATATAAAAATCCTTCTAAAAAAATTCTAGAAAAAATAGATCTAAAAATTAGCTCTGGCGACAAAATTTTAATAATTGGCGAGTCTGGAATTGGGAAAAGTACTTTTTTAGATCTTCTTGTTGGATTACAGACCCCAGACTCAGGTAAAATTACGATTAATAATAACTTTGAGCTTAGTAAAAAATTTAATTTAACAAGCTCATTAGCATATGTATCTCAAAAGATTTTTATTTTTAATAAAAGTTTAAAAGATAACGTTTCCTTATCTACAGAAAATTTTGATGAAAATAAATTTAAAAAGGCTCTCAAAATTGCTAATTTAGCTGAAGTAGTTTCAAAGTTACCAAATGGAGTGCATACTGAGCTTGGAGAGTTTGGATCAATATTATCAGGGGGACAAAAACAAAGAATAATGATAGCTAGAGCAATATATAAAAATGAGAACTTTATTATTATGGACGAACCAACTTCATCTTTAGATCAAGAAACAGCAAACTCAATAATAAAAAGTTTAATAGAAAAAAAAGACATTACAGTAATTATGGTAAGTCATAATAAAAGTTTCTCAAAATTTTTTAACAGAACTTTAGAAATTAAAGACTCAAAAATTTTAGAATTGCGAAATGATGTGTAAGATATTTTTTATTATAGAATAGTATGTCAAAATTTTATCCTCCTTATAAAAAAGAAGTTTTTGAAAAATCATTTGAGTTAAGAAAAAAACTAACTTTCAGATCAGAAAAAGATATTTTTACTATTAAACCTCCTTTTCCTAGAGAAATTACCTTAGATATAAATAATAGATGCAATCATAAATGTTATTTTTGTGCGAACCCAAAGATTAGAGAATACGATGCTCTTGATTTGAAATTAGCTTTTAAATTAATGAAAGAAGCAAAAGAAAATGGATCAACAGATTTAGCGCTTCAGGCTACTGGTGAACCTTTTATGGATAAAAGACTACCAGAATTTATAAAAGAGGGAAAAAGATTAAAGTATGAATATATTTACATCAATACCAATGGAGCATTAGCTAATGCCAAAAGAGCTCAACCGGTTATAGATGCTGGCTGCGATAGTATAAAGTTTTCAATTAACGCTCATAATAGAGAAAATTTTAAAAAAGTTCACGGATATGATGACTTTGAAAAAGTAATTGAAAACTTAAAATGGATATTTAAGTATCGAAATGAAAATAATATTAAGATGGGAATATACGTCAGCACAGTCAAAAATTCTAAAACAGATTTTGTGGCAGAAGAGATAGAAAAAGTGATTACAGCAAACTGTGATAAATTTGAATTTAGAGAAATTAGCAATCAAGGCGGAAGCATGATGGAGTTAAATGACAAAGAGAGCATTCAAACTGGAAATGTTTTAGGTAGTCTTAAAGAGAAAGATGAATTGTCTAAGTGTGTTTATCCATTCAATAGAATAGTAGTAAATCCTCATGGCTTCGTTGTTGCCTGCACAGCTGATTTTCACAAACAATTAGAGATTGGAGATACTACAAAAAAAACTTTATTAGAAATTTGGAATGGGGATGAATATAAATATTTAAGGAATAAACATCTCAAGAATGATCTTGAAGGCATATACTGCAATAAATGTATTAATAATGTAGAATGTAAAACAACCAATTTATTAGACGCTTATAACAATAAACTTTAGATAAAATATGCAATTCAAAACTCATCAAGATAAACTAATAAGGCTTCAAACATCTCAAAATCGAGATTTAGAAAAGGGAATTATTTTAGATAGAAATGAGAGAGCAGACTCATACAATAACTCTGATTTTAAAAAAGCTTTAAATGGTTTTTCTATCAATTCATTTAATGCGACTCCTGATATATCCCTCCTTTATAAAAAAATCGCTAAACTTCATAAAGTCAAAATAAATAATATTTATATAACTCAGGGAATCACTGAGTGTATGTCCCATATAATTTTCTCAACTCTTACAGAAGATGATGAGGCAATAATCATGCACCCCTCTTATCCTATGTATGATGTTTTGCTAAAACTGCATAATGTAAAATATCGTTTATGGAAATTTTCAAATACTTTTGAGCTTAAAATGAATGATTTAAAAAAACTAATAAATAAAAAAACAAAAGTTTTATTTTTAGTCAATCCTAACATGCCAATAGAGTATGAATTTAGCAAAAAATTTAAAAATGAAATTTATAAAATTTGTAAAAAAAATAATATACTATTGGTATATGATGAGGCTTATCATCACTTTGGATCTACTTCAGAAGTTTCAAAAACTAAAAAATATAAAAATTTAATTGTAATGAGAACATTTTCAAAAGCTTGGGGTCTTTCTGGTATACGTTTAGGGTATATGGTAGCTGACAAAAAATTAAGTGAATATATTTCTAAATGTAGAACTTTAGTTGAAACAAATTCATTAACATATCAAGCAGCATTATGGGCCTTAAAAAATAAAATTTATAAGGATCATGTAAAACTTGTCAAACAGGGATCTAAATATATAAGAAATAAGTTTAGATCCAATGGAGATATATTTCATGGAGGAAAAAAAACTAATTTTATTTTACTTAAATTATCGAATCAAAAATTAACAAAAAATTTAGTTTTATGGTTAGCAAAAAGAAAGATCTACATAAGGGCTAATTTTCCCAAACCATTAGAAGATTATGTAAGAATTAGTTTAGGATCTTCAAAAAAACTATCTATTTTTTTTAAAGAATATAATAAATGGAAAAAGAAATTTATAAATCGCAAATAGATACAATAAATTTAGCAAAAAAATATTTAAAACTAAAAAAAAAATCAGGCGTTGAAACAGCAATAAGTCCTTTTTGTGACTTTGTTGTTTGGGCAGATTGCATCGGGAATGAAAAAATAAAATTAATTATTAAGAAAAGATTATTTAGTATTGATTTAATTAAAAATTTCACTAAAGAATTTTTAGGTATAATCATAAATTCAAACTATAAGTTTATAAGCTCAAAAATAGATAAAAAAAAAAAATATAATATTATTTATTCTTATTGTTCAAAAGAAAATTTTGGTAAAGATGGTTTTTTTTATGATCGATATTTTAATTATAAGTCTAATAGGAAAAAAAACACATATTGGTTTTTAATTTCTTTAGACAATTACGTTCCTAAAAAAATGAAAAATATATCGATAGTATATAGAAAAAAAGGAGCTTTAAATTTAATTAATTTTGTAAAATTTGTATTAAAAAATCTTTTTAAAAAAAATTTTCTAGATAATACGAATATTACTGTTTTTAATTCTGCTATTTTTGCAAATTATTTCTATCAAGCCTTTAATAATTGTAAATTTAATCTTTATATGCCTTATGAAAACAGGCCTCATCAAAATGCAGTTATAGAAGTTACAAAACGAATATCAAAATCTAATAAAATTTTCGGCTATTATCATAGAATGCCAGAACCTTTTCAATCTGAAATGATTTATAAAATTAAAGATATAGATAAGTTGTATGTTTGTAGCGCACCACAAAAAAAAGTATTTACTAAATATTTTTCCTGGCCTTCAAAAAAACTTGAAATCATTGATTCCATAAGGTATTCAAAACTTACAAAAAGAAAAAAATTTATTTTTTTGCCTTTTGAAATAAAAGATGTCAAAAGTTTATTTAAAGATTTAAAGAAATTATTAATACTTAAACATGTTGATATAAAAGGATTTAAAATCAGCATACATCCATTAAAAAAAAATAACAAAAATCATATTAGCCTTAAGAGTTTGATTAAAAATCAAATTTTAGTAAATTCAAAAAATAAAGCCAAAAAATTGGATGCACCCATAATAATGGGAGAGCCAGGCAGTGTTGCATCTGAGATGCTAGATACAACTGGTAAAGTGTATCATATTTCAAACAGTCATTTAGATATTTTTTCACAAGAAATATGGCCCAATATTAAAGTGAAAAAGTTAAGTAATTCTATTTATGAGTATATAAAAATAGGTAAAGTAAAATTATTAAATACAAATGGAAAAAAAAATAATTTCGAAAAATTATTAAAAAAACATCAATCTATTAATTAGGAAATACTTGGAAAACATATCTAAACTAGAATAAAACGGTATTAAAATGAACTACAAAAATAATAATATTTTAGTAACAGGTGCGGGAAAAGGAATTGGGCAAGCGACTACTAATTTATTAATAAGTAAAGGCAATTATGTCTATGCATTAATTAAAGATAAAAATGATAATAAAAAATTTAAAGGATATAACAATTTAAAAATTATAAATGGCGATGTTAATAATTTTAATTTAATCAAAAAAATTTTTAAAGATGCAAATAAAAATAATAAAATTATAACTGGTTTAGTTAATAATGCAGGGATAAGACAAAGAAAAGATTTTTTAAAAATAAATAAAATAGACTTAAAAAATGTTTTTGATACTAATTTTTTTTCAGTTTTCTATTTAATGCAAATTTTTACGAAAAATTTAATCGAAAAAAAAATTTCTGGAGCTATAGTCAATATCTCATCTATTGTTGGCCAAACTGGTTTTTCAGAATTAAGTTCTTACGCTTCTACAAAAGGCGCACTTATTTCTCTTACAAAATGTTTCGCAACAGAAATGTCAAAGTACAAAATTAGAGCTAATTCTATTAGTCCAGGTTTTACAGAGACTTCTTATTTTAAAAATTTTAAAAAAAATCAAAATCTTTATAATTGGACATTAAGCAGAATACCCCTGAAAAGATGGGGAAGGTCAGACGAAATATCTAATTTAATATTTTTTTTACTATCTAAAGATTCAAGTTATATAAACGGTGAAAATATAAATATAGATGGTGGTTGGCTTAGTTCATGAAGAAAATTTTAGGATTAATACCATCTAGAATAGGGTCCAAAAGGTTACATGCAAAAGCATTACTGCCTATCAATAATTATCCATTGATAGTTCATGTCTATAAACGTGCAAAATTGTCAAAAATGTTGAACGATGTATATGTTTGTTGCGATCATAAGAAAATTTACGAAACAGTGAAGCGGTATGGTGGAAAAGCAATATTAACATCTAAAAAACATAAAAATGGCACTGAAAGAATAGCTGAGGGATACAAGCTTCTAAAAAAAAAATATGATTTAATATTAGATATTCAAGGTGATGAGCCACTTATTAACCCTAATCATATTAACAATGTAATTAATTTTCACAAAAATAATTTAAATGCAGATATTATAGTTCCATCTTTAAAAATTAAATACACTCAAAATGAAAATATTGTAAAAGTTATAAAAGACAAAAATAAAAATGTTCTATATTTTTCAAGATCTTCTTTACCACATGGTTTTAAAACGAAGACACAATATTTGCAGAAACATTTATCAATTATTTCTTTTAAACCTAAGGCTCTTCAAACGTATATTAAATCAAAACAAACTTTTTTAGAAAAAGTGGAAGGAATAGAGCTTTTGAGAGCTTTAGAAATTGGCTTAAAGATTAAATCACCCAGCTTAAGCGGTGATAGCTTCTCTATAGACATTAAGGAAGATTATTTAAAAGCAAAAATTAGATTTGAGAAAGATAGATTCTATAGATTATACAAGGGATTTTAAATTTTTATGAAAATAGAATATTACATTAACAAAAAAAAATATGATATTGAATTTTGTCCTGATCGGGAAGGAATTGATACAAGAAAAAAAACCAGTTCATACACTACAATAGCAAAAGATTTAAAAAGAAGTTATTTTGACCAAAAAGTTTTATTAGTGTTCGACAAAAAAATTAATAAAAAGATTACTAAATATGTTATTCATGATCTAAAAATATCATTTCCTAAATTATCTGTCCTATATATTGATGGAGAAAAAGTAAACAAAGATTTAAAGGTATTATTTAAAATTTTGGATAGCTTTTTTGATAAAAAATTCACAAAAAAATCAATTCTAGTTTCTTGTGGAGGTGGAGTTATTGGAGATGTATGTGGATTAGCAAGCGCTTTATATTTAAGAGGTTTGATCCACTATAATATACCTTCGACTATGACTGCAATAATTGATAGTTGTGTCGGAGGTAAAACGGCAATAAATTATAGAGGTGTTATTAATTCAATTGGAACTTATTACCATCCAGAAAAAATATATATTTCAAAAAATATTTTAAATTTATTACCTTTGAGAGAGTTTAAAGCAGGCATTCCAGAAATTCTAAAATGTGGTTTAATAGATAAAAACCCTACAATCAGATTATTAAGAAATAAAAATATTGTTATCAGCAAAAATTTTAATTATGTCGCGAAGATAATTAAACATACTTTACAAACGAAAATTAAGTTTTTTCAAAACGATGTTTATGAAGAAGGAAAAAGACTAAACCTAAATTTTGGCCATACATTTGCACATGCCATCGAGATGTCTTTAAAGAATAGGAATAATAAAGACGCTATAAGACATGGAGAAGCCGTTGGTATAGGTATACTTTGTGAAATTTACTATGCTAATGGAAAAGACAAGAATTATTATATAGCTAAAGAAATTTTAAATTTATACAAATTACCCATTAATTTGAAAAATTTCGTTAAATCATCACAAATAAACAAAACTAAAAAAGAAATTTTTAATAACATTTTTCTAGATAAAAAAAGAATCAACAAGTTTCCAAGATATATAAATTTATCTCAGCTAGGCAAATCCAAAGTTTCAGAAATGAGAAACTTTAAAAGAATCAAAGATACTATTGATAAAATAATATTTAATTAAAATGAAAAAACCATATATATTAAGATTCAATTTATGAATAATTTAGAAATTATCGATAATTTTTTAAGTAAAGATGATTTTGATAAACTTTCAAAATTAACATTAGATGAAATTCCCAATGACTCTATGAAAGTCTATCATAATGAAATTACGAAAAATAATATTATTAAAAAAAGTTGTATTGATAATTCATTAATTCAGTCACTTCATAAAAATTATCATAAAAAAGTTTTTGATATTTTGGTGAAAACTTCCCCAGAAAAAGCTGAATTATACGAGTATTCTGATTTTTCAGTAATCAAAACTGGAAAGCATTATAAGTTTCCAATACACGACGACACACCTAATAAGCTACTAAGTGGTGTGATCTACTTGTATCCAAAACACAACACCGGAACTATTTTTTATGCGAATAAAAAAGGAGATGGAAAAAAAGTGATAGACTGGAAACAGAATCGTGGAGTTTTTTTTTCAAGAGTTGAAAAAGAAACTTGGCATTCTTTCGAAGGAGATGGTCAATCTGATAGGATTGCTCTAGTTTATAATCTAGTCACAACTCAAATTAAAAGAGTATTTGAAATTGAAAATAAAAACTTTTTTACAGGACTCTTAAGATATAAGATTAATCCTTACCTAAATAACCTGTTTAAAAAAACAATTTAAATTTAAAATAGACTCTTTAAAAAATAAGATTTTTATGAAGTTAAGTTTGTTCACAACACAAATAACTGAGTCTTTTTACAAAAAGAATAGTAAGTTATTTCTAGGAGAATGGTGGAATAGCATTGAAGTAAAAAGCTTAAGAGAAAACTTTAATTCTCTTTGCTCAAAAAAACCCAATAATTATTTTGTAGACTAAATTATTAAACCTAAAAAAATATGAAAAAAAAAATTAAAATTCCATATGGAAAACAGTTTCTGGATAGGTCAGATGAAAAAGAAGTTATCAAATCACTAAAACAAAATTTTATTACAACAGGAGAGTATGTTCAAAAGTTTGAAAAGGCTTTAAAAAATAAGGTAAAATCTAAATTTGCATACGTCTGTTCTAGTGCTACAGCAGGATTGCATTTAGCCTTCATGTCAATAAATCTTAAGAAAAACGATATAGTTCTTATGCCTGCAATTAACTTTATATCTTCGTATAGAACTGCAAAATTAATGGGTGCCAAGATTTATTTGGTAGATGTAGATGAAAATACGGGACAGATGAGTGTTGAAAGTGTTTTAAAATGTATAAAAATAAATAATCTCAAAAATATAAAAGCTATAGTCACAATGTATTTAGGTGGATACGTAGAAAACAATGTTGACTTCTATTATCTAAAGAAAAAACTTAAGTGTTATTTAATTGAAGACGCTTGTCATTCAATAGGATCTAAATATAAATTTAAAAAAAAATACTTTGATATAGGATCATGTAAACATTCCGATATATGCGTTTTTTCTTTTCATCCGGTGAAAACAATTACTACTGGCGAGGGGGGAGCAGTTTTAACTAATAATGAAAAATTTGGAAAATGTATATCAAGACTCAGAAGCCATGGGATTACAAGAGGAAAGAATTACTGGGATTATGATATAAAGGATTTAGGATTTAATTACAGGCTAAGTGACATAAATTGTGCACTAGGTTTCAGTCAACTTAAAAAAATTGGAACTTTTTTCAAAAAAAGAAAAACAATTTTCGACTTATATAAAAAAAAATTTGAACCATACAATGATTTTTTTTATTTTCCTAAAGTAGTAAATAAATACAATCTATATCATTTATTTCTAATAGGAATAAATTTTAAAAAAGTTAAAAAAAACAAAAATTCATTTATTAAATTTCTTAACAAAAAAGGAATATTTCCACAATTCCATTATAAGCCTATTTTTCAGTTTTCTTTTTTTAAAAATAAAAATTTAAAAAAATTTCCTGGATCTATTAAATACTATAAAAATTATATTTCTTTGCCGATATATTATAACCTCAGCAAAAAACATCAGATGTACATAATTTCAAATATAATTAAGTATTTAAAAAATAATAAAAGGTAATGAAAAAAATTAAAAAAAAGGAAGTATTGATAGCAGGTGGGACCGGTTTTATAGGTTTTCATCTAGCCAAAAAATGCTTATCAGCGGGAATGAGCGTAACCAGTATATCAACCAAATATCCACGAAAAGATAGAAAATTAAGAGGCATCAAGTATCTTATATGTGATCTATTTAACAAAAAAAAATTACAAAAACTTTTTAAAAAAAATTATGATTTTGTTGTTAATTTAGGGGGCTATGTTGATCACAATAATAAAAAAAAAACTCATAATAGTCATTACATTGGATGTAAAAATCTTTCCAATATACTTTTAAAAAAAAAAATCATTAACTTTATACAAATGGGTTCTTCAAGTGAGTATGGTAAACTTCCATCACCTCATGACGAAAAAAAATCAGCTTCTCCCCAATCTATTTATGGAAAATCAAAATACTCAGCAACAAAACATTTGTTAAATTTATATAAAAAAAAAAAAATTTCCAGTGACAGTCTTAAGATTATATCAAGCTTATGGACCAGGACAAGACACCAATCGTCTGATACCTTTTATAATTAAATCATGTATTAAAAATGAGAAATTTCCATGTTCCACTGGTAATCAATTTAGAGATTTTATCCATGTAGATGATGTAATTAGGGCTATTTTAAAATGTTTCAACAACAAAAAAGCTGTTGGAAATATTATCAATATAGGAACCGGGAGACCTAAAAAAGTAAAAGAAATAATAGGACTCATACACAGAAAGATTAAAACTGGTTATCCTCAGTTTGGAAAAATCAAATTAAGAAAAGATGAGATTTTACGTGTGTATCCAAAAACATCAAAAGCAAAAAAAATTCTTCAATGGTGGCCAATTAAAAATATTGATAAAAGTCTTTTTGCTACAATAAAATGGTATAAAAAAAATAATTAAAAAATGAGTCAATTTAAAAATAAAACAGTAATAATAACGGGTCATACGGGTTTCAAGGGTTCGTGGTTAGCTATTTGGATGCATTTGTTAGGAGCAAAAGTTATAGGGATTTCAAATAAAATTCCCACAAACCCCTCACATTTTAAATATTTACAAATGAAAAATAAGATAAAAAATATTAAGTTAGATATTCGAGATTTAAAAAAGCTTAAAAGTGTCTTTAAGTTATACAAGCCTGATTATGTTTTTCACCTTGCAGCTCAATCTTTAGTAAAACGATCATATATTGATCCTAAATACACTTTAGAAACTAATTCAATAGGGACTCTCAATATTTTAGAATCATTAAAAATAATAAAAAATAAATGTATTTCTATATTAATTACTAGCGATAAAGTTTATAAAAACTTAGAATTGGGACGTGGTTATGCTGAGAGTGATATTTTAGGTGGCGTAGATCCTTACAGTGTTTCAAAAGCTTCAGCAGAACTTATAATTCAATCTTATATTAATAATTATTTTCCAATCAAAAAAACAAATGTTTTAGTTGCTGTCGCTAGAGCAGGTAATGTAGTAGGCGGTGGGGATTGGTCGGAAAATAGACTTATACCTGACTGTGTAAAATCTTGGTCAAAAAAGAAAAAAGTTTTAATTAGAAACCCTAAATCAACAAGACCATGGCAACATGTTTTAGAAGCAATAAGAGGATATATTTTATTAGCTAATCATCTGAGTAAAAATAAAAAATTACATGGGGAGGCTTTCAATTTTGGTCCCGATAGTAAAACAAATTATGATGTAACCCATGTAATCAAATTAATGAAAAAATACTGGGGTGATATATCTTGGAAGTTTGAAAATAATAAAAATGATTTTAAAGAAACAAAAATTCTTAATCTAAACTCTAACAAATCAAAAAAAATATTAAATTGGCAGTGCATATTATCTATAGATGAAACATTTCAAATGGTGGCAGAATGGTATAAAAACTTCTACTCTAAAAAAAATATTTCAAAAAATTTTTCTTCAGATCAAATCAAAAATTATCAAAATTTAATTAAAAAGAGGTTACGTTAAATGAAAGTTGTCATTTTAGCAGGAGGGCTTGGAACAAGACTTTCTGAATACACTCATTCTATTCCAAAACCTATGATTGATATTAATGGTAAGCCGATGATTTATTACATTATGAAACACTACGCGAAAAGTGGATTTAAAGATTTTTATTTAGCTTTAGGATACAAAGGAGAAGTAATAAAAAAATTTTTCAAAAAAAATTCTTTTGGCTGGAATATAAAACTGGTCGACACTGGTAAAGATACCATGACAGGCGGTAGACTTAAAAGGCTTAAAAAATATTTAGGAAAAAATACATTCATGATGACTTACGGAGATGGTTTATCAAATGTAAATATTAAAAAGCTTTTAAGATTTCACAAAAAAAATAAAAGATTAGTTACTGTTACGGCAGTAAGACCTCCTGCAAGATTTGGGGTATTAAAATTTAATGGGAATTTAGTAAATTACTTTAAAGAGAAGTCTAAATTAGATGAGGGGTGGATTAATGGAGGTTTTTTTGTAATGGAGGCTAGTTTTATAAATTTTATTAAAGACGATAGAACTTATTTAGAAAGACAACCTTTAGAAAAAACTAGTAAAAAAAAACAATTAATTGCTTTTAAGCACTACGGATTTTGGCAATGTGTAGATACAAAAAGAGACTTGGACAAAGTTAAAAAATTATTAGGGTCTAGCAAGAAAAGAAAAAAATTTAAATAATCTAAATGAAATTATTTGTTTTGATTACAGGAGGCAGAACGGGTTCTGGACTCTTTCACTCTATTTTAGATGGACATTCAGAAATCTGCTCTTTACCAGGTGAATTTTTTTTTGATGATTTTATAAATAAGGTAAAGAATGAAAAAAGTTCATTTAAGATTGCCAAAATATTTTACAATGATAATAAATATTTTTTTAATTCAAAACTAGAAAAATTTGATAGACTTGGCGAATTAGGTGAAAAGAGAAATGAGTGCTTCAAAATTAATTATATAAAATTTCAAAAATATTTCACAAAAATTTATGAAAAGAAAAAAAAAAATAAGATAAATTTACTTACAAGCATTCATTTAGCGTATTCTGCAGCAAATAATGAAAACTATAGGAAGAAAAAAATTATTTTATTACATCTTCATCACATTGAAAGAATCGATAATATAAGCGATTTAAACTTTAAAATCTTTTATACCATAAGAGACCCATTAGCCAATATTTCTGCTTTTTTTTTAAATTGGAGTAATTATAAAAGAAAAATTATTGACCCTGTATCTCATTACTTTAATTTAAATAGAACTGTAAATGGATTAAATAGAATGATTAAATCAAATAAAAAAATTTATGTGATTAAACTCGAAGATTTGCATAAAAAAAATAAAATTATTGTAGACAAGGTGTGCAAAATCTTGAATTTAAAAAAAGAAAAAATTTTATTTAGATCCACATTTTTAAAAAAAAAATGGTGGGGTGATATGGCGACAAAAAAATACTTGAATGGGGTAAATAAAAATTTTAAGAATAATATTAACTTTGATCTTTTTTTTGAAAGAGACATTTATTTCATACAGAAAGTTCTCAGTCCTTATATTGCAAAATTTGGCTATAAAAAAGTAGCTTGCAAAAATAAAAGTTTCTTAGAAATTTTTATGCCCATGAAGTTAGAGGTAATTATATTTAAAGATAATTTGATCAGATTTAATCTATTAGGACTTATAAGGTGTTTTAAATGTTATTTAAAAAGAGTTCTTTTATTTATTAATTTTGATTTTACAAAAAGTAAATTAGTGAGAAAATTATAACTTTATTCAACTATAAATTAATTTTAAAACATTTAAAGATTATGGGGAGTATTTGATATATTTAAAATATTTTTTATTAAAATTAAGAATAAAAATTTTTTTAAAATAATGGGCGTGTAGTTCAGTGGTAGAACGCTACGTTGACATCGTAGAGGTCATAAGTTCAATTCTTATCACGCCCACCAAATAGTCCAAAAAAGG
>MDTG01116305.1_pt1 | contig 13746 bp, 11 predicted proteins | sample 811421 | NCBI WGS metagenome assembly MDTG01 (sample SAMN05326645, study PRJNA326480) | marine metagenome | isolation source: seawater | place: Pacific Ocean: South East | collected 2011 | reverse complement strand
GCCAATAATTAATTTTGTATTAGCATTTAATTTGCTCTTTAATAGCTTAATATTCATTTCAAAATCTCCTTCTTGATACAATTCAGGGTGGTCTTTAAATGATTGAGGTGGTGGCATCCCTTTTCCAGTGTCGAAACCGTATACATCAATTTCTATCGACGTAATCTTAGTTATTTTTCTTGCTAAATCCTGCATATTCTTTAGGCCAGCTCCGTTAGCAACACCAAACTCTATTATTGAAATTTTATTAAGCCCTAACTTCTTTGCTCTTTCTGCTGACTCAAGAATGGAATAAGCATATGGAAGTCGTAAAACCAAATCAAATGCTATCTTTAATTTTAAACTACCGAACAAAAATACAAAAAGAGATATTAAATTCAAATGCAGGGGTTCAGTGATTTTTTCGTAAAATATTCTTTTCCAAATATATCCGTGATATAATTTTTTTAGGATCGATAATTTCATAAAATTTATTGTATGTTAATTATATACCACTCTCTTAATACAATTAATAGCCAAACTCTAACCCATGATATATCTTTCTTATGTAAATTAAATCTATTCCAAATATCTTTTACTTCTTTAAAGTTAAATCCAAGCGCTTTCCAGAAACTCTCGTCCTTAAAAGCTTCATCTCCAAGATACTTGAGGTCATTTTTTAGCCAATCTTCCCATGGGAATGTGAAACCTTGTTTTTTCTTATCCCATATTTTTTTACTTACTCCACCCCTAACAGCATCTAGTAATAGTGGTTTTGGCCTGGTTTTGTCTAGTTTAAATTTGGATGGAATAGATGCAATAGTATTCAAAATTCTTCGATCAAGATATGGCACTCTAATCTCTAGTCCATTTGCCATACCCATCACATCACCGTCTCTTAGAAGTGTTTGACCAAGGTATAAGTTTAATTCTAAATATGATATCGCATCAACTTCATCTATTTTTTTTGTCTTATTAGTGAAAATTTCTAAATTTTTTTTACTAATTCCTAGCTTATTTTGTGCATTGAATGGAAATAACTTCCTTCTTGTTTTGTAAGGCATCAATTGGCGTAATAAAAAATAATTTTTAATAATATCATTCTTACTTTCAATAAACTGTGCAATTTTACTTGGTATTGATCTATTAAAATCTATAGTCAAGGACCATATTGCTCCCATTAGTTTTCTTAGAATAAGAGGTACATAACTCAAAAATTTTTCAATTTTATTAGCTTTTGGTATATCGAAGAATGTACTATATCCTCCAAATATTTCATCGCCACCTTGACCAGACAAAGCAACTTTAATTCCTTTTGATCTTACTAATTTAGATATCATAAAAACATTGCTGCCATCAATTGAAGGTTGATCCAGAGCATATATTGCATCTTTTATGGATTTTTTTAAATCTGTTGAGCTAAGTGTTAGTTCATTATGATTTATACTAAGAGATTTTGCTGTTTCTGCAGCATATTTGCCTTCAGCAAATTTCTCTTCAGCAAATGTCACTGAAAAAGTATCTAAAGAAGTAGATTTTCTTGATGCTATGTAAGCAAGAGCGGAAGAGTCTATGCCACCACTCAGAAAAATACCTATTGGAACATCTGCAATCAAATGTTCATTTACAACATGTGATAAATTACTTTCGAGATTATCAATGATTTTAGAATAATTTTGTATTGTTTTATTTTCAAAATCTATATTCCAATATTTATTATGTTCAATTACCTTTCCATGACTATTTATTCTAATAAAATATCCTCCTTGAAGTAAATTTAAGTTTTCGATGATTGTCTCAGGTCCCTGAACAGATCCATATGCGAGATAGTTATCAATAGAGTCTTTATTAATTTTCTTTTTAACTAATCCTGACTTTATAAGAGGTCTTAATTCTGATGAAAAACAAAAACCATTATTATCTTCACTCCAATAAATAGGTTTAATGCCTAAAGGATCTACAGCGATAAAAAGCTCATTAGCATTATGATCCCACAGTGCGAAGCCAAACATGCCTTCTATTTTATCTAAAAGTTCAACTCCCCAATTGTCATATGCATAAAGTAATACTTCAGTATCAGAGTTACTATTGAAATTATAACCATCTTCAATGAGAGTTTGTTTTATTTTTTTAAAATTATAAATTTCTCCATTAAAGATTATCCAGTTTTTATTTTTCCTATCAAACATTGGCTGATGTCCCAATTTTGAAATATCAATTATTGATAATCTTGTATGAACAAGAGATAGAAATCTATTATCTAATTTAATAAATTCAGTTCCAGAATCATCTGGCCCTCTGTGAGCCATACTATTTGATAAAATTTTTGACATTTTATGAACACTATTCAGCTCAGTATTTTTTATAAAGCCTGCGATTCCACACATAAGTAATCAAAAATTATTTTCTATCCATTTTTTAATTTCAGCATTATAGCCTAAGAACGGTCTAATCGGCCATATAATGTCATAGAAAAAAGACTTAATTAGTTCAGTAGAAAAGAGATGCATTGATTTACTTTTCCAGTACCTTTTCATTTTATTTCTTGAGATCCTTGATTTAAAAGTTTTCTTATAGACAGAACTTTCGTACCAAACTTTATATTCATTAATAAAATGACGATCAGATATTAGGTCAGTTTTATTTAGTTTTCTTAAATAGTATGAGGCTAGCGCTAAAACGCTATATTCAACCTGTGAATTTGACGACAAGTCATAAGTAATTGATTTCTCGTCACTTCTTTGTAGAGATAAAACATGGGGTATATTTGAAATATCGCCGTAATCTAAAATACGAAGAATAAGATCATAGTCCTGTGCTTTATAAAATTCCTCTCTGTAACCACCAATTTCTTGAAGTATTTTATTTCTTATAAATAATGACGAGTGTGGCAAAGAATTCATTCGTTTTTCGAGCATCTTCATTATTTCGTTGTGTTTATCAGGATATTTGAAGGTTTTTAATTTGTTTTCTTTTTTATCAATTAAGTCGATATCATTACTTAAAAGTACTACATCAGGGTTATTGTCCATAAATTTTTTTTGAACTTCTAATTTATTAGACATAAAAATATCGTCAGCGTCAATTCTCGATAAATATTTTCCACATGCATTTGAGAGGCCAATGTTTAGTGACTTTGTTAAACCATTATGACTTGACTCCAAAATCTTAAATCTTTTATCATTTATTTTTTTTAATATATTTAAGGTATTATCAGTCGATCCATCATCAACAATTATACATTCAAAATTCTTAAAAGTTTGATTTTTAATGCTGTTTATAGTTTTCATGATTTTGTTTTCAGCATTGTAAACAGCTATCAGAATAGATATTTCAGTCATCTAATTTTTTAAAGAGCATCAAACCATTAATTTGTTTTATTGTGTCCCAATTTTTATCATTCATATATATTTTGTAATATTTCTCAGGATCTTTCCTAAACGTTAAGTAAGTATCTGCCCAACCAGCTTTTTCAATTTTGTTTTTATCAATAAGTACATAATCAATATCATCATCTATTGTTGGAAAAACAAGTATTTTCTTTTTTTTAAAAAGTAATGGAAGCAAGTGTTGCTCTGCAGAAATAGATGCATTGTCAGGAATAAAGTTAACAATTATTTGTGCACTAATATCATTTTCTTTTTTAATATATTCGGTGTAGTGAAAATTTGTTGTATTGAAGTTTCCTACCTCATAATTTTCATTCCAGAATTGTAAGGAAATTGGTGTTGCGCCAAATAAAATAGTCGTTGTGAATGATGAGATAAATACTGAAAATATTATGGCTTTTTTATTTATAAATTTTAATTTACTGATTTTATCGATTCCTTTAATCGCTGAGTAAAAGATCACTGGGATTGTTGGAGACAAATAATATAGTATAAAACTATAATTTGAAATTGAGTCGCTAAAAAAAGTTAGAATTAAATTTGGTAAGGCAATCAAAAATACAAAAAAGCCAAAAATAGAAGTAAACATAAGTGGAATCAAAAAAATAATTAAATTTCCAATCCTAGGAGCCGAAAACATTGCTGAAATAGTTTTAATTGGATTTAAAATAATGTTTAAAATTATTTCTTTAGGATTCTCTCCCCAACTACTATAAATTGATGTGGCAACAAGTTCGTCAGTGCCACTATATGATGGAATTACATAATTTATTATTACAACAAAATAAATTAAACTTATAAAAAAGATCAATGACCCAATCTTTTCCCTTTTGATAAGCATAAGGTAAAGTCCAAAAAAAGATGTTACCAAAGAAACCTCTTCTCTTATTAATAAGGTAATTAAAAATACCAACAGTAGCATTAAAAATTTTTTTTGTTCATAAAAGTAAAATAGCCATAGCATAAAAGGAATTGTCAATTCAATGTATGCTGGTCCATACAAATTCATATAGAATATTGTTGGATAAAATAAGAAACTAGAAATAAAGAGGAGTGATTCTCTATGGTCAAAATATTTATTACATATTAGATACAGTGGTATTAAAGAGGATGTTAAAAATAAAGTTTCCATAACAAACAGTGTTTCTGAATAAGGAAATAAATAAAAAACGGGAGCGTAGGTTATAAATACAATAGGTGTAAAATGTGCAGAAAACCAATGTGAATTTGAAAAAAAACTTTCTGATAAAAGAGAGGTAAGTCCTAATCCGTTATTATATCTCCACAAGATCTCAAGATGAGTTGCATGATCAGCGTAATAATTAAGTGAGTCAATTTTTTTAAATGATAATATTAAAACGGATAAAATATAAAAAAATATAGCGAATAATAAAATATAATATTCAAAATTTTTGGAATATTTTAAATTCCTTAAATTAACTATATAGTATGAAACAATGCTCGTTGAGATAATAGTTATACAACCTAAGGCATATATATAGAAGAGACTTCCATATTCATTAGACATTAATCACCTTTTTTTGCAGCCATAATCATTTCACCACCATAAAAAGGCAGTGATAAATTTTTTATAAAATTTGGCAATAGCCAATAAAAGGGCTTGATTATGGATTTTATTTCTGGACCAAAATTTGACAAATTCTCATATACATATTGAATTGGAAGTGATTTCCAGTGATTTTCAAAATCTACTACAGAAAATTTTTCATTGTTGACTGTCTGCATAAGAGAAGATTTTGAAAATATGTGAATGTGTTCAATGGGACTTATAGGGGGCCAATATTTACCAAGAGCTCTGCTTAAGAATGAGGCACTATTTGGTGTTTGTATGAATAAATATCCGTTTGGTTTCAATAATTCATAAGACCTTTTTATTAACTTTTGCGGATCTAATACATGTTCAACTATTCCAAAAAGACAAACGATATCAAAATATTCAGTTTTGATATTATTATTATATACATCAATTTCGTGAATTTTTCCTGGCAATTTTTGATTTGCAATTTCGACTGCTTCTTTTTGCAATTCGTAACCAGTTACATCGCATCCTTCTTTTGAAGCTAGGTGAAGAAAGTCACCAGTAAAACAGCCAACATCAAGAACTTTCATATTAAAAAGTATTTTATTATCAGCATTAATAACATTTTTTATTTTTTTAATGAATCCACCATAAATATCTCTATATTCTTCATCATATCTTCGAAGCAATTCGTAATTTCCATCTATGAACTTTTTCTTATAATGATTTTCTATATCAGTATTGCTGGGCTCAGGCTGCATAGATATAGATAAACAATCTTTACAACGACTGTAATTAGTCTTTCCTTTACTGAAGTATGATAAGTTTGACCCACCACATATTTTACAAACTACCATTTTTCTGATCCTATACTTCTAAGCCGTCTTCTCTATAAGATCTATCTGTATTAAGGTGATAGTCCTCACGCTTATGATTGGCGACATTGTTATTCAGCAGTCTATCAACCATATCTAAATAAATTCTTTCAGAAGCCTTTCCATCACCTAGGCCATGTATCCATTTTGCCTCAAGAAGTTTTGCTAATTTTTTAAAAATAACCTCGTGAGGATATTCTGATGGGCTAGCTGGATCAAATTTTACACTACTTTTTGCATCATAGGTCTGGGGTCTTTCAGTTGCCTTTCGCATTTGCAAAGATGGAACTCCTAGAACAGAAGTTTCTTCCACTACTGTACCTGAATCTGTCAATACACCACAAGAATTTGTAATCAATGCTAGAAATTCATGATAACCAACTGGATCTACCATTATTAATTGATCTGGAATCTTTGCGTTCATTTCATTAAGAACTTTTTGCGTTCTATATGAAGCAGGAAAATATATCTTTTTAGGTGATTTAGAAAATAAATCTAATATTGATTGAACGGATGACCCAATATGAACATTCTCTCTCCTGTGCCAAGTTGCAACAAAAAAATTATTTTTTTCAATTTGTTTTTCATTAAAAAAATCGTCTGTTGCTAAATTATCAAAGAATTCTTTTTTGTCATAATAGTGTTTTTGCAATATATCAACGATAGGATTAGTAACTAAAACAATAGCTTTTGGATTGATTCCTTCAGCGATACCTTGTTCCTCATATTCTGGATAGTATGAATAAATTACGTCAGATAAGTGGTCAATTATCCCCCTATATTTTTCCTCAGGCATTCTCCAGTCATATGATCTCATAAGTCCTTCAAAGTGAACAATAGGTATATTCAGTTGAGCAGCAGCTATACATGAAATAACTGTATTTGTATCTCCTAAGAACATAGCGGCATCAGGCTGAAGTTCTTCTAGAACAGGATATAATTTACGTATTATTGAAGAACTTACTTCAGAATCATTTTCTCCAGTAGCACCAAGCTCTATTTCAGGTGGAGCTACATCAAGTTCTCTAAAAAAAACATCCTTTAAATTATCTGAATAATGTTGTCCAGACCAAATAAATGTCACCTTAACTCTTTCATCATTCCTTATCATATTTAAAAATAAACTCGCCCTTATTACATCAGGTCTGATTCCAAGAATTATAGCTAAATGAGGTTTTGATGATTGCATATTAAGTTATTAAAATTTAATTGTATTGCATGAATACTTTTTTATTATATAGAAATTAATAATTTTAATATATAAGATTCTTACTTATAACAAACCATATATTTATGATTGATATCGAAATTCCAAAACTTATTGATGGGGGCAAAGTATTCGATGACAGGGGAAGTCTATCATTCTTTAACGATGCCTCATTTATAAATCTTAAACGTTTCTATATTGTAGAAAATCACTCATCAAAATTTATAAGAGCGTGGCACGGACACAAGAAAGAGGAAAAATTTGTCTTCGTAGTTTCTGGAGCTGCAAAGATTGCGTCTGTAAAAGTTGACAATTGGGATTCGCCTTCAAGAGATTTGGAAATTAATTCATATATATTAACTGATGAAAAGCCAAATCTGTTATGGATTCCCAAGGGGTATGCTAATGGATGTATGACTTTAAAGGCTAATACTAAGGTTATTTATTTTTCAAGCTCCTCTCTTGATGAGAGCTTAAACGATGATTATAGATTTGACTCTAAATATTGGAATTGCTGGGATATAAAAGAACGTTAATTTTAAATCTAAGTTTAGGTTATGGTTTTCAATAATAATGTTAATTTCACATATTCAGTTGTTATACCAATGTTCAATGAAGAAAAAATTGCTACAGAATGTATAAATAAAGTTTATGAAGTAATAGATAAAACGGAACCTAATGGCAAACTCGTTGTTGTTGATGATGGCAGCTCAGACAATACCGCTCAAATTTTAAATAAATTAAATAAAGAATATTCTTCTCTTAGAATAATTATAAATTCTAATAATTTAGGTTACGGCGGCTCTTTATATAAGGGTTTAGAGTATGCAATTTCACAAAAAGATAAATACGTAGTTTTTATGGACTCAGATTTAACAAATAATCCAAAAGATTTATTTCAATTTGTAGAAAAAATGAAAAAAAACTACGACTATATCAAGGCTTCTCGATATGGATTAAATGCAGGTACAAGTGGAGTTCCTTTATTTAGAAAATTTATTTCATATATTGGTAAGTTAATTGTTCATTTATTTTTAAAAACTAAAATCGTGGACGTAACTAATGGTTTTAGAGCTATCAAAGTTGACAAAATATTAAATTTCAAGCCCACTGAGACAGGATTTCCAATAATAATGGAAGAAATGTGTTATCTAAACAATCTAACTCAAAATGTTACAAATGTTCCAATCATATTAAAAAATAGAAATTCAGATCAAGGTTCATCAAGTTTTCGGTATTCATTTAAAATGTTTTATAAGTATTTAAAATATCCTATATTATCAGCTATTAAAAATATGATTGGAAAGTAAATATTATGAAAATTATTGGTGATCATAAAAAATTAGACAAATGTCGGTTATGCGGATCCAAAAATTTATCTATTTTTATAGACTTTGGTGATTTTCCTTTGGCTGGAGCATTTTTAAGCAAAGATGAAATAGTTGACGAAAAATTTTATCCCATGGGTATGCAATTTTGTAATGACTGTTCATGTGTGCAAGTAGATACAGTAATACCAATGGATACTTTATTTAAAAACTATTTTTATTTTTCATCTGCTATACAAACTTTAAAAGATCATTTTGGCATTCTTGCCGATGAATTAGAAAGTAAATTCTTAAAATCAGATTCCTTAGTTGTTGAGATCGGATGTAACGATGGAGTTTTTCTAAAGCATCTAGCAAATAAAAAAATTAGAAATGTAGGAGTTGATCCAGCTACTAATGTCACAAATTCAGTAAATGAGCCTGGTATAAATATTATTAATACATCATTTGGATTTCAAGTAACAGAAGATATTAAATCAAAATATGGCAAAGCAGATGCTGTGGTATCAAGTTTTTCTTTTGCCCATATAGATGATATGCATGATGTAATGGCAGGTGTAGAAAATATTCTTAATGAAGATGGCATATTTGTTTTTGAGATATATTATTTAGGAGTAGTCATAGAAGAAAAGCAGTATGACATGATGTACCATGAACATATGAGTTACTACACTATAAAGTGTCTTGACATGTTCCTAGAAAAATATGGTTTTGAAATTTTTGATATAGAGACTCTTAAGCTTAGATCAGGCTCTCTTAGATTTTACGCACAAAATAAAAGAAAATCTAAATTTGAGATTAATAGTAGAGTAGAGACATCAAGAAATGAAGAAATTAAGCAAGGACTTACGAATTTTGATGCTTACAATTCATATGGAAAGTTTATAAGCAGTACAAAGAATGATTTATTAGATTTACTAAATAAAATAAAACAAGAAGGTAAGTCAATAATCGGCTATGGAGCATCAGGAAGAGCGACTACGATTATGAATTATTGTGGAATAGACGGTAGATATTTAGATTATGTTGTAGATGATGCGCCTGCAAAGACTGGTTTTTATACACCAGGCACACATTGTCAAATATTTACATGGGATGAGGTTGAAAAAAATGAGAAAAAACCTGACTATGCTCTGGTTTTTGCATGGCCTTTTATTGAAGAAGTTAAAAAGAAAAGAAGTGAGTATCTTCAAGATGGTGGAAAATTTATAGTGCCACTTCCGAAGGTAGAGCTGATAGAGCTATAGTAGAATTTTGAATTCTCTTAATCCAATCAATGTACTTGTACTTGGAAGTAATGGTATGTTGGGATCTTCCGTTTATAAAACGCTTAGTATAGACAAAAATTTTAAGACTTTTGGTACTCAAAGAAAAAATCAAGGTCAAAAAAATTATTTTGATGTCATTAATATGGAGTCTATCAATAATATTTTAGATGATTATAGTGATGTGGAATATATAGTAAATTGTATTGGATTAACACAAGTTGAGATTGAAAAATTAGATAAAAAGACCTCTGAAGAAAGAACTATGAAGATAAATTCTTTTTTTCCAAAGTATTTATCAGAGATTTGTATAGAAAGAGGTATTAAAGTTATAAGTATTTCTTCGGATGGAGTATTTTCTGGTAAAAATGGCCCGTATAACGAGTCAGATAAATGTGATCCAATAGGACTTTACAGTCATTCAAAGCTTAAAGGCGAGGTAAGCAAAAAAAATTTTTTAAATTTAAGATGCTCTATTATTGGTCCAGATCCAATAAAACAAAGAGGTTTATTTGAATGGTTTAAGAATTGTGAAGATCCGATAATTTATGGATACTCAAACCAATTATGGAATGGCCTAACAACACTTCAATATGCAAGGCTTTGTAAGCAAATATTTTTATACGGTTATTTTGATGAATTGACTTCTTTATCGTCAATACATCATGTTGATATAAATAAAGAAATATCAAAATATGAATTATTAAAAATATTCAAGAACGCACTCAAAAAAAATGTAAAATTATTTGAGAAAAAAAGAAATAATCCTCTCAATAGGGTTTTGAAAAGTAATTATGATATCTTAAAAAATATATATTTTTACAAATCGAGAGAAAATGAAACTTCTTGGAAAAAACTAATTTTAGAATTTATTTAATACTATTTTGAAATATTAATTTAATCCGCTTATAAAAAAAAGGGAAGCCGATTATTCCTTGAATGGTAGTTAAAAAACCAAATATGAGAGAAATTACTAATGCCTCTTCCTTTGGAACGAAATAAAAAGATAGTATAAAGACAACACCTATTTCTCTTGGACCATATCCAAGAAATGAAAAAGGGATGATTGCTGGTAGCATCAATGCCAATCCAAGACTTAAGACGGTTATAAAAGATATTTCTACCCCTACAGAGATAGAACACAGCCAAAAACTTGTCACCAATAGACTTTGATTAATAATAGAATAAAAAAAGATTTTATAAAAAAATCTAATACTCATAATATTAATCATGTATTGAAAAAAACTAGTATAAAATTTTATTTTCGAAAAAATTAAAATTGAAATTTTGTTAATTAAAGGAATTAAAGAAATTAATGATAATAGTAAAATATAAAAATATGTTAAATAATAGTTAATAAAAAGAAAATGATTACTGACATACAGAAATAATACAGCAAAAAGACTTAGCAAAGATAATCCCCATAAACCACTCAATCTATCAATTACTATAGTGGGAGCTGAAGTTTTAAAATCTTTTTTATTAATATTATATAAAGCTGTTAATCTCCAAGCCTCAACTCCAGCCAAACCTATTGGTATTAAAGAAATTAAAGTAATACTCTCAAAATTTAATTTTATAAGATTAGTAATTTTATACTTCACTTCTTTCTGATCTAAAATATTCTTCCATCTAAAAGAACAGGCAATAGTTGACAATGCAACTAAGAAAAAGCCAATAATTGCTGGAATAAGATTAATACGTGAAAATATTTTTATAATTGATTGTAAATCGAAATTATAAAGAAAAACAATTATCAATAAAATCCCAATCGTTGGCGTAATTAAGTATTTTATTTTCATTTAATTCCATTTTTGTTTTTTTTGAGTAGTAATCGAATGATTAATAAAGGTAAAATGAAATATACTATTATGGCCGCGCTTGTCCACGTAAATGCTCTTGAAGCTAACAAAAGATTAGGGATTATAATTCCATAAAGAGCAATTGATGCCTTATTATTATTTTGAAAAGCGAGGGTAAAATAAATAATATTAGTAGTGATTCCCATTAACAATCCACTTAGCAGGCTGCCAACTGTGCCAAAATCTTGGTAGAAGTGGCCTGGTAATGATATTGCTTCAAAAATTCTACCTGTATAATTTGAAAAGTGAGATAATTCGTCATTCCACATTGTTGCGACGCCATAAACAATTGGCTTTTCTGACCAAAAATATCTTGGCAATAGAGGATATAAGTAGTCTTCAAATGCTCGCTCCCCCCATTGAAAACTAGTTGTATCAGGAAAATGTTTTATAGTTACAAGGAGTGCTTCAAAAGGAGTAGCTAGTGATCCAAATCCAGAATTAGTAAAAATTTCAAAATTTTCTACACTTGAAAAGGGGTTTATTTTTTCTGCTGTAACACCTGATAAGTAACCTATGCTTCTTAGATAATTTAGATAGAGCATAGCAACGATAGCAATTATTAAATAAACTGTAGTCCTTGTTATCTGAATTTTTTTAATAAAGAAATTTCTATATAATAAAGCTGCTACCAGTAAATTTACAATCCCAGCTTTTGAACCAATGCCATAAAAAAGCGAAACCAAAATAGTTATTACAATACCAACAATTATAATGAAATAATGGATAGGTTTTTTATTTGGGCTCAAAAGAATTAGAAAATATGGAATTTCAAAAATAAGAGTAAAGATTGTAAACTGAAATCCTCCTGATAATGTAGGATTGTTATTCCCAAACCCCTCAAGCATGTATGAGAATATAAAAAGTATTATAAGTAGAAAAAATATAATCATTCTTTGCTCAGAAAGGATTAAATTTGAAAATAAAATTCCTCTACTCTTAAACTTAAGAAGATAATATCCAATTTGAATTCCAAAGAAAGTCAAATAACATAAAAAAAATGCTTTTGGCATATCCTCGTATGACCATATTTGATCGTAAAAGAAAATATCTGTATATATAGAAATTGTTGCTGCTACAGAATTATGTAAGAAGAATCCTGCTGAAATTATTAAAAATCCATCAAATATATTAAATTCCTTCTCCCCATATATATAAAAAATATGCAGAGCAATTATTATTATCTGAAAAAGAAAACTTACAAAAATTATTTCGTAAATTGAGTTTTGACTTAGAAATTGATATATGAGAAAAATTGTAATTAAAAATATTAAGTTAAGTGTTGATATTAATATTTTCACCATTTTGTTGGTTCTTATAAACTCAGGTCTGCATCATGATGTGATAATATGCTTTTTATATCAAAAATAAATCCATTATTCTTTTTAAGTTTTGTATATTTAGTAATATTTTTCTTAAAGATTTCGTGAGAAACAGCAATTACTATAACATCGTAGTTCATTTTCTGAGGTTTTTTTTGAACTGTCAATTTATAAGCTTTTTTGATCTCATCTCTTGAGACCCAAGGGTCAACAATTTCAATATTACACCCTTTCTTTTTTAGTGAATATATGAGATCAACAACTTTTGTATTTCTGTGATCATTGCAGTTCTCTTTAAAAGTGATTCCTAAAATTAAAATACTAGAGCTTTTGGATTTAATTTTCCTTAATTTCATTTGATTTAATATTTTCCTAGATATAAATGATGCCATTGAATCATTTAGTTTTCTACCCGCTAAAATTATTTTTGGTTCATAATTTAACTTTCTAGATTTGTAAGTAAGATAGTAAGGATCTACACCAATACAATGCCCTCCAACAAGTCCAGGTCTGAATGGCAATGCATTCCATTTTGTTGAAACTGCATCAAATACTTCACTTGATTTAATTTTCATTTTATCGAATATAATTGCTAATTCATTTACTAGAGCTATGTTCAAATCTCTTTGTGTATTTTCAATAACTTTCGCAGCCTCAGCAATTTTTATTGATTTTGTTTTGAAAGTTCCTGCTGTTATAATTTTTTTATATAAATTGTTAACAAATGTAGTTGTATTCTTGTTTGATCCTGAAACAATTTTTTTTATATTTGGTAACTTATACCGAGTATCTCCAGGAACAATTCTTTCAGGGCTATATCCACAAAAGAAGTCAATATTAAATGCTAACCTAGATCCACTTTCTAGTATAGGAACACAAACCTCCTCAGTACATCCCGGAAATACAGTGCTTTCATAAATAATCACATCTCCTTTTTTCATAACTTTTGAAACCATTTTAGTTGCTTGCTTAAGAAGTT
>MDTG01043016.1_pt1 | contig 13746 bp, 23 predicted proteins | sample 811421 | NCBI WGS metagenome assembly MDTG01 (sample SAMN05326645, study PRJNA326480) | marine metagenome | isolation source: seawater | place: Pacific Ocean: South East | collected 2011 | reverse complement strand
GCATTCATTTATAGCCAATTTCAATGATTCCGAAGTATCTGATAATAGATCAATTTCTTTTTGAGTGCAATCTCCAACTGCAAATGTTTTTGCATGATCACTATTAAAACCTGATACTATCACTCCTGCATCAATGCTAATAATATCTCCATCAATTAATTTTCTTTTTGAGGGAATTCCATGAACTATTTCTTCATTGATAGATACACAAATTGTATTAGGAAAATCATATAAACCCAAAAATGCTGATTTTACTTTATTTTTTTTAATTTCTTTTTTTGAGATATTATCAAGCTCAATCGTAGTTACTCCTGGCTCAATTGCCTTTTCCATTTTATTCATTATTTCAGCAATAATATGGCCAGCTTCTCTCATATAAGATATTTCTTTTTGAGTTTTAATTAATATATTAGTTTTATTATTTAGCATTAAATTACCTTGGCTTTCAATGCACTTATAATAGTACTATTAACGTTTTCTAATTCTTGGTCACCATTTATTGAATTAAGCAATTTTCTTTGATTGTAAAATTCCAGCAAAGGTTCTGTTTGATTTCTGTATACATCTAATCTATTTCTGATTAATTGCGGCTCATCGTCATCTCTTCCCCTATTTAACAGTCGACTTAATATTTTTTCATCTGAAATATCAAGATAGATAACTGATTTAATAAATACATTTAATTCTTTAATTTTATTTTCCAAAGCAACTGCTTGATTAATTGTTCTTGGGAAGCCGTCTAAAATAATACCTTTAAAAGAGTATTCATCACTTTGCAAATCAACTATAGAAAAATTTACTAAATCAATAATCAAATCATCTGGAACTAATTCACCTGAATTTACATACTCAGAAGCTAGTTTACCCAAATCTGTTTGATTAGAAATATTTTCTCTTAACAAGTCGCCAACTGAGATATGTAAATAATTCAGTTTTTTGGTTAATATCTCAGCCTGCGTTCCTTTACCTGAGCCAGGAGGGCCCAAAAAGATTAATACATCAAGTGACTTCATTCTTTCATAAATCCTTCGTAATTCCTCATCAGTAGCTGAGATTCTAATTGCCTCATAGTATCTAGTGCGACTCCAACCATTATCAATAAGCTAGTACTGCTCATAATAGTTGATGCTGTTCCAACATTAGTTATTATTCCAGCAATAAAAGGCATTACAGCAACCATAGCCAAGAAAATTGCTCCTCCCCAAGTTATTCTAACCATTACCTGACTAAGATATGATTGGGTTGGTGATCCAGGCCTAATACCAGGAATGAAACCACCATTTTTTTGTAAATTTTCAGCTAAATTTTGTTGGTTAAAAGTAACTAGGGCATAAAAGAAGGTAAAAAGCATTACCATAATGAATACTAATACCCAATAAAATGTATTAGCTGGACTAAGAAGATTTGTAATAAATTCAGCAACTTGAGAACCAAATGAATTTGTTGAAGGATCAACAAAGTAACCGCTAACGCTGGCAGGAAGTATTAACAATGAAAATGCAAAAATTAGAGGGATCATGCCTGCAGAATTTACACGTAAAGGAATGAATGAGCCTCCTGTTTGCCTGTACATTCTTCCGCCTCTAAAAACACTTCTACCATACTGCACAGGAATTCTTCTTTGGGCTTCAGTAAAAACTACTATTAAATATACAATTAATAGCGCTATTGCAACTAATAATGATAATTGGAAAAATTGATCAGACAGCAAGGCTCCTTGGCCAATAATTGATGGAAGAGAAGAAACAATTCCAGCAAATATTATTAGTGAAATTCCGTTTCCAATACCTTTTTCAGTAACCAATTCTCCTAACCAAACTAGAAATGCAGTACCTGCAGTCATGGTTAATAAGATAGATGTAAATGATACAAAATTACCCTGACCAAAACCAGACCCTTCAATAACTTGGCCACCAAATGAACTTTGTAAAATACTTATCTGTCCCCAACCCTGCAGAAAGGCAATTGGTATCATTAAATAGTGAGTGTATTGGTTAATTTTTTGTCTTCCAAATTGACCTTCTTGTGATAACTCTTTAAGTGAAGGGAATACTGGGGTAATAACTTGCATGATTATTGATGCAGTAATATAAGGATATACTCCAAGAGCTGCGATGCTTAAATTCCTTAGAGCTCCACCCGAAAATAGATCTAAAAATCCTAATAGAGGAGCACTATCAAATGCTGCCGCCAATGCATCTCTGTCTACGCCAGGAACAGGAACATGAGCTAAAAACCTGAAAACAACAAGAATACCAAAGGTAAATAAAATCTTATTTCTTAAATCTGGAATACGCATTGCATCCATAACAGCAGTTATTAGTGCTGGCATATTAGATTTATTTTCTTTACTCGTAGTCATTAATTACTTTTTTTCATTTGAACTTACTAAATCTAATATTTCTAAAGTTCCGCCGCTCTTATTTATTTTCTCTTCAGCAGACTTTGTAGCAGCATGGACTTTAAATTTCAAATTCTTTTTTAATTCGCCATTTCCTAGAATTTTAACTGTAGAATTTGGCTTTCGTATTAAATTATTTTTAAATAAGGATTCAGAGTTAACTTCATCGCCATCCTTAAATCGAATTTCAATATCTGATAAATTTACGATACTGAAGTCCTTCTTAAATCTGTTTTTAAATCCTCTTAAAAAAGGTAGTCTTTTAACTAAAGGTAACTGTCCACCTTCAAAAAATAATGGAACACCGCCACCAGATCTTGATTTTTGACCTTTTAATCCACGACCTGAATAAGTACCTTTGCTTCCATTTCCTCTTCCAACCCTCATCCGTGATTTTCTTTTTTCAGATAATTTAAAATTATTCAGCTTAGACATTATTTAATCTCCGATACTTCAACTAAATGCTTAACTTTATTTATCATGCCTTCAATAGATGGATTAAGTGTTTTTTCCACAGTTTTTCCAATTTTATTTAAACCTAGAGCTTTAATAGTTTCTCTTTGATTTCTTTTTGCACCAATTGAACTTTTAACTTGCTTTATTTTCACTTTCATTTTTTCTCATATCCTTGGATTTATTTATATTTTCCATGCTTCTAAGTGCTTTCATAGTTGCTTTAACAACATTAAATACATTATTTGAACCATGTGTCTTTGAGATTACATCCTTAACCCCAGCTGCCTCCATAACTGCCCTTACTCCACCCCCAGCTATAATTCCTGTACCTTGTGCGGCTGGCATTATCATAACCTTTGATGCGCCAAATTTAGCAATTACTTGATGAGGAACAGTAGTTCCATTGAGATTTATAGTTTCCAATTCCTTTTTAGCTGTCGTAACTGCTTTCCTTACTGCATCAGGAACTGCAGCAGCTTTACCAGATGAATATCCTACTTTTCCTTTTTCATCCCCAATTACAACAAATGCTGCAAAAGATAAGTTTCGGCCACCTTTAACAACTTTTGAAACTCTTCTAACGCTAACCACTTTTTCAATATATGGGCTTTTTTCTTCATCATTTCTACCTCTACCTCTATGGCCTCTTCCTCTATTATTTGTGTTTGTCTGAGAAACCATTAAAACTCCATTCCGTTTTCTCTTGCACCATCAGCAAGTGCTTTAACTCTTCCGTGATATCTGTAGCCTCCTCTATCGAAAACTACCTTTTTAATACCGGATTTTTTACATTTATTTGAAATAATTAAACCAACTTTATATGCATTGAAATTTTTAGTAGAAAATCCTGATTTATTTTCAGTCTTATCAGAAATTACTTCTTTATCTAAACTACTACATGAAACTAATGTTTTATTTTGAACATCATCTATTACTTGCGCATAAATAAATTTATTGCTTCTAAAAATAGACAATCTTGGCGATTCTGGGGTCCCAGAAATTTTTTTTCTTACCCTTAAATGCCTTATTTTTCTCTTATTTATCTTTGCTGGGCTCATTATCCTTCTCCACCTACAGCAGTTTTACCTGCTTTTCTTCTAATAACCTCATCACGATATTTTACTCCGTTACCTGTATATGGATTAGGTTTTCTTAATTTTCTAATTCTAGCTGCCTGTTCACCTACAGATTGTTTATTTGAACCTTTTATGAAAACAATATTTTGATTTTCTTCAGAAAGCTCATTTGAGCCAATTGGATTTACAAGAACAGTATGACTAAATCCAAGACTAAATTCAAGATCATTACCTTTCTTATTAACTCTATAACCAGTACCAATAATATCTAAAATTATTTCAAATCCTGTACTAACACCAATTACACAATTGTTTAGTAAGCTTCGAGATAATCCGTGATATGCTTTTATTTCAGGGTCTTCACTACTTCTTTCACATGTAATTTTACTATCCTCAAAATTTACTTTGATAGTTTCATGTATCGTGACTTTTTCTTCCCCTTTAGGTCCTTTTACAACAACCTCTTGACCACTAATATCAACTGAAACTTCACTTGGGACAATAATTGGCATTTTTCCTATTCTAGACATAATATACCTTCTCGACTACCACATGTAGCAGATAATTTCTCCTCCAAGACCGTTTTTATAAGCTTCTTTTCCTGTCATTACACCTTTAGAAGTTGAAATTACGGGAATTGCGAGACCACCCATATACATTGGCACCTCGCCTTTTTTTGAGTATGCCCTTAAACCAGGTGTACTTACTCTTGTTACGCCTTTTAAAGCTGATTCGTTTTCAGAATCATATTTTAAATCAACCTTTGTAAATGATTTTTTATCTTCTGTTGTAGATGAAAAATTGGATATATAACCCTCTTTTTTCATTACAGCTAAAACAGATGACTTCATTTTTGAAGAAGGAAAATTAACATTTTCTTTTTTGGTTGATATCGCATTTCGTATTCTAGTTAACATATCAGCAATTGGATCAGTTATCATAAGCTTGCCTTTCTAATTCCAGGAAATTCACCTTGAAGAGCTTTTTCTCTAAATTTAATTCTTGATAAACCAACAAATCCAACATAACCACGAGATCTTCCCGTCAAACTACATCTGTTTCTATGCCTGTTTGGGTTAGAATTTTTCGGTAATTTACTTAAAGCCAATCTTGCTTCTCTTCTTTTTTCAATTGGAATTGATGCATCATTCCATACTGAAAGTAGTTCAGCTCGCTTCACTGAATACTTCTCTATTATTCTTTCAACTCTTCTTTCTCGTGCTATTTTTGCTTTTCTAGCCATTATTTACCTCCGTAAAAGGCATTCCTAAAAGTTGCAATAATTTGTAACCTTCTTGATCATTTTTTGCTGATGTTGCAATAGTAATTTGAAAACTTCTAATTTTATCAACTTTTCCATAGTCAATTTCAGGAAAAATGATATGTTCTCTTATACCAAAATTATAGTTTCCATTTCCATCGAAACTATTTGCAGAAATTCCTCTAAAATCTCTAATTCTTGGTAGCGAAAGATTTACAAGTCTATCCCAAAAATCCCACATTCTTTTGGATCTTAATGTTACTCTAATACCAACTCTCATACCCTCTCTTAAATTGAAATTAGCAATTGAAATTTTTGCTTTTGTTACAACTGGTTTTTGGCCAGTTATCATTGTTAAATCTCCAAGCATAGATTCAATAGCATTTTTATTCGTTAGTGACTCTCCCATTCCAACATTAACTGCAATTTTTTGCATTTTTGGAATTTCCATTTGATTTTTGTATCCAAATTCATCAGTCATCTTAGCCTTTACTTCATTTAAGTAAACTGACTGCATTCTAGGCATATTATTTTTAACAGCTTCCTTCATCTATTTATTTTTACCTTTTCTGGATTCAACAACAACTCTTGATGATGAACCATCACTTAATTTTTCAATTTTCACTCTGCCACTCTTTCCAGAGTCTGCATCTTTATATATTAAATTAGAAATGTGTATAGGCAGTTCTTTTTGAACGAAACCTGTTTCTTTTGCTCCAGTTCCTGCCTTAACATGTCTTGTAGCAATATTTATGCCTTCAACAATAACTGTATTCTCTAAAACTAGAATTACTTTTCCTTCTTTACCTTTATCTTTTCCAGATCTTATGACAACTGTGTCATTTTTTTTAATTCGAGTAGCCATTTTTAAAGTACCTCCGGAGCCAAAGAAATAATTCTCATAAATTCTTTGTCACGTAATTCCCTGGCAACAGGTCCAAAAATTCTTGTTCCTCTTGGATTTTTTCCTTCACCAATAATTACGGCTGCATTATCATCAAACCTTATATATGAACCATCAATTCTTCTGACTTCCTTCTTTGTCCTTACAATTACAGCTTTTACAACTTCATGCATTTTTACATTTCCACCAGGAGTAGCGTCTTTTACAGCTGCAGTTATCACATCGCCAACAGATGCAGATCTTCTATAACTTCCACCATCAACATGGATGCACATAATTTCTTTTGCTCCAGAATTGTCTGTAACTATTAATCTAGTTTGAGGTTGTATCATTTACTTTCATCCTTATCCAACGAAACAGGAATATTATCACTAATTTCTTGTATTTTAAATAATCTCCATCTTTTCAATTTTGAAATTGGTCTAGAGTTAGTTATTTGAACAACATCTCCTTCTTTAGCATTATTACTTGGATCATGAACAATATATTTCTGTGTTCGTTTTACAGTTTTACCTTTGTATCGAGTTTTAGCCCTGCTTGATACAGAAACAATAATTGTTTTATCTGCCTTGTCGCTTACAACTATACCATCAAGAATTCTATTAGCTTGCGTCATTATTCTCACCTTTCAAAAATCTTAGTTCTGTAAGTCTTGTTTCAAGTCTGGCTATATCTTTTTTTATTTTTTTTATTTGAGTTGTATCAGACAATTGCATACTAGCTTTTTTGAATCTTAAATCCATGTGCTCTTTTCTAGTTTCTTTTAATTTTAAAAGCAACTCTTCAATATTAAATTGTCTTATTTCAGTCATATCCATTAAAATTGCTCACTTCTTGCAACTATCTTTGTCTTCAAGGCTAATTTGTGCGAAGCCAACCTTAAAGCTTCTCTAGATAGATCGTCTGGCAAATCTCCGAGCTCAAACAATATTTTTCCAGCATTAACTGGAGCAACCCAATACTCAACCGCTCCTTTTCCTTTACCCATTCTAGTTTCAGCTGGTCTTGCAGAAACAGGTTTATCTGGAAAAACTCTAATCCACATTTGACCACCTCTTTTAACATGCCCAACTATTGCTTTCCTAGCCGCCTCAATTTGCCTTGCAGTAATCCAGCCAGACTCCAAAGTTTTTAATCCGTAATCACCAAAGTTGATTTTACTTCCTCTGATTCTAGCGCCTTTTACAACACCTCTAAATTGTTTTCTAAATTTTGGTCTTTTTGGTTGCAACATAACTATTCACTATCCTTTTTATCAGAATCTGATTTCTTAACTGTTGTCTTCTTAGCGGTAGTTTTCTTTGTAGCAGCTTTCTTAACTGTAGCTTTCTTAGCTGTAGTCTTTTTTGTAGCAGCTTTCTTAACTGTAGCTTTCTTAGCTGTAGTCTTCTTTGCAGCAGCTTTCTTTGGTTGAGATTTTATTTCTGAATTAGATTTTTCAGAAACGACTTTTTCTGCAGATTTATTTTCAGGACCATCATCTAAAATTTCCCTAATTGGGGAAGCTTTCTTTGCTTTTTTGTCTGAAGATGCATCATTATTTGAATCTTGTTCATTTGATATTTCAAGAATTTCCTTATTCTGAGAAATACTTTCTTCTAATCTTTGAACTGCTCTATCAGATAACCCTTTATCAATAGCTCCAACTTCACCATTATAAATCCAAACTTTAACGCCAATAATTCCATATGTTGTTTTAGCTTCAGCAATTGCATAATCAATTTCAGCTCTTAATGTGTGTAATGGAACCCTACCTTCAATCATTTTGTCAGATCTTGCTATATCAGCTCCACCTAGTCTTCCTGAAATCAAAATTTTTATTCCTTTAGCACCATTTTGCATACATCTATTACCAACTTGTCTCATAGCTCTTTTAATAGCTACTCTTCTTTCAATTTGTTCAGCAATATTTTGTGCAACAAGTCGTGCATTCAAATCTGGTTGCCGTATTTCAGTTATTGAAATATTTGCTTTTTTAGATGTAATTCTTTCAATAGAATTTCTTAATTTATCTACATTTGACCCACCTCTACCAATTACAATACCAGGTCTAGATGTGTGAATATTAATAGCTAAATCTTCTGAGTTTCTTTGTATTTGAATATGAGATATACCAGAAGATTGACCGAGATCAGATTGTATATGATCTCTAATTTTATGGTCTTCTAATACCTGTGTTCTGTAGTCTTTTGGGTTGACTCCAAACCAATGAGATGTCCAATCTCTTGTTGTACCTAACCTGAAACCTATTGGATGAGTTTTTTGACCCATTATTCTTCTCCCTCAATAAAATTTTTATCTTTCAGTTCAACATAAATATGTGATTGAGGCCTATTGAATGTTCCAGCTCTTCCCCTCGCTCTGGCTCTCCATCTTCTAATAGTTGTTGATTTATCAGCATAAATTGTAGAAATAATTAATTCCTCTTTAACTCCATATTGTGAACTTTCTGCATTTGCCATAGCAGATTTTATAAGTTCAATTAACGTTTCAGAAGGACTAGAATTCATAAATGAAAGCATATTTAAAGCATCAATAGCTTTTTTACCTCTTATTAGATTTACATAAGGTCTCAGTTTTTTTACTGAAATACCTATATTTTTAGTTTTTGCTTTAACTGTCATTTATCCTAACCTATCTGATTTTGATGAATGTCCTTTAAACACTCTTGTTGGAGAAAATTCTCCAAGTTTATGCCCAATCATGTTTTCTGTAATAAAAACAGGCACATGTTTTCGTCCATTATGAACACCAATTGTCAAATTTAACATTTCTTCGATTATTGTTGAAGATCTAGACCAAGTATTTATAACTTGATTAGATCTTGATTCATTTCTAGCCCTCATTATTTTTTTTAAAAGCTTTGAATCAACGAATGGTCCTTTTTTAATTGATCTAGACATACTATTTTTGATATCTCCTTCTTAAAATTAATTTATCACTAAGTTTTGATTTTCTGGTTCTTTTTCCTAAGGCTGGTTTACCCCAAGGTGTTTTAGGATGCTTCATACCAACACCAGTTTTTCCTTCACCACCTCCGTGCGGGTGATCATTTGGATTCATAACTAAACCTCTTACGGTAGGTCTCCTACCTCTATGAACGCTTCTCCCAGCTTTCCCTAATTTTTGATTTTTATGATCAAGGTTTCCAACTTGACCAACAGTAGCTTTACAGTTTTCTAAAATTCGCCTAACTTCGCCTGAAGGCATTCTTAATAGAACATATCCAAATTCATGAGCCATAACTTGAACAACAGTTCCTGCGCTTCTAGCAATTGCTGCCCCTTTTCCAGGGCTTAGCTCGACGTTATGAACTAAATATCCAACTGGAATGGATTTTAATGGAAGAGAATTACCAACTTTTACATCAGAATCTTCTCCGCTCATCACTTTTTCTCCAACCTTTAAGCCGTCTGGGGCAATCATATAAAATTTTCGGCCATCATTTGACTTTACAAGGGCTATACGAGCACTTCGATTAGGATCGTATTCAATTGAGAAAACTATTCCTTCTGCACCTTCAATAGATCTTTTAAAATCAATAATTCTGTACCTTTTTTTATGCCCTCCACCTCTATGCCTAACAGTTATTCTGCCTGTATTATTCCTACCAGCTTTCTGCTTCATTGGAGATAAAAGGGATTTTTCAGGTTTTGATCTTGTAATTTCATCAAAATCTGCTGATATTCTTGACCTCTGTCCGTCTGATGTTGGCTTATAAGTTTTCATTAAGTTCCCTCAGTTAAGTTGATAGTTTCTCCGTCATTTAATGAAACAACTGCTTTTTTATAAGAAGGGGTAATTATCCTATTTCTTCCAAAAGTTTTAGGCTTTCCTTTTTTAACAATAATATTCACTGAAGAAACTTTTACTTCGAAAAGTTCTTCAACAGCTTTTTTCACAGAACTTTTGTTAGCTTCATTTGTTACCTTAAAAGTATACTTTCCTGATTCTTGTAATAAAGTACTTTTTTCAGTTATGACTGGCGATATTATTATGTCACTTAAGGATTTAGCTTTCATTTTTTACTCTTTTTTTGTTTACCCCAAACCTCTTCTATTTTTTTAAAACCTTGTTCTGTTATTAGAAGATGATTTGAATTTAAAACATCATATGTATTTATTAGGTCTGCCTGCATTGTTTTTATTTCAGAGATATTAGATGAAGATTTTAAAATATTCTCGCTAATTTCCGATCTTTCTAGAAGCATTGAACTTTTTTTTGGTAAATTTAAATTATTAAAAATAACATTTAATTTTTTTGTACTTATATCTTTTAATGCCAAATTATCAATAAAAGTTATAGTGCCTTCTCTCATTTTTTCGGATAGCGCCATTCTTAAAGATGCCTTTTTAACCTTCTTTAAAATTTTTTTATTATATGATCTTGGGTGAGGTCCGTGAGCAACGCTATTGCCTAAAACATGAGAAGATCTACTTCCAACTCGTGCCCTACCTGCACCTTTTTGATTTCTTAATTTGGCAGTGGAATAATTTACATCTCTTCTTCTTTGAGTGTTACTTGTCCCTTGCCTTTTATTACTCAACTGAGAAACAACAACTTGATGTACCAAAGCATCATTAAATGGCTGCTTCCAGATATCATCAGAAGCAGAAATCTTTTTTAAAACTTCACCTTTTATACTTTTAAGTTCAACTTGCATAATTTTCCTTAGTAACAATCACATTATTAGTGTTAGATCCTGGCACAGATCCTTTAACTTCTATTAAATTATTTGCTTGATCAACTTTAACTATTTTGAGTCCTTTTTGTGTGACTTTTTCATCGCCCATATGTCCAGACATTTTAGTGCCTTTCCAAACTCTTCCAGGTGAACTTCCTGCCCCAATTGACCCGGGAGCTCTGTGTCTATCAGACTGACCATGAGTTTTTGGACCACCTTTAAAGTTATATCTTTTTACAGTTCCAGCAAAACCTTTACCTTTAGAAATTCCCTGAATAGTAACTTTTTCACCAACCTCAAATATACTGCAATCAAAAGATTGACCAACTTCAACTGAATTTACGTCACTTGAAGAAACTTCTCTGAGTATTCTAAAACTACTTTCACTTCTTTTTTGATGACCAAGTTGAGGCTTATTAAGATTATTTTTTTCATCAAATCCAATTTGCACAGATTCATAACCATCTCTGTTAGATGTTTTAACCTGCGTTACTTTGCAAGGCCCAAGTTTTATAACAGTTACAGGAATAGCAAGTCCATTTTTATCATCAAATGATGTACTCATATTAATTTTTTTTCCAATTAAACCGTTTATCATTAATCTAGCCTCATTTTTATATCAACACCTGCAGGTACATTTAATCTTGTTAAAGAGTCAATTGTTTTTGCTCCTGGATCTACGATATCTATAATTCTCTTGTGAATTCTTAACTCAAAATGTTCTCTTGATTTCTTATTGACATGTGGTGATCTTAAAACACAAAATCTCCTAATACTTGTTGGCATTGGAATAGGCCCAGCAACTGCAGCACCTGTTCTTTCAGCAGCCTCAAGAATTTGTTGGGCTGACAAATCTAGTACTCTGTGATCATATGCTTTCAATGTAATTCTAATTGCTTGATTTGACATTATTTATCCTTCATTGGTGCTGGTGCATAGTGATCAAGTTCTTGAGTAAAACTTGCCCTACCTGTTGTGTTAGATCGTAATATAGTTGCATATTGAAACGTTTCAGCAAGAGGAACATGTGCTTTCACAATCTGCAATCCAGCCTGAGGTTCCATTGATTGTACTTGAGCTCTTCTACTTTGTAAGTCACCAAGAACATCTCCTAAAAATTCTTCAGGAGTAACAACTTCCATCAGCATTACTGGTTCTAAAATAAATGGACTAGCTTTTTGACAAGCCTCTTTAAATGCCATTGAAGAAGCTATCTTGAAAGCTACTTCAGATGAATCAACTTCATGATGAGAGCCATCGATTAAAACTGCTTTTATATCTACAACGGGATGACCTGCAACAACTCCAGATTGGGCAGCTTCTTTAAATCCTTGTTCAACTGGACCATAATATTCTGTAGGTAATGTTGCACCAGTAATTTCTGATTCAAAAATAAGACCTGAGCCTGCTTCTAAAGGTTCTATTCGGAGTGTTACATCACCGAATTGCCCTCTTCCACCAGACTGTCTAATAAATTTACCTTGTGCTGATGCGGGTTTTCTTACAGTTTCACGATATGCAACTTTAGGAGCACCAACATTTGCTTCAACCTTAAACTCTCTTTTAATTCTTTCAACAATTACATCTAGATGCAGTTCACCCATTCCAGCTAAAACCATTTGACCACTCTCTTGGTCAGTATTAAATTTAAGCGTTGGATCTTCATCAACTAGCTTTGTAACAGCAATATCCATTTTGTCTTGATCAGCTTTACTTTTAGCTTCTATTGCAACCGACAAAACAGGGTCAGGAAATGACATAGATTCAAGTAAAATTCGGTCGCTTACATCACTAAGAGTATGTGCTGTAGATATCTCTTTTAATCCAACAACAGCAACAATATCACCAGATTTAGCGGTCTGAATTTCTTCTCTATCCTCAGCGTGCATCTTTAATAATCTACCAATTCTCTGCTGCTTATTTATTGTTGTATTAAATACTTTGTCTCCTGCATTAACAGTTCCTGAATATACTCTCATGTAACATAATCTACCAACATGTTCGTCAGTTACAACTTTGAAAACTAAGCCTGAAAAAGGCTCTGAATTATTCAATTCTCTTTTCATAACATTATTACCATCAATATCTGTTCCTTCAACAGCCGGTAAATCATTTGGCGATGGAAGATAATCACATACTGCATCGAGTAAATGGTGAACACCTTTGTGTTTTAAAGCAGAACCAACAAACACAGGAAATATTTTTAATTCCAATGTAGCTTTTCTTGTGGCTTTCTTTATTTCTTCAATACTTATTTCTTGGTCCTCTAAAAATTTCTCCATGACATCATCGTCAGTTTCAGCAATCTTCTCAATCATTACTTGTCTTGCTTCTTCAGCTTTGGATTTCATATCATCAGGAATTTCAACTTCCTTAGGTTCAGTGGGATTATTTCCTTCATCATATACGTAAGCTTTCATCTCAAGTAAATCTATTAAACCTCTAAACTCAGCTTCAGCTCCGATTGGCAGTTGCATAATAACAGGATTTGCTTTTAATTTATCAACAATAGTACCAACAGCAAATTCAAAATCTGCACCAAGTCTATCCATCTTATTTATAAAGCATAACCTTGGCACATTATGTTTATCAGCTTGCCTCCAGACAGTTTCAGATTGAGGCTGAACCCCAGAAACTGATTCAAACACTACTACTGCACCATCAAGAACTCTAAGGCTTCTCTCAACTTCAGCTGTGAAATCAACGTGGCCTGGTGTATCAATAATATTTATATCAAAATCTTTCCAAGAAGCAGCAGTTGCTGCTGAACCAATAGTTATTCCTCTTTCTTTTTCAAGCTCCATAAAATCCATAACGGCTGTACCATCATCAATTGAACCAATTTTATAAGTAGCTCCAGTAAAAAATAGGACTCTCTCAGTAACAGTTGTTTTTCCTGCATCAATGTGGGCAATAAAACCTATATTTCTTAATTTTTGTAAATCAGCCATAATATCACCATCT
>MDTG01383492.1_pt1 | contig 13747 bp, 10 predicted proteins | sample 811421 | NCBI WGS metagenome assembly MDTG01 (sample SAMN05326645, study PRJNA326480) | marine metagenome | isolation source: seawater | place: Pacific Ocean: South East | collected 2011 | reverse complement strand
TTTCTTCGACGCAATTTGCGAGCACAATGCTGTAGTCATCAAATGAACCTGCAAAGTCAAATTCTGCATCCGTAGTAACTACAAATTCCCGGTCTTCCTCTTCTTCAAGTACGAATGGCAATGCTTCGTATTCGAGTGTGGTATCAATTGTAAGCAGTGCATTGACTTCCTCTGTTGTGAGCATTCCAAGCTCCACGCTCGTACCATCGTACATGTCCATACTGAAGCCAGTCATCTCGCCAGTCATCATGTCAAACTCAACTTTCACAATACCTTCCTCTGCGGGGACTGTAGCTGTAATTCCCTCGACTCCAATTTCATATGTTGTACTTTCAGGGAATCCACAGGCATGTTCCTCAGTGGAATGATCACAATCATCATCCATTCCATCAAACATTGAAAGGAAGTCCATCGGATTAGGTATATCCATGTCCATGCCTTCATCTGAATCGTCTCTGTCACCTTCATCTGAATCGTCTCTGTCAAATTCATCAGAACCGTCACCGCAGTCGTCCTCGCCATCATTTACCCATTCTCGGGGAATAGTTTCACCGTTTTCGCAAGTAAAGTCATTTCCATCGGAATCATCTCCTCCATCTTCTGTGTAGTATCCCCAGTCGTCATCACCGTCAACACAAGACCCATCGACATCAATACAGACGCATGGTTCACCATCTGGACATTCTGGAGTAACTCCTGGCCCTTCTGGACACAGAATTCCTCCCATTGATTCAGCGTAGTCTTCACCGTCATTCGAACAGTAGTAAGTATAGCTCCCATCGTTATCACCGTCATCACTGCCATAAGAACACTCAAGCCATGCATCAATCGAGCTGATTGCAGCATCATAGTCGCCACCGTGAGAATATACTTGTTCTCCAACATCCATTTCACAATCCGATGAGAAATAAGTAGAAAAATTTGGTACAGTTTCAATATCTTCAGAAATTATTCCAAATTCATTACCTTCCAGTGCTGAAAAAGAGAACATTATTCCCCATTCTTCCGCATAACTCCTAGCCTCTTCTTGCGTTGCAACAGCCATTCCAGCATTTTCGTCCAAATATCCAATGACATCAAGTGGTTGATCCGATTCTGAGAGATTATTCAAATCCCCTATCATATTTGGCCCATGCGAGTCCCATTCCGACATTACAACAATTAGCGTTGCCATTTCTTCATTTTCATCATCACAGGTTCCAATTGGCTCATCACAATTTCTGGACCCACAGGTTGTTGGATATAGTAGGCCATCTATGCAAGTAATAGCTTCGCCACAAGACATATTTTCATCACATGGCTCATCATCTGTTCCTACACATTGTCGATTTTCACAAATTTCACCGTTTGAACAGTCAGCATCAGTATCACAACCTGATTCTTCATCGTTTTCGAATTCGCAGGAACTATCCTCTCCAATACCTTGATTCCAAGTCCCACCACGTCTCTCGCAATCTTCTTGAGTCATCTCTGAATCACTATCTCCACGATCTCTTTCGTCATCATTTGTGACACAGACTCCCGCTCCATCTCTGTCCTCATCGAACATGGTTGTTCCTTCAGGACAAACGGTACAGTCGCCTTCTCCTGTGTCATCACATTCACTGCAAGATTCGTGACAATCGCTTGAAACATCATCCCAAGACATGGCTGAATGCATAAGGAATGATTCACCCATGTAACTTGCTTGAAGGATGGTTCCATCCCCATTTTCTTGGACAATCCAACTCTGTGAGATGGTCATACCAGAAATTGTGAGGTCAGTACCACTGTATGCTGTATTTTCATTCGCAGCAATTGTCGATATCATGGTGTATGCACCCATGTTCATATCTTGATCGACACCAGAAATTGTAGTCGCAATACCCATGCTGGTTTCAGAAGATTCAGACTCCATCATTTCAACAAAATCTCCAATCGAATTGTAGAGTGTATCATTAGTAATGCAGGTATCATCGTTAGTATCATTTTCATTATAGTTGAGGGCGTTGGGATCATTACATCCTGGAATAATTTCTTCATCGAGGATTTGTTCTTCTACACTTTCAGTCAAGCCTTCGATACATCCCGCCAATAGAATGCAAGTCGTCATCAGTAATACCAGTGCTTTGCGCATATCGCTCTGCTAACACCGGCAGTAGATAAACTGCATCCAATTAGTCAAATCACTTCTTTGTCATACATTCAGTTGATTCAAGGCGCGTAAGGATTGAATAAGGAAAACAGCACCAGTACGTAATAGAGGTTGTGTGATGTCAGAGGAAAAATCAGTACGTATGAGCCTTTTTGGTATTGCATTGATTCTACTTCTAGCTTTTTCCCCACTAGTAAATGCACAGCAGAATACAGTCTCCGCAACAATCCTAACTGAATGGGTTGATGATGGAAATGGAAATTTGACACATGGCTATCGCATCATACTTAGTGAGTCACTAACATTTTCAGAATTAGAAGAAATTTCGGTTACTATTGAGCATGTAGATGCAGAAGGAGATTTAGTAGATAATTGGGCATTGGATTGGACTGGAGGGAATAATACAGAATTAGCACTTGTAATTAATTCAACATTAAATTGGAAAGATAGCATAACCCTAGAAGTATTCCAAACAGGATGTTGTTCCCCCTCTACTCTCATTGGTTCACGTACAATTCAGGTTACAATCTGGAATGAACCTCTATCAGATCATGAGATTACGCGTGTTACAAATTGGGATATGTTACACTCGAGTAATGAACTCTCGGATAGTCAATCTTGGGATTTGTCTTTCATTGGACAAGGTTGGCAACAGAGGACGGGAGATGTTTTGGAATCCAATGAGCTGGGTTCAGGCACACTTGGAATTGAGGAATCTACGGAGGGAGGGGATGGTGAGATCGCTCTATTTTTGTGGTTGGATACTGTTTGGCTCAATGAGACTATTTTGGGAATGAACCTTCAGAGTCAAACATTTGAGATGCGTGGCAATGGCACGATTTCAGTGAATACAAGTGAGGATGGGATTATCACAGAAATCGATGGAGATGTCGTGAATTCTTACATCATTCGAAGTCTTAACCAAGGCATCGTAGAAGAACAACTTCGTATTGAAGCCAATGGAGGACTATCCATTAATGGTGATGGGGGAGGCGAATCAATTGAAGCAAATGGGACGCTTGCTTTGCTCCTAATCGAAACTCACGACTTAGATGGTGAAAGGCTTCTTTCCAATACAGAATTCGAAGGAACTGCAGATATGTCTTTGAGTGGTGATGATTACCAAATGGACTTGGATATTAATCAGATAATCAGTCGAGAAAGATGGGAAAATGGGCAACTCCATTCATCATTGAATCGCATTCAAGGTGATGGTGCCTTTGATTTTGCAGAACAAGATGAGAACGGCTCTTCAATGACAGTCAATGCGACTGTGTATGATTTCTTTCAAGAAACAGTAAATGGTGAGAAAACAGGAGACCGAATCCATGTTGATGGGACCTTCACAGGTGATGTAAACGGTGATTTTGGCACAGTTAGAGATATTGTGGCAACAAACCATACCCAAGCCAATTCTACTGGTGATGAATTCAACGTGAATGTAATATTCACAGAAACTTGGCTGAATCTTTCAGGGATAGGAAATAATCCATTCGATATGGAAGCAATTCATAACAAGACTTGGGAATATGAAGCTCCACAGGAGCACTGGGACAATCGCACAGTTCGATTGAGATGGAACTCAATGGAAGGCGGCGAGCCATCCGAAGGTGATGAATTCCCAGAAAGGAGCCCAATTCAGAACAATTTAACTCCTCCAGAAGTAGAGAGCGTGGTTGGTGATTTGGATATCACAAGAGAAACAGGAATCTCTCCTGCAGAATTGATGGTGGGTGATCGATTGGATTTATTGTCCTCTGAAATTATGCATCTCAGTGTAACAGCGACTCAGACGGGAATAGTAAACAGAGATGGACATACAATACCTGTTACTCATTGGACTGGTACATATGGAAACGAAGGCTCAGCCTTTGGGGCAGTCATCAATGAAGGAGTACTTGCTGGGTTGATTACTGAAGTTAGCCGAAACGTATCACTTGATTTAGGAGATGGTGAATCTGCTGTATTTGAAGAAACACAATCTCTTTCTCGTGTTTTGTCACCTTCGATAATTACTGAATCAGAAAACACCCCCCCTAGTGTGGTATCAGTTAGCATAAGAGAAGGCAATTTATTGAATGAGAATGGAAATATTGCACACCTTGAGGTGACAATATCCGATCCTGATTGGAATGTACGTTCCGTGGAAGCGGATTTTTCTGTTGGCGATTTGGATTTGGGAACAATTGTTCTAAATGATATCGGATTAGATGGAGATATTTCCATTCACGATGAAAAATTCACTGCAATGATAGAGTATTCAGGTACCTTCTCTGGCGATGCAGATGTACAAATTAATGTTGAAGATGATTGGGTGACTGTGGATATTGTATCCACAATATTTGTTCAGAACAGGCTACCTAGGGTGACCTCTCTCGATTTCTCACCACAATCTGTAAACCGAGGCGATTTAACTACTGTGACCATTTCTGCAGAAGACTCCTCCGGTGTTTCTTCTGTTGGTGTGGATACAACCGAATGGGGAGGAAATATTACTTTGCTAGATCTTGTCGATGGAGTTTGGATTGGAGAAATTGTAGTGCCTATGAACATACCAAGTGGAAACCAGATTCTACCAGTTCGTGTTCAGGATGGTGATGGTGGAAATGGAATCACTACAGTGTACGGAAATGGTGAACAACTGCAGGCATTATACATTCTGAATGAAGGTCCTGCGGTCTCAAATTTAACGTTCTATGATGAAGGTACTATCACCACAGAGTTGGACATACCTAGTTCTGGTACCAATTATTATACTATGACTGCTACAGTAACAGATCTCGATCCAATAACTATTGTTCAAGCAAAATTGGGCGTACTTGCCCCACCAGGTGAGAGTGAAAATTGGGTATCTATGCGCGATGACGGACAAGGTGTAGATGCAATTGCCAATGATGGGATATGGTCAGTAGAAGTGGAAGTTCGCCCATGGGTGCCCAGTACCGCAGTCGTAGAGGTCCGAGGAATTGACCAACAATTGGCTCAAACACCAATTAGTGATCGCTCTTTTACAGTAGATCTTGGGACTTCATCAGGTGGAGAGAATGGAGGTGGACAGGCAGTTCTTGAAGGGGCTAGTCAAACTTGGTTGATTCTTGGGGTCATCGGATTATTCCTAGTGGCAGCTATTGTGGGATTAACTCTGTGGATTCGAAGTGGGGGCCTCAGGGACATGATTTCCACACCCGAAGACCCTTGGAATTAGTCCACCTTTCCTCACCGACGCTTAGAAAAAGGGGTGTTTGATGGCCGTGTTACTGCGAGCGTAGTGTAGCGGTTATCACCGGGCGTTGCCAACGCCTGAACCCGGATTCAAATTCCGGCGCTCGCACCAATTATGGAATAATGGAGCGAATTTTTGTTTCTATGGCATCTCGAGTTTTTCGATAAATCTCCATACTCTGTCCCACAGGATCTTCGAGTTCCCAATCCCCATCTAACGGAATGTTTGGACATGATACACCACAACCCATGCTGAACACTTTGTCAAATTGTGAATGATCAAAATCATCTATGTGAGAAGGCACTTGAGACGAAATATCAATCCCAATTTCTGCCATTGCTATGACTGCATTTTTTGCAACACTTGGACCCGGGTGTGTTCCTGCACTTGCTGCCTCTAGTCCCAAGTGGCGAGCCCATCCTTCTGCCATCTGGCTGCGGCATGTATTCCCAACACAAACGAATAGAATGCGCATATTCAGAACCCATTGTTCGAACCTTATCAAATTTATATGTATATTTTACCAGTACATGGCCCCAACCACCCATTGAAGTAGGTACGATATATCCGAGTAAATGGAGGGTGTAGTATGAGTGGTCCAATTTCTCATTACAATCCTGGCGATGATGATTCGAAGCCTTTGGAAAAACCAGAAGCTACTGCCGATCAAAAAGCCCAGATGGAACAGGCATATGCTCAGATGCGACGAAAGTTGCGCATGACCAGATTGGCAGAAGATATTGGACACAAGATCATGGTTCTTTCAGGCAAAGGTGGAGTTGGTAAATCTACAGTAGCTACAGGTTTAGCGCTTAGTCTTGCTAGACAAGGAAAGAAAGTCGGAATTTTGGATATTGATATCACTGGGCCCAATATCCCAAAGATGCTTGGAATTGAAAATATAGATCTCCACGTTGAAGATAATCAAATTCACCCAGCAGATGGTCCAAATAATTTGAAAGTCATGTCAATGGCTTTCCTTCTAGAAGACCCAGATAAACCAGTCATTTGGAGAGGTCCAATCAAGTTAGGTGCCATCCAACAATTCATCGGAGATGTTGCTTGGGGAAAGTTGGATGCTCTAATCATTGATTTTCCACCAGGTACAAGTGATGAACCATTGACTGTAGCCCAATCATTGCCAAATATAGATGGAATGGTAATTGTTACAACACCGCAGGATGTTGCACTTTTGGATAGTCGAAAATCGATTAATTTCTCTAAAACAGTTAAGATTCCTGTATTGGGTGTTGTTGAAAATATGAGTGGATATACAATTAGAGGCACTGCGGAACCAAATACATCAGTTTCAGTAATTGGCCCTAAGGGAATACCTGTTGAAGCAATTACCGATGATGATGGTGATTGGTCTCTAACATTGAATCTTTTCAAGCAAGGCGGTGGGAAATCAGCAGCTGAAGAATTTGGGGTTCCTTTCCTCGGGTCCCTACCATTTGATCCCGGCGTTGTTAGAGGAGGCGATGATGGAGTTCACAGAATTGTATCTGAACCAGATGGCGATATAGCACAAGCATTTGATCGAGTTGTTAGCAATCTTTTGAATGAATTAGAAAGTGAACAAGATGCCCCTCCGGAGATTATCTAAGCGGCAACCCTCATCATTGAAGCCGTTTTAGGCACGTATGGGAGTGGTTCTATTGGTTGGTGAAACTGGTATCTATGTGACTTGGGTCACAGGAGCCATCATCTCCTCTGTAGCCCTAATGTGGGTCTTCAAACCCCCTTGGGCTCGCATCACTTTGAATGGCTTCCAAGATATGTTTCGCAGATATTGGATGCACGGAATAGTGGTCTTTTCGATTTATATTTGGAAAGATTTGTTTGATGGAATTGATCGATTGTTAATGGCGAATACTCGAATTGACATGACATCATACATTTATGCGATTGAAGGGGACATCGTACTATGGTTTCAACAAACATTTGAAAATCAATTATTGACATCCGTATTAACGCATTTCTATGTTGCTGGTTACATGATGATCATGTTCTCAGCCTTCGTATATACATGCTATTTTGATGATAGGCATATGGCAGATAGAATAACTCTTGTAGTGCTTCTTGTTTACTTTCTTGCCTTACCCTTCTATCTCTTCTTCAATGTCAGAGTAACAGGAGATTTTATTCCGGAAATGCAAACACTTGGATATCATTTAACTCCCGAGATCGAAACATGGTTCACAAGAATTGATCCCTTCACAAATGGGATGCCTAGTCTACATATTGGGATGCCTTTCGCATTTTGGTATTGCTTTGCGCGGAACGATTTAGATGGCCGTTGGAAAATGTGGAGATTATTTCTGATTTTGTACACAAGTTTGACAGCCTTCACCATTCTTTATCTTGGAATCCATTGGGTTAGCGACATAATTGGTGGTCTGATTGTAGGTCTGTTAGCAGTACATATTTCAGAGAGGATATCTCCTAAGATTTGGTGGCTATTAGATGAACGCTCATTCTTGCATAGAACTTCTTGGCTTCTTGCTGATTGGAGGCGCCCTGTTAATGAAATATTGGCCATATTCAAATCTGGGATTAACTGGGTAAGATATCCAGGTACAAAGCAGACCAGTACCGCGATAGTATTGCTTCTCCTTGCAACTAGTTTGACTCTATTATGGGATGCAACACATCAACATTTTCCCGCTGAGGGAGTCACACATCCTGATGCAGCATCAGGTGCAGATGGCTGGTTGACCAGCTACGAAGTTATTGATGAAGGCAACATTTCCGTGTCTCTCTGGAACCTTTCGACAGAAGATTCCTATCAACGAAATGTATCTATCAACACGAGTTGGGGTGATTTTCCATTGGAAATTTTGGTTGGTTCTTCACACATTGTAGTTTGGCATGGCCACCAATTGGAGTTCTTTAACACAACTTCAAATCAATGGGAAGATCAGTGGTTCACAGAGCCTTTGTTTGATGATATAGACATGTTATCAAATGGTGATGAAGATTGGCCACGAATGCTAATGTTGAATGATGGCACAGTCGAGATACACTCTCGCAGTAGTTTGAATGCAACCGCATACTTGCCTGCACCTCCTTCAGGCCCCGTATCAATTATCGCTTCGAGTGATAATCGAGTAGCCTATGTCGAACAATCCCAACCAATGACAATCAATGTGCAAACGATAGACGGATTCCAACGCCATGTCAGAGTAGAAATTAATTCCACAATTTCTGAAGAACGAGATGCAGAGGTATACACAATGACAGGAACGCTGGTCGATTATCAGAATGCAACCATCAATGAAATTACTCTCGACAACGATTACCTTGTTGCAATGGTGAATATTAGTGCGGTCAATCGCTTGGTTTTAGTTAACCTAGTAAATGGTGAACAATATATTCTCGGTGATCCAATTTTCCCAGTGGATGCACCCAGTATTGGTCATGATTTTGTGGCTTGGCAACATCGTCAATTCTTGGTTTCTCTAAATCCTCATCCAACTAATATTGATTGGGAAATTTCTTATCACGATATATCTGAAAACCAGACATACCAACTCCATACTCCAGACGAGATTGATCAAATAAATCCACAAGTTATGGAGGGGCATATCGCTTGGCTTCAAATCGATGAAAATGGAGATACAGAAATACGTGTTTGGACAAACGAAGTAGTATTTGAAAAATATTCGTCGTTGACACTACAATTATTCGTGGTTATATTCCCCTTGCTGCTTATTATTTTGGCTGGTCAAAGGTTATCAGAAAATCATGGCCATATCCTTCCATTCGGCAAGGATCAAGAAGAAGAGTGACTACTCTGCTAAACGGAACATCTCAGCAAGATTATGCTGTGCTCGAGAGATGATATCGGGTTCGATTTCAATTATTTGATCTGGCCTAGGTGCAATTAATGCTTGAAGAATGTCCTCAAGTTGGGTTTCTTTCATATGCCTGCACATTACACATGCGCCGTAAAGGTTCAACTCGGTTTTCGATTCTGCAACAATGCGTTCTGCAGTACCACATTCTGTAATGAGCATAATATTCGGTTTTCCGACTTCTCCAAGTCGTTTGGCCTCATTGATCAGTTTTTCTGATGAACCTACAAAATCTGCTTCCTCCAAAACATCTGCACTACATTCGGGGTGTGCTAGCACAGTCATTTCACCGTCTACTCTTTTCCTCCAGTCTCTAACTTTTTGACCTGTAAATACTGCATGTACTTCACATTCACCGTCAAAAACAATCACTTCTTTCTTTCCTGCTAGAGAAGTTTGTAAGTGAGCACCCATAAATCGATCGGGTACAAAAATTAGGCGTTCGCCGGGCAACCGTTCACAAATTTTCAGATAGTTACTGCTTGTCACACTAACATCGCATTCTGCTTTCACAGCAGCAGAGGTGTTGATGTAACAGGCAACTGGTACTCCTGGGTACTGTTGTTTTAGTTTCCTTACATCTTCAGCAGTAATCCCGTCCGATAAACTGCAACCAGCTTGGGGTGATGGGTGTAACACTGTTTTGTGTGGGCTGACAATTTTCGCAGTTTCTGCCATGAACCTAACACTTGAGAAAAGGATGGTTTGTTGGGGGGCATCTCTTGCAGCTTTTGATAATGTATAGGAATCCGAAACCTCATCAGCAACTCCATAGATGATATCCGGAGTTTGATATGTGTGTGCGATTAAAAACACATCATTTTCCCTTTTCAATCGATTTATTTGTAGAGTAAGGGGTGCAATATTACGACATGTTTCTATTGGCCACCTTTGATGTTGCTGAATAGCACCTTGAAGACGTAACGCCTCTTCTTCAATTTCAGCAGAGCTAAACAACGATGAATCGACTCGATTCCGCGGTTCAGGAACTGCTGGGAAGGATAGCCCCATGCAAGTATCGGTCTAGTGCAACCGCTTTGAACCCATCTGGCTTCCGACACATTATGGCGGGGCCGTGGTTAGAAACTGATCTCCTCCACCAGGGGGCAGAGGCAGTAGTTTACTCGGGTTCGTGGATGGGTCGAGATGCAGTTCTGAAACAACGTCAAGAGCGTAAGTGGCGTCACCCTGATTTGGATGAAAGGTTGACCAAATCCAGACTCTCTGCTGAAGTCCGTCTTTTACGTCGCCTTCATCTCCTTGGTATCCCTGTACCTGAACTCTTGGCTGTAGATGCGCATTCGGGTTGGTTGGTAACAAACCGTCTACCTGGGCGTCCGTTGTTTGAACACCTCCGTTCCGGTGGCCATTCTGATATGCTAGAAGAACTTGGAAGAACAATTCGTAGCATACATGCGGCCGGTGTTTGCCATGGGGATTTAACGACGCACAATATTCTCTGGGACAATGATTTAGGCTTATCAATAATTGATTTGGGTCTCGCACAAATAACTGATGATTTGGAACCAATGGGACTTGATTTACAGGTACTCAATGAGTGCCTAAAGGCTAGCCACCCTTCGATTGAGAATGCTATTGACAGAGTTGTACAAGGCTATTCCTCACAAGGGGGCGAGGACGTCGTTGGTCGATTCAACGAGATTAGGGCTCGAGTCCGCTATCATGGCTAGATGGATTGAGTGATTTTCATTCCGCAATAAGCCAGTAAAGGGCAACCTAGTAACGTGATTGCGAGATAACTCATTCCGGAACCGTAATCATTTTTCTCGAACATTTCAATCACGTCTACACTGTAAGTTGACATTGTAGTAAATGCCCCCATTACTCCTGTACCAAGAAGTATTCCAATTTCAGCAGATAGTGTGAGTCCAACTATCACACCCAAAAGAAATGAACCTAGCAGATTGACAATAAGTGTCCCCCAAGGATAACCTTCAGGCACAGATTCTCCAATCAAATATCGAAGAATCGCTCCAATGGCTCCTCCAAATCCGACCAACGCCAAAATCTTCGTCTCCATGAAGTCCCCAAGCATAGAGAAGATTTCAACCCCACCTCTTGTCCGGGTGTCATGGCTACACTAAACTTCCTCACTGGTAACCCCGGAAAACTACGAGAGGCTCGGGTTCTATTGGAACCACTTGGATGGAAAGTTCAGCAATTTATGATCGATGAAAGCGTCCCTGATATTGTTGAGCCACAAAGTTCTGATTTGACTAATGTAGCACTTGCGAAGATCGCTCAAGCTGTTGAACTTCTTGCAAGCCAAGGGAGAATGAACGAACCTCTGTTGGTAGAAGACACTGGATTATTCATTGATTCACTTCTTGGCTTCCCGGGAGTATATTCTTCACATGCCCTTAAGACAATTGGAAATGAGGGCGTACTTCGAATGATTGATGAAAATCGTTCTGCACATTTTCTTACAGTGATTGCTCTTTGGACGGGGGAGTTGGTAGAGGTATTTACTGGACGATGTGATGGACAAATCAGTGCGAAAATATCGGGTAATGAGGGTTTTGGCTTTGATCCAATTTTTATCCCAGATGAGGATGACATGAATCGGACATTCTCCGAAATGACTACTGTTGAGAAATCCGTATTCAGTCACCGTTCTAAGGCATTGAAATCATTATTTGATTTCCTTCAACAGGACGGACCCTAGAGTCGGCATCCCTAAGACCAAATCATCGGTGGCTTCGCTCAGAGGCGGCATCAATGATTACGTTCAAGCGTCTATTGCTTTGGTTCGTTCTCTTTATTGGCGTCATTTCTTTTTTAGTGCTCGCAGGCCGCTTAACTGCGCAACAGCAGATGATTTTTGGTGCAGCAATTCTTCTGTTGATAATATTCCTTATGGGTACAGGTGGAGGTCGAAAAGTCAAACGAATTAGGCACCGTTCTGAATTGGTTGAAGAGGAATTGGAACAAGAAGAAACCGAGTTACCGGCTCCAGTCAAATCAGAGGAAGACACATCCTCACGTCGTGATTCAAAATTATCTCGAAGCAGAAGTGGTGCCCCAGAACCTGAGCCAGAAACCGTGCTGGTTGAAGATGAAGTAACAGTCAGTCTTGCTGATGAAGAAGTAGCAGTATCTGTGATTGATGAAAATGTAATTGTGGCAGAGGAGTTCGTAGCAGAAATAGATGCCGAATCAATGGAGGAAGCGGATATTGAGTCATTCATCGACAGTCGTCGAGATCATCACTCACAGATACGCAGAAGAATCGAAGCACGTCGTCGTGAGCAATTAGCAGAAATTCGTTCAGAAACCGCAAAAATATACCAATCTGCTACTGAATCAGAAAATATACTTCAATTGCTGGCCGATGATGACCATGGTCTTACTGTATTGGAAACATCTGAAGAAATCCCTCCTGGAAGCCCAGTCGGCGCAGTATTTTCAAGGATAGATGACACACGAATACTGAAGATTAGAATCCCATTAGATCATGGATTCATTTCCAATAAAGAACAAACCATTGAATTGCCCGGACTCCCTGATTTAGGAGACCTTCCCCCACCACCATTGCCAGATATTGGTGATATCCCTCCACCTCAAACGGCATCAATGTCAAAATTAGATGCTCTCCGCGATGAAATGAGCGAGTAAATTGTACACCCATAGGATTGACAAGGGTAGTGCCTACGCAGCCTCATGCCTGCGCAACCAGAATCAAATGTTCTTGGAATTGAAAACATATCAGTTGAATCATCAAGTCCTAGTGGAGGCGTAGTGTCATTATGGACAATTAACCGGCCTGACAAATTGAACGCACTAAATAATGAAGTCAATACTGCAATTAAAGCAGCATGTGCTTGGGCCGAAGAAGAAGAATCAGTCAGGGTAATCATAGTCACAGGAGCGCCACCTAACACTCCACCTGAAGGAAAGAGGTCCAAACCCAACTCCTTTGTTGCAGGTGCAGATATATCAGAATTCAAGGGTAAATCTAGTACTGAAATAAGGCCAATATTTGATGACAATGTCTGGGAATATATCTGGAATTTATCTAAACCAACAATTGCAATGATAGATGGTTTCGCACTTGGTGGTGGCTCTGAGTTGGCCCTTTCTTGTGATTTAAGAATTGCAACGCCTCGTTCTAATTTCGGAACTCCAGAAATCAATCTTGGACTGATTCCAGGAGGGGGAGGCACACAGAGACTATGTCGCTTATTGGGTTATGGAAAAGCAATGGAGATGGTGATGAGTGGCGAGATGGTTGATGGAACTGAAGCACACAGAATTGGATTAGTTAATCACCTAGTAGAACCCGATGAATTACACCAGAAAGTAATGGGTATTGCGGAAAACCTAGCCCAGAAATCCCCGTACACAATCAGAGTCGCAAAATCCGCAGTCCGCGCCGCACTTGAAAAGCCGTTCAGTTCAGGAATTCTTGCTGAACGGGATTTATTTTGTGCATTGTTTGACACTGACGACATGGAGATTGGGGTTGATGCATTCCTAAATCGAGAAACTCCTGAATGGAAAGGAGCTTGATTA
>MDTG01176170.1_pt1 | contig 13747 bp, 14 predicted proteins | sample 811421 | NCBI WGS metagenome assembly MDTG01 (sample SAMN05326645, study PRJNA326480) | marine metagenome | isolation source: seawater | place: Pacific Ocean: South East | collected 2011 | reverse complement strand
TACTATAGGAAGTGTTTTGGGTATTAATTGCACAGTTTGTATTTTTATGTAGAAAAAATACTTTACCATACTTTTTATCATATTTTTTTACATCTATAGGTCTATTGATTCTTGTTATAGCATCTATATCGGGATCACCAAACCAAAGGCCTGCTAATAAATCTATTTTTTTTTTTGATTTTATTTTTTTTATAGTATTTGATTTCCACCTATATTTGTAGGGATATCCTCTAGGATAAAAATGTAATTTATTTTTATCAATCAAAAGCTCACAAACGTTATACCATCCATGATTTGAGGAAATTACATTAGAATAAATTTCATCATTTACCTTTGAATGATACTCAATAAATTTTTCATCCAAAGGATAATTATCATCATCAATTCTTGTAATAACATCATATTTATTTTGATATGCATACAAGTCTGCAAAATTTCTTCGGGCAAAAGAATTTATAGGTATATGTCGCCACAAATCCTTAAACTGTTTAAATAATTTTTCTTGAAGTTTTAGGTCAAGATAAATTATCTTAGTTTTGTTATCAGATTTTAATGATTTAAGAAATTTATATATATTTTTTGGAGTTTTTTTATCACCTGCAATGATTACATCGACTAAAAGATTATTATTATTATTTTTTTTGATTATCTTAATTATATCTTTCAGCAAATAAGGTATGTTTATAGTCGTAAGGGTAATAGCTAATTTTTTCATTATATTGAGTGTCTTTTAACAACTGTCCCAAAATTATCAACTTTAAGTTTTGTAATTAAGTATTTCTTCATTTTTTTTTTAAATTTAGATTGCGAATTAGATGGAACCAAAAATAAGAAAAAACCTCCTCCTCCAACACCTAATAGTTTACCACCCAAAGATCCTGATTTCATAGCTGATTCATATATTTTATCAATTTTAACATTTGATGTTTTGGGTATTTTTTTTTTTGATTGCCAACTTGAGTCAAGAAGTTTTCCCATTTCCTTAACTTTGTTTGAGTTCATTAATTTTAGTGCCTGATTAATTAAAATTGGAAAATTTTTGAAAATTTTTTTTTTATTAACTTTTTTTTGTTTTTTTGCTAACTTTGTTCCATCTCTTACGATATTTGTATATAAAAGTAAAAAATTTTTATTTATAAAATTTTCAATCTTATTAGAATTTTTTATTTTTATTTTAGAAATCGTTTTTTTTGAATATTTAAAATAACAAATACCTCCATGAGTACATGTTAATTGGTCTTGATAACCTCCATCTTCATTTAATAATTGTCTTTCAAAAAATATTGCTTTTTTTGCAATCTCTGTTTTTTTTAATTTTACACCTTTATAAAAATATAAAGCATTTAAAAGTGATATAATAAAAGCAGAAGATGATCCCATTCCAGAAAAAGATGGCAAATCTGAAAAATATTGAATTTCCAGAGGTTCATTTGAGAGTTTTGTATATTTTATTGCCTCTCTAAATACAGGGTGGGTAATTTGATTAACACTTTTTCTTAACTCTTTTTTTGAATATGAAATTCTAAACTTAAATTTATCAATATTAGATAATTTTTTAATAATAATATATGAATAAAAATTCACAGATGCACCTAAAGTTTTTCCTCCATTATCTTTAAAAAAATCATAATAATCTGTACCACCACCAAAAAAAGTAATTCTCAAAGGTGTTTTGGCTATTATAATTTTGCTCATTTTGAAATCTATTTTAATTAAGTAACTAGAATTATTTCAATAATTCGTCAATGATATATGAATTATTATATTTTGGAATATAATTTAAAATTCTTCTGGCTTTTTTTGAATTGGTATATAAAGAAAAAGTTTGACTTGTAGGATTTACAATTTTGTAAGAACCTTTTTTAGCTTTTGCAATCACTAACTTTGCCAAATCTATCATTTTAATTTTTTCATTGTTATTTAAATTAAAGGTATCAAAATATTCTTTTTTTTTTATTATATTTCTATAAGAGTTCAATGTTGCAATAGCAACATCTTTTGGGTGAACAAAATCTCTTTTGTGATTACCATTTCCAAATATTTTTATTTCTTTATCTTTTTTAATAGTATCAACAAAATCACCAATTGCATGTGGCTCTTTATAACCCTGACCAACAACAAGAGTTGGTCTTAAAATAATACAATTTATTTTATTTTTTTTACAAAAAAACTCTAAAAATTCTTCTGACAATGATTTTGTTAATGAATATACATGTCTTTTTTTAAATGATGATTTTTCATTTACAGCTTTTCTACTAAAGCCAAAAACAGTTAAACTAGAAAAAAAAATAATATTTTTAATATTTTTTTTTAACATCTCAAATAGAATATTTTTTGTTCCTTCAAAGTTAGTGTTCATAAAGTTTTCATAATTCTCATTACTTTCTTTTGCACCACATAGAGCCGCAGCATGTATGACAACCTTTGTATTTTTGGGTAATTTTTTTATATGATTTTTATTGTTAATATTGAAATCTTTTTTCGATAGATAGTTTAATTTTATTTTATTTTTTTTAAATTCTTCTATTATGTATTTTCCAATAAACCCATATCCACCTGTTAAAAACACCATTATATTCTAATTTTTTTACTTTTATAATTTTTTGAAAACCATTTATAAGTTTGTTCCAATCCTTGATAAATTTTAATTTTAGCTTTCCATTTAGACAAAAATTTCTTTTGATTTACCTGAGACATATTCCTGGACCGCTGTCCAGTTGGTTTATTCTTTTGCCAAATAACTTTTGATTTATACTCTGAAATTTCTTTTAACATTTTTACAATTTCACCTATTTGAGACTGTTCTCCCTGACAAATATTTAAGGGTAGTGTGTTATTGTAATTTTCAGCTGCTAAAATTAATGCTTTTGCAACATCATTTGCATGAATAAAATCTCTACTTACTTTTGAGTTTCCCCAAACTTGTAATTTTTTTCCAAAGTTTTTTGCCTCATAAAATTTTCTTACTAGTGCTGGAATTACATGAGATTCCTCAAGATTAAAATTATCATATTCTCCATAAAGATTACTTGGTATGAGAGTAATGGAATTAAGATTGTATTGCTCTTTGTAAGCAACAGACTGCATCAAGATCATTTTTTTTGTTAAACTGTAAGGAGCACTTTCTATCTGAGGGAAACCATCCCAAATTTCCTCTTCTTTTAATGGTTCTTTTAATTTAAGAGGATAACCACAACCAGCACCTACATTAATTAACTTTTTTACTTTAAATTTTTTGCACATTTCAAACGTATATGTGTTTATTAATGAGTTCACTTTATAAAAATCTGCCTTATATTTTTTGTTGGCTAAAATACCCCCTACTTTTGCTGCTAAAGAAAAAACTATTGTAGGTTTAACTTTTTTAAATAATGCTAAAGCCTGTTTAGGAATTGTTAAGTCATATTTTTTTGAGGATGATGCATAAAATTTTATATTTTTATTTTCCAGAATACTCATGAGATGTTTTCCTAAAAAACCATTAGCACCAGTAATAAGAATTTTTTCTTTTCTTAAATTTATCATTTATAAATTATTAAAATTATTTGTTCTAACCATGGTAAAAAAACTGATTAATTCTTTTATTCCATCGTCTATTGTGAACTGAGGAGTCCAGCCTAAACTTTCAATTTTTTTATTACTTACCAAATAATCTCTCTTATCCTCATCTTCACCAATTTCACTTGAATGAATATAAAATTTTGGGAGATGTTCTTTAATTTTTTCACATAATTGTCTTTTTGTGAGATTTGCAGTGGATAATCCAACATTATAAGATTGGCCAATCATTTTATTTTGATTTTTTATTGCAAATTTAAAACTATTTACCACATCTCTTACATGAATATAGTTTCTTCTAAAATGCTCTTCAAACAAAACCACATATCCATCAAAAAATGCTTTTGATGTAAAATCATTAACTAATAAATCTAGTCGCATTCTTGGAGAAACGCCAAAAACAGTTGCCAATCTAAAAGAAATTGAGTTCTCTCTTTCCAAAAGTACTTTTTCCGCCTCAACTTTCCATTTTCCATATAAAGATACCGGTTTCAAAGGACTACTTTCATCACACTCACTTTCACCACCTATACCATAACCACTATTTGTTGTTGGGAATATTACTAATTGATTTTTAGAAACTTGTTTGGAAAGAAACTTTACACTTTCTAAGTTTATTGATTTTGATTTTTCTGGATTTATATTGCATGCAGGAGCCCCAACAATTGAGGCTAGCGGGATTAATATGTCATTTTTCTTTATTTCACTGAGGAAAGTATCATTATTAGTCACATCTCCTTTGATAAAATTAAAGTTTTTATAATTACAACAGTGAATTAGAGACTCTCTATTATACATTAAGTTATCGATTACAGTAACTTCATGACCATCATCTAATAAATCTTTTGTTAAAATAGAACCTATATAGCCAGCTCCACCTGTAATTAAAATCTTCATATATTAGCTTGGTTTATAAACAGATTTTCCAATAATTAAATCAACAATTGTTAATAAAATTATATGATGTAGTATTTCAACCTTATTATAAGATTTAGAATTAATCCAGATATTTAAGCCTCTTTTATTTATTTTTTTAATCTTATTTGTTTTTGAAACACCGGTTAAAGTAATCATAGATACTTTTTTTAGCAAGCACCATTTGGCTGCTTTAACAAGATTTGGGCTGTTTCCTGATACTGAAATAAAAACCACTAAATCTTTTTTTTGATGACAATAAAACTCTAGAGTTTTCTGTATCCACTTATCATATCCATAATCATTAGCAAAACATGTAATTAAACTTGGATCGTTATAGTTGATTGACTTCAATTTAGCATTTTTTGTCAAATCCACACTGACATGATTACATGTAGCTGCACTTCCACCATTTCCAAAAAAAATAACTTTACCACCTTTTTTTTTAGTAACTAAAAATTTTTTTTTAACTTTTTCTATTTCTTTTTTTATACTTTTAGAATTTAGAAGATCTGTAATGTCTCTAAAATATTCATTAATTATCATTGATTAAGAAGTATAATATTCTTATTGTTAATCAAGCAAAAACTTTATGATAAAAAATACTGATCTTGTAATTTTAGCTGGTGGGTATGGTACTAGAATTAGAAGTATTTCAAAAAAGCTCCCTAAAGCTCTTATAGAGATAGATAATTTCCCTTTAATAGATTATTTGCTCATGAATATAGCTAAATACAAATTTAAAAAAATTTATATTATTGCTGGTTACAAGGGCAATCTAGTTAAAAAAAAATATCATAATAAAAAATTAAATTTAACTCAAATAGAAGTTTTTGTAGAAAAAAAACCTCAAGGGACTGCAAAGGCATTGTACTTTTTAAGAAAGAAGTTAATCAATAACTTTATATTAGTGAATGGAGACACTATTTTTAATGTGAATTTGGTTGATTTCTATAATCACAGTTTAAAAAAAAATACTAAAATTTGTTCAATGGCTTTATGTGCTAATAAAGTAAATAATTATAATAAAAAATTAAATAATCTTGAGGTCAAGGATAATAAAATAGAATTTAAAGAAAATGGTAAACTTATGAATGGTGGAATATATTTTTTCACTCCAAAGATATTCAATTATCTAAACAAAAAACAATTATCTTTAGAAAACGAAGTAATTCATAAGTTAATACTAAAAAAAAAAATTATTGGCTTTAGGTTTTCTGATTATTTTATAGATGTAGGTACTCCTGATACTTATTACTTAGCCAAAAAACAAATAAAAAATATTTTCAAAAAACCTGCTGCATTTCTAGATAGAGATGGAGTAATTAATCATGATTATGGTTATGTTCATAATTTTAAAAATTTCAAATTTAGAAAAAATGTAGTTAATGGAATAAAATATTTAATTAAAAAAAATTATTACATTTTTATAGTTACAAATCAGGCGGGAATTGCAAAAAAAAAATTCAAAGAAACTGACTTTATAAAACTTCACTCAAAAATAGATAATTTTTTAAAATTCAAAGGAATTTATTTTGATGATATAAAATACTGTCCTTTTCATATCAAGGCAAAATTAAAAAAATTTAAAATTAATTCTAATAGAAGAAAACCTGGAATAGGAATGATTCAAGATCTAAAAAAAAATTGGAATATAGATTTAAAAAAAAGTTTTGTGATAGGTGATAAAAAGTCAGATCAATTAATGGCAAAAAAAGCAAATTTATCATTTAAATTTGCCTCTAATGATTTTTTAAAAGATGTAAAAAAGATGACTAATTAATCAAATTATTTAAAAATTTTCTTTTTGGATATTTAGATACATAATGAACACTTAGCAAAACTCTATAATCATTTTTTAAAATCATTCCTCTATGAAAGCCATTAGTATCAGCAAGATATAAATCTCCTTTATTTGCAGTCATTGTAATTTTGTCATGTTTTTCTTGATATTTTTTTTTCCAAGGATATTGGTGTGAAGATTTAATTATTTGAAATGGACCATTGTTTTTATCTATATCTGTGAGACATAAAAAAGTTTTAATTAAAAAAACATCATCATCGTCTCTGTGAAAAGCTTGTGAATAATCTTCTTCAGTATTATTTTTTGGTATATCAAGCCACACAGATATAAATCTTAAATAAGGCTTTAGTCCAAAATATTGATTAATATAATCTATAAAAAATCTTTGATTTGCATATTCTAGTAACAACTCATTATCAAAATATTTAGATATTTTGCTTCTATAATTATATCTTCCAACTTTTTTTTGAAGTATTGGTAATTCTTTATTCAAAATCTCATCTTTTTTTTCATCAAAACAATCAATTATTTTTTTAGATAAAGCATTGTTTTGATGAAAATTTTCTAGTTTGATGGCACCATCTCTCCTTAATTCATAAATTTTTTTGAAGTTTTTATCTTTATCAAAATCTATTTTTGAAAATAACAACTTTCTTAAATAATAGGAAATATATTTTTTATAACTAGTATTAAACATTTGATAATTAACCTTTTTTAATGATAAACAATGTAAATTTTATTACAATGGAAAATATTTTAAACTTTATAATAAATAAAAATTACTTTAATTTAAGAAATAATGAAAGATTAAGATTTAAATTAAGATTATATATCACGTCGTTATTGTCAATTATTTATAATTTTTTACCGAACCCAAAATTAATTACAATTTTTAAAATATGTCTTTCGGACAAATCAATTAATCATAAAAACTTATATAATCTTCTTCAGTATTCAGTGAAAAAAAGAAAAATTAGAAATATTCTAGAAATTGGTATTGGGGGACATAATAAAAAATATTCTGGAGGACATTCTTTAATAGCTCTTAAAAATTATTTTACAAATGCTAAAATTTTAGGAATTGATATCATAAATAAAAAATTTTTAGATGATAAAAGAATTAAAACTTTAATATGCAGTCAAAGTGATAAAAAAAAACAAAATAAAATAGGAAAATCCTATGGACCATTTGATATAATCATAGATGATGGTAGTCACTTCTCTCATCATCAAAAAATATCATTTGAGGTTTTTTTTAAACATCTTAAACCTGGTGGAATTTATGTTATTGAAGATATTCAAGGAACTTACACTAAAGCGTGGGGTGGAGACCCTGATTTAAAAGAAAAAAATTTAGTTTCTTTCTTTTCAAGCAAAATTCACTCTGTAAATTTAGAGTATATGAATAAAAAAAATATAAAAAAAATAAATAGTTACAAAAAAATAGAAAAAATTTTTTTCATAAAAAATTCTATATTTATAGAAAAAAGAAATTATATAGAAAAAAAGTATCGAACTGATATTTCTGCATATGAAAGTTTGTATGAAAAAAACAAAAGGTTAAATATAGGAAAAACTATTGATGGTTTTTACAACAAAAAATCTTAAATTGGTGTAAATCTAATTTAACACTTGTAATTATGATTTTATTTGCTAGTTAGTTGTTTTTTAATATATAATTTAACTTATTCTTAAAACATCATACAAAAATGGGATACACTAGAAAGATTATTGATACAAAAAAAGTTAGCGACGTACCTACATTCTACACAAGCTCACTAAGAATTGACTTAGCAGAAAATTTTCACCTTCACTATAGAAATTTTAGAATTGAGATGTCTGCTAAAGAGTTTTCTAGAGTGGCCAAGTCTTATTTTATTAGTTGGATAAAATGGAATTTTTTAGGAAGACCTTCGGTAAGACCTACCGACGATCATCTCGTTTTATATTCAACAAAAATTCCTGAGAAAATTGGTGAAGGAAACGATTTAGTCAGAGGTTCAGAATTAACTGTAGAGTTGCAGCATCAAACAGATTATATCCATCTTCATTACAGAGGATCTAGAATTGAGTTTTCTGTTGATGAGTTTAAAGATTTTGCAGAAGTTATCTCAAATTCTAAGACTAAAATTGAAAGTGATCCCGATCTGAAAGATTATCCAAAAAGAGTTGGAATAAATCACAAACTTCAACCTGAATTCAGAGTAACAGAGTCTAAAAATCCAGGTAAATTTTGGGTTGGTGAAACTATTATCGAAAAAAATGTTGAAGAAAAATTAGATAGAGACTCTCTTGTTTATAATGAAAATAAAGGAAAATGGGAAAAACAGTTCACCTATGTAGATCAGAATAGATTACCCAATCCATTTTTCTTTTTAACCAGTCTAATTTATTATTTACTTAGGTATCCCTTTTTACTTATTAACTTTGAAAAACCCAAAAAAAACACAACTTTAAGAAATTATCTTATAAACTACTTAAATAATTTTTTTGGAAAAAAAAATGTAAGCTTTATCGTAAATATACTAAGAAAATTTAAAAACTTATTTAAAAATTAAGATTTGATGAAAAATCTTAAAACTAAGATTATTTTATTTCCTCACACTTGTTTAAATAAATATTTTAATTATAGGAATAGCAAGCTTTATTATTTTATTTGGAATAAATTAAAAATAAAAAAAAAAAGTTTAACATTTAACGCTGAGGCTACATATTTAAATAGTATGATTGCTGCAGAGATTAAATGTTATTCTCCAATTCAATTTCAAACATATTTATTTAAAAACAAACTTGATGAATTTTATCATATTAAAGAGGTACACAGATATTTTGACTTTATTCCAAAAGATAATAGCAAACATCTTAAAATAATAAATGAAAGAGAGATTTTAAAACTCAATTTTTTAAAAAAAATTGATGTCGCAGTTTTTTCTGCTCATTGTGACCCAAAATTTAAAAAATTTATAAAAATTTTTAAAGATTTTAATATTCCAATTTGTTTGATTGATATAAAAGATGATCAAGCAGTTTATAAATTTAATGAAAAGGAAACAAAACTTTACTTTAAAAAAAAGTATAATGAATTTAAAAGTGATATAACTTTAGTAAAAGACATAAAAAAAGACTTCAAATTAAAAAAATATTATCCTTTAAATATTTGTCCAATATCTAGAATTGAAAAATTAAAATTTGATATGATTTCAAAATATGACTTTTCATTCATAGGAAATTGTAGACCAAAACATATGACTGATAGAATTGAAATAGTGAAGCTTTTAAAGCAAAATTATAAAAATTCATATTTTAAATTATATGAGCAAATTCAAGATTTAGAATTAACCAAAAATGAACAAGATACAATTTTTAAACAAAGTAAAATTCTTATATCACCTAGTGGAATTATTTATGATTCTTATAGACATGCAGGTTTATATAAATTTAAGAAGCCTGTGTTAATGCCTAGACCATTAATAAAAACCACAGGTGCTAAATTTAAAGATATGATAAATTGTATATTTTATGACGTAAAAATTATAAATGGAAAAACAAAACTTATTAATAAAAAAAAATTAATTAAAAAATTAAATCATGTGCTAAAAAATGAAGACATTCAAAAAAAAATAGGCCAAAACTATTATAAATTCATATTAAAACATCATACTTCTGATGCAAGAAAAGAATTTTTTTCTAAACTTTTTGAAAAGTTAAAAAATAAAAAATTACCAAATCAAATTAGTCATTAAAAATAAATAATAGGTTTTCTATATTTAATCATACTATCTTTAGGGAAATAAATTTTTTTTGATTTTTTATATTTTGTATCTAAAATTACATTAAATATCTGTGTATCAGAATTAGGAATCATAGAAATATTTTTTTTATCAAAACCTTTTCCATAGAAAAAATCTGATTTAATGTACTGATTTAATCTAAATATTTTTTTTTTTATTTTTATCTTAGGAAAAATTAAAATATATTTTCCACCTGGATTACCATTACAAAATGGAAAAAAATCAGTAACAATAACTTTAGTACCCATTAATTTGGAAAGAATCATCCCACCATTATTTTGAGTTATTCTGACACTTTCTAAAAAATAATTATAAATGGAAATTTCTTTATAAAGTTTTTCATTCACATCATAAAAAAAAATATTATTAAATTTATTATAAATTTTTTTTTGAAGTTTTTTATCTAAATTTTCAACAAATAAAAAATTATTTTTATTAGAAGACAAATAATTAATTGATTTTAAAAAATTTTTTTGTTCAACAAATTTTGATCTTAAAATATCATAGTAATCATCATTTTTTGATATGACTTTTTTATTTTTTTTATAAAAAATCATTCTTCTTAATGAAAATGTATAAACATTTTTATTCTCAACATATAATTTTTTTTTTAATAAAAAATTTTCTACTTTATCTTTAACTTTATTTGGTAAAGAGTAAGATAATTTTTTTTTGGATAATTTATCAAAAAAAATTAATTGATTTTGCTTTATTATTTTTCTTTCATAAGGAGAATAGAATTTTGTTTTATTATAAAGCTTATTTTTTTTTTCTTCTTTTTTAAAAATATCCCAATAAGTTATAATTTTTATTTTAAAAAAAAAACTAAAAAAAAATAAAATTTTTTTTGTTAAAAAAAAATATATTTTAGTTTTCAAAATATTATCAAAACTTTTCGATTTAATAATGTTAAAATATTTTTTATAAATTAAAGGCAAATACTCATTATCTCGATCATTGTAGGTTATATTTATTAGGTTCAATTTTTTATTTTCAAAATATTTTCTAACAAAAGTTTCTAACATTATGATTTTATGACCGAAAGACCAATGATAAGAAATATATATAGTTTTATGCTTTTTACTTATTACTCTAATTGTGTTGTAAAATGATTGAAATATAGTCGATATAACAAAAGGTAAATATCTAAAATAAAAAATAAACTTAAAAATTTTCATATTTTAGAAAACATATATAACTTTAAAATAATTATGTATAAATTTTATTTATTTATAAAGAATTCAATAAAAAATTTAAAAAAAATATTGCCTTTCATAAGAAGTAATCATTTCTTAATTTTTAAAAGAATAATAATTGATCAATTTTATGTAGAATTTCAACCAAGTTTTGATCTTGAAAGAGAAAAAATTTATTTAAAATGTTCTTTTAATTACCCCGATTGGTTTTCTAGAAATATCAATATCTGGAATAAATTCTTAAGAAACTTGGAAGAAATAAATTATCTTGAGATAGGTACTTTTGAGGGCAGGTCTGCAATTTTTGTTGCTAAACTAAATAACACTAAAAAGATAACTTGTGTTGATAATTTTAGAGGAAGTGATGAACATGAAGAAATTAATTTTGATACAGTTTTTGAAAATTGTAAAAAAAATTTATCAGCTCTGAATGTAAAAAATGATTTAATAAAAAGTAATTCTAGTGATTTTTTTAAAAATAATAAAAAAAAATTTAATGCTATTTATATTGATGGGTCTCATTTTTATGATGATCTCAAAAAAGATTTTGAAAATAGTTTTGATTGTCTTGAAAAAGAAGGTTTGCTTATCTGTGATGATTTTTTATGGTTTTTTTATAAAGAAATAGAGAAAAATCCTGCAAATGCATTATTGGAATGTGCTGAAAAGTACAAAAATGAACTAGAAATTATATTTATAAATAAACAAATGATATTTAAAAAAAGAAGTAATAAGTAATATTAATACAATTACTTTTAACTCTCCCAAAAATAAAAAAAATCAGGAATTTTTTTTTTTAAATTTAAATAGTAGAATAAAGCCAATCTATGAGTACCGTTTTTTATAATAATTTTTTTTTTATAAAATATCCCTGATGGAAAAACTGACTTATAGTAAAATTTAAGTGGTATTAATTTATACAAGTTTAATTTATTAAATAAAATATCTAGCCTCGTATACCTTTTAGATTCTTTGCTGAATATTATCTTTTTGATTCTAAAATCATATGTTTCAACTGGATAATTTTTATTTATCATATAGGTATTTAATAAAATAAATTCTGCAAGTTTTTTTTTGTTATCAATATTTTTTGAAATAAAATTCATTTTTTTTTTAAAAGAAATAATTAATTTTATAAACCTTAAACATTGTTCATGTGGATTACTATATGCAAAATTTGGACTTCCCTCATAAACTCCTATAAAATTTTTAATCTTTGTTTTTTCTAAAAATTTAAAATATTTTGTTTTTTTATAATCAAATTTTTTTTCTTCAAAATATTCTTTTACAAATTCAAATTTGTACTGAAGTATAAAATATCTATTTTTTTTACTTGACCATTTTCTAAATTTACCAAAATTTAAAGTGGCTAAATATGCTTTTTTTATATTAAATTTTTTAAGTTTCACTATTTTATCTACCAATTTATATAAAATTAAAAAAAATTTAATTTAAATTAATTGCTTTTTTTATACCAATTTATAAAAGATTGTGTATTAGAAAACATAATGTCTAAAAACTTTAAAATCAAATCTATAAAACGATGCAAAGATTATAGAAAAACTTTACTTGAAATTTCTCAAAAAGTTTCAGCTCTTCATATTGGTGGTTCTTTTTCCTGCTTCGAAATATTAGATAGCTTATATTTTTATTTTAATAAAAAAAAAAAATCAAAAATTATATTATCTAAAGGCCACGCTGGTATAGCACAGTATATATTGTTAGAAAAACTAGAAATAATCTCTAAAAAATTTCTATTTTCTTACTGTAAAAAAAATAGCAAATTAGGAGTGCATCCTGAAATATTTAATCCTGGAATCTTAGCATCCACAGGTTCCCTTGGGCATGGACTGGCTATTGGGGCTGGTATGGCGATTGCGAATAAAAATGAAAATATTTATATAGTAATGAGCGATGGTGAACTTATGGAAGGTTCGGTATGGGAAGCAGCTTTATTTATTTCATCATTTAAAATCAATAACCTAGTTTTGATTATTGATAATAATAACCTCCAGAGTGCTACGAGTAATAAGGACACCCACCCAACATTATTACCTATTGAGAAAAAGTTTAAATCTTTTGGTTGGGATACTGGTGTATGCAATGGTCATAATCAATTAGAAATAATCAACAAAATTGAAAAAAAAAAAATTAGACAACCTTTTGCTTTAATTGCTAAAACAATTAAAGGGTTTCCAATTTCTTTTATGTCCAACAAACCTATTTGGCATTATAGATCTCCAAATAAAAATGAATTTTTAGAGGCAATTAAGGAGATAAATGAGAAATAAATTTTCAGAGATACTAGCTAACTTAGCTAATAAAAATAAAAAAATTTATATAGTTGTAGCTGATATTTCGCCTGCTGGTAAAATGGAAACATTTCAAAATAACCATAAGGATAGATTTATAAATGTAGGAGTAGCTGAACAAACTATGATTGGAATTTGTGCTGGTTTAGCAGCATCTAAAAAAATACCATT
>MDTG01170990.1_pt1 | contig 13747 bp, 15 predicted proteins | sample 811421 | NCBI WGS metagenome assembly MDTG01 (sample SAMN05326645, study PRJNA326480) | marine metagenome | isolation source: seawater | place: Pacific Ocean: South East | collected 2011 | reverse complement strand
TCCAAATATAATTTCGAGAGTTGGTCACATAAGAGTTTTTGCAGCTTTTGCATCTTTAGCTTCATTAGTTGTTTTAATTCATTCAGTTATAATTCATCCATTTATATGGTTTTTATTAAGAATACTTACTGGTGTGAGTATGGTCTGCATCTATACAGTTGCGGAAAGTTGGTTAAACGACAGATCAAGTAATAAAAATCGAGGCAGCGTACTTTCTATTTATATGGTCATACTTTATGGGACAATGGGAGTTGGTATGTTTTTACTTAATTTCAGTAGTCCTAAAAACTTTGAACCTTTCATTTTAGTTTCAGTAATAACTTCAGCAGCTTTGATACCAATTTTATTGACTAAAAAGAAACCGCCAAATTTTAAGAAAATACAAGCTATGAATATGAAAGAGTTATATGAAGCTTCACCATTTGGTATGGTGAGTTCACTTTTCTATGGAACAATACAATCTGCTTTATTCACGTTGCTTGCAGTTTACGCTACCTCCATGAACTTCACAATTTTAGAAATATCAATTGTAACTTTTCTATTAGCAATATCAGGTGCTGTAGCCCAATTCCCAATAGGTAAAATTTCAGATATTTATGATAGAAGAAGAGTTATTGTTTTTTCAACTTTTGGGGCTGCGATATTCGCAATTATTGTGATATTTGTTTCAAGACAAATGTATTTACCTGGTGGCCTTGCAACCAGCAAAACATGGTTTTATTTTTTCTTTATTCTTTTTTCATTTTGCAGTTTGCCAATGTTTTCATTAATTTTAGCACATACAAATGATTATATTTCAAAAGAAAAGTTTGTGGCAGCTGGAGCTGGGCTTCAATTTGCTTTTGGATTAGGAGCAATGAGTGGTCCATTTCTTTGTTCAATATTTATGGATTTTGTTGGACCAAATGGTTTCTTTATATTTTTATTTATTTTTCACTCTTTTATCGGATTTTTTGGAATATATAGAATGAAAGTAAGACAAACTGTTGAAAATCCTGACTCTCAGTTCGTTGCGATGCCTCAAACTATCACGCCAGCAGGCATTGAGCTTAACCCTACCACTGAACACATAGAAGAACCTTACTCTGAAAAAGTTAAAGAAATTTTAGAAAGAAAAGGCGTAAAATATAAAAAAGACGAAAACAAAGATAAAGAAGAAGTGATATACTAAAAAAATCCCTTTCAGGTTGTACTCAAATTAGCCACTTAAAAATAAATAATTAACAAAATTTTTATTGAAAAATTATTTTTTCTCTAGTGAAATACAGAATTATCAAAATGCCTCAAAAAATTAAAAAAAACAAAAAAACAAAAAAAATTAGTTTTATTCTCAACAGAGTAATTGAAGATTATAAAAAGAAACAAAAAAGTAATGAAAAAAGAGAGATTAAATTAAGAGAAGAATTAGTTAAAAAAGAAAATAAAAAAAACTTACAAAGAGCAAAAGAGTTTAAAATAAGAGAAGAAGAATTTAAAAAAAAAGAAGATCAAATTAAAAAAAGAGACGAAGATCTTAGAAGAAAAGATCAACAATTACGCCAAAAAGATGATGATTTAAGACTCAAAGAGAAAGATTTAAGAGCAAGAGAAAAAGATTTTTTAAACAAATTTGAGGAATTTAAAAATAGTGAGGAAAAATTAAAATCTAAGGTATTAAATTTAGATAAAAAAGAGGAAAAACAAAATAATTTATTTAAAGAATTGGAAAAAAAAGAAACTTTTATAGAACAAAATCTTGAAGTTTTAAATAAACGAGAGCTTGATATAAAAATAAGAGAGGAAGAGCAAAAGAAAAAAGATTTAAAAGAATTAAGAAAAAAACAGAGAGAACAGAAATTAAGAGAAGAGGAGGAAGCTCAACAAAAAGATTTAGAAGCTCAAAGAATAAGAGAATGGGAAGAAAAATTTGACGAAGAACAAAAAATTAAGTTACAAGAAGAACTTATTAAAGAAGAGAAAATTGAGCAAAGAGAGCGTTTGAGAAGAGCCATCCAAGACCAAGAAGACAAAGCCCTCCAAGATGAATTAATTACTAAATTAAATGCTTTTGAGGTAAATGAAACTAAAAAAAATTAGCCTCTTGATTTAGAAAATTTAGTCAAATTATAAATAATATATTTATTAAATTATATTGAATAAAGAAAACAAGAGCAAACTTTGGAAAATTATTCAAGAAGCTGGTGATTATCTCGTAGGCCAATTACCGAACCATCCTAACCATCCTAAAGGCAGAAATCCATATGCACATGTTGCATTATGTGTTAAAGAGAAATTTAATGACTCTTATAAAGATATACCAGATGATAAGTTTGAAGATGTTATAAGATATATAGAGTTTTTAAAAAAAAACCCTAGTTAATAATCATTGATTAGGAAAATAATCTTTTAATTCTCCCTCCCTATGGACATCCGCAGTACAACAATGCAACCCACCTCCAAAAGCATATGCGTCTCTCAATTCAACTGGGATAACTTCCATTCCTAATTTATCTAACTGTTCAGCCTGATAGATCTCACTTTTTTCTACACAAACAGTTTTTGGATCTAGCACTAATATATTCATAGAGAGCCAAACTGAGGAATAACAAAGTGGGGGTGGTGTGTTGTGTGCAGGTTGTGCTGCATCTAAAATTTTCCAATCATTTTTTTCAAATAATTCTCTTTGCTCTGATGGAAGTTTTCTCTGCGGATTATTTATGATTATACCCTCTGTAATTGGAGTAAAAGTCGCATCTATGTGAATTGGATATGGATCCCCTGGAAAATTGAGAGCATGAATTCTATGATTAGAAAAATGTCTTTTTAACCAATCAATTCCTTTTAAATTTGTTGTAAATCCATGTTGAACCATTAAATCTTTTCCAAATCTTAAAACATCTGCAGCATCAAATAACGGCTCTTCCTCTGTTGTAACAAAATATTTTTTTTCTGTCCAATCTAGTCTTTTTTGAATTCCTATCTTATCTGATAAATAATCTTTTCTATAATCTAAATCTGTAAGTCTTGGTTTTGGAGCAGATTCATGTCTCATTTTTTTGTCTTCGTTATAATATTTCTGTATTAACGGTCTGTAGTTTAAATATTCAAAAAACCTACATCTATAACTCATAGTAGCCTCTAACATTTCTTTACCAACTGTTAAAATAATATCTCTAGCAGGCATACATCCAAACATGCTTTCTACTTTCCAGTCAGGAGTGGAAACTTCTTGATTATGATTAAGAGGTGTTGGTCTATCCACTTTAATTCCTCTTTTTTCAAGAAGCAAAGAAAAATTATCAAGCAATTCGTTTGCTCTATCTATTGTCTCCTTAGTCCTAGGACCATGTTGACCTTTCATATCTGAATCCTCTGGAACTTTAGCATCTAATGCTGGCTCAGGAGCTGGAATACAACAACCATCTGCACGTCCAACTATGACATGTTTTAATGGATCCCATTCATTCCAACTATTTACTATGGTTGTTTTTGTCATCAATTTAACGCAATAAACCTTCTATTAGTCCTCATAACTAAACTATAGTAAGTAATTGATATAAAAAGAAAAAAACCTCCAATTATGGTATTTGTAGAGGGAATTTCGTTAATACCAAAAAGCGGCAACCAAACCCAAAAAATCCCTCCAATAACTTCTGTTAAAGATAAGAGAGTAAGTTCGGCAGCAGGAATAGCTTTTGATCCAATAGAATATAAAATTAGTCCAAAACAAACTAAAGTTCCATGAACAGAAAATAGTGAACTATTATAACTTGAAGAAAAAAAAGAAAGATCTTTACTAATAATAAATAGTGAAGCTACTGTAAAACAAAATAGACCTGACAAAGCTACTGTTGTAAATTTTGGTGTTTCCTTTCTCCATCTCAGTGTTACTGAAAAAATAGAAAAACCTATTGAAGAAGTTATTCCAAATACAAAACCTGTTAAAGAAGATTTTTCAGTATTACCAAAAGCGATAATGACAATACCTATTGTTGCTAAAATTATAGCTATCCAAACATTTAGGCTAATTCTCTCTCTTAAAAATAAAAATCCAAGCAATGCGGTAAAAAAAGGCATGACAGCCAAACATAATAAAGTTATTGCTGCTGTAGTATTTGTTATAGAATATATAAAACTGATCATTGCAATTCCCAGCCCTACTCCACCAATTAAGCCTGAAACACCAATTTTTAAATAATTCTTATAAAATGCGATGCCTTCCTCAAAATACAAATAAAGATTCAGAACTATAAATATTGTAAGACCTCTTCCAAATATATACTGCCAGGGTACTAATTCAGGTTGATCCATATACCGAACAACCAAAGGCCCAAATGACCAAAGAATACCAGCAAACAAAACAACTGGGATAGCTAATTTGTCATTTTTAATCTCAATCATAAGACCGTATTTAATTGTAATTAGTTTGAACTACAACAAAATTCAATTCCATATTAGAAAATGAATGTTTATAACTATAAAAAATAATAATCTTTTATATATTTTTAGCAATTTAAGTGACTTATCAAAAAATTCAATTAAATTTGATATAATTATTTTAAAATGGACTTAGAAATTATTAAATTTGCATCAGATACTAAAAACAATAGATCAATTAAAAATCACACTCATCATTCAAAACTCAAGAACTCTATATGCGGGGATGAAATGCAAATTGAATTGATAATCAAAAAAGGTAAAATTATTAAATTTGGTTATAACGGTAAATCTTGTATTTATTGCCAAGCATCCGCAAGTTTATTATCAAAAATTTCAACTAATATCCAAATTTCAAAAATTGAGGAGCTATGTAAAGATGCTGAGTCATATTTTAATGGTAATATCGAAGTTTTCAAAAAAAAATGGAATTTTTTAGACGTAATATTTAAAAGTAAAAATTTAGCTCGCAAAGAGTGTATTTTATTACCTTTTAAAACTCTAAAAAAAATTGTATCCACATAAATAGTATGAATAACTTAAAACAATCTTTTCTTTCAGGTTTATTTTCAATAATCACGATTGGAATACTAACTTTTCTAACTTATAAAACTGAATTTGGATTATTTTTAATAGCATCTTTTGGTTCGTCAATGGTTTTATTATATGGTTATCCAGACAGTCCTTTTGCACAACCAAAAAATATTTTTTTTGGACATTTGTTAACTTCAGCTGTAGGATTAGTTTTTTTAAACCTTATACCTCTTCCTTTATACCTTTCAATTCCTTTAGCAGTTGGTTTTGGAGTTGGTCTAATGATATTTTTTAATGTAACTCATCCACCTGCCGGTGGTAATCCAATTATAGTTATTATGGGTAGTGTTTCACTTGATTACCTCTTAAGCCCAGTTATCACTGGCTCAATAATTATTCTTATTTTTGGTGTGATAATCAATCGATTTATTTTAAAAAAAAACTACCCAAAGCTTAAATAATTTGTTTGCTAGCTAGTTGAAAATAATGTTAGATACCCGAAATATAAATAAAACATATTGAAATACAGGAGAAGTAATGAAAATATTATGTATATTATATGACGATCCTAAAGGAGGAATGCCAAAATCTTATCCTTTAAGTGATCTTCCAAAATTAGAAAAATATCCAGACGGTATGACACTGCCATCACCCAAAGGAAGAGATTTTACACCTGGAGAATTACTAGGATGTGTTTCTGGAGAATTGGGTTTAAGAAAATTTTTGGAAAGTAATGGTCATGAATTAATTGTGACTAATAGTAAAGATGGAGATGGATGTGAGGCAGATAAACATATTGTAGATGCTGATATTGTTATCTCACAACCTTTCTTTCCATATTATCTTACAAAAGAAAGAATTGCCAAAGCAAAAAATTTAAAAATGGCTATCACAGCAGGTATTGGATCAGATCACGTTGATTTACAAGCTGCTATGGATAATAAAATTGATGTAGTCGAAGTTACTTTTTGTAACTCAAGGTCAGTAGCTGAACATATTGTAATGATGATTGTTTCAATGGTGAGAGATTACCATAATCAACATAGAATTGTAAATGAAGGTGGTTGGAATATAGCCGATGCAGTCCAAAGATCATATGATGTTGAGGGAATGCATATTGGAACAGTAGCAGCTGGCCGTATAGGTCTTGATGCTCTAAGAAAAATGAAACCTTTTGATGTTCATTTGCATTATTTCGATAGACATAAATTACCAGATAATGTCGAAAAAGAGCTTAATCTTACGTTCCATGAATCAGTAGAATCAATGGTCAAGGTTTGTGACGTTGTTACAATTAATTGTCCACTTCATCCTGAAACTGAAAATTTGTTTGATGATGCTATGATAAGTAAAATGAAAAAAGGAGCATTCATAGTTAATACTGCAAGAGGAAAGATCTGTAATAGAGAGGCAATTGCAAAAGCTTTAAAAAGTGGTCAACTTAGTGGTTATGCTGGAGATGTGTGGTTTCCTCAACCTGCCCCTAACGATCATATATGGAGATCAATGCCAAATCATGGAATGACTCCACATACTTCTGGAACATCACTTTCAGCTCAGACAAGATACGCAGATGGTGTAAGAGAAATTTTAGAATGTTTTTTTGAGGGTAAAGAAATAAGAGATCAGTATCTAATTGTTAAAGATGGACAGCTAGCTGGAATGGGAGCACACTCTTATAGTAAAGGATCAGCCACAAGCGGATCTGAAGAGGCAGCTAAATATAAGAAAAAATAAATATTTCTTAAAACTATTAAAGGTAAGCTACTCTAAGTAGCTACCTTTAATATTCTAGACACATTTAATATTTTTTGTATATGATGTTTAATGAAAACTTTATTCATCACGACATTAATATTTTTTTTATTAACATTTGCTAAAGCTGACAAAAAAGAAAAAGCGTATTTTGCTGGTGGGTGTTTTTGGTGTGTAGAAGAATCATTCGAAAAATTAGCAGGAGTTGAAAAAGTTATTTCTGGATACTCTGGTGGTACCACTAAAAACCCAACCTACGAAGAGGTTACTTATGGTAACACAGGTCATTTTGAGGTTGTTGAGGTAATTTATGATAAAAAGAAAATATCTTATGAAAAATTATTAGAGAATTTTTGGATTAATATAGATCCATTTGATGCTTTTGGCCAGTTTTGTGACAAAGGCTACAGTTATAGATCTGTAGCTTTTTACCAGAACGATCAAGAAAAAAAACTTATCGAAAAAAATATAAATAAGTTAGAGACAAGGTTTAATAAACAAGTAGTAACTTATATTAGAAAATTTGAAAAATTTTATAAAGCTGAGGACCGGCATCAAGACTTTTATAAAATATATTTTCAAAAATACTTAAGATATAAAAAAGCTTGTAAACGAGAAGAAACTTTAAAACAAATTTGGAGTAATTAACTTAATGAAAAATTTTATTAATTGGAATTTTGATAACTCTTACTCAAGACTTCCAGACATTTTTAAAGAGAACATTAATCCTATTTCAGTTAAAAAACCAGAGCTTGTTATTTTAAATGAAGATTTAGTTAATGAACTAAATTTAGAATTTTCAAATTCAGATAATGATGAAATAGCGGCATCACTTGCTGGTAATTTTTTGCCAAAAAATTGTAATCCAATTGCACAAGCTTATGCTGGTCATCAATTTGGGCATTTTACAATGCTAGGTGATGGTAGGGCAAATCTTATTGGAGAACACATAACAAATAAAAAAGAGAGATATGATATTCAATTTAAGGGTTCAGGTAAAACTGCATTTTCTAGGAATGGTGATGGCCGCGCTGCACTTGGTCCAATGTTAAGAGAATATATTATTAGTGAAGCTATGAATTCTTTAAATATTCCTACTACACGCAGTTTGGCTGTCGTAAAAACTGGTGAAGACGTTTTAAGAGATCGAAAATTACAAGGTGCGATATTAACAAGAGTTGCATCTAGCCATATAAGAGTTGGAACTTTTCAATATATTTCAGCAAGACAAAAAGAAGACGAGCTGAATATATTATTAAATTACACTATTGATAGACACTATCCTAAGATAAAAAATTCAAATAATGTAGCCTTAGATATTTTAAATAATTTAATTGAAAGACAATGTGATTTGGTCGTAAATTGGATGCGAATAGGTTTTATCCACGGGGTTATGAATACCGATAACATGACTATATCTGGAGAAACAATTGATTATGGACCTTGTGCATTTATGGATACATATGATCCAAAAACTGTTTTTAGTTCAATTGATCACACGGGACGGTACGCATACTGTAATCAACCTGCTATTACAAAATGGAATTTAGCTAGATTTGCTGAGTGTCTTATACCTTTAATTAATGAAGATAAAGACAAAGCTATAGAATTAGCAACTGAGTCAATTAACTCTTTTGAAAAAAGATATGAAGAAAAATGGATGAACATGATGAGGAGAAAATTAGGAATTTTTGACATTGAATTTAATGATAAATTCTTAATTTTAGATTTATTGACATGGATGCATGATAAAAAAGCTGATTATACAAATACATTCTGTCATTTGATGGACCTTGAGCCAAAAGAAGATAAATTATATGCTGATAAAGATTTTATTAATTGGAAAAAAAGATGGAAAAATAGGTTAGGTAAAATTTCAAATTTGTCAGAAAAGTCTAAAATATTAATGAGAAATAATAATCCATTAGTAATTCCTAGAAACCATAAAGTTGAGGAAGCTTTATTATCAGCTGAACATGGAGATTTAGAGCCAATAAATAAATTTTTAGAAATTTTGAAAAAACCTTATAAAGAAAATAAAGAAATTATAGATTATCAAGTACCTTCAGTTTCTAATATAAAATATCAAACATTTTGTGGAACATAATTAAAGAACATAAGGTTCTGGTCTAGCTTTTTTTCCCAGAACTCTCTCAACAGCCATGTTTGAAATATCAATAGATTGATATGCGCCAGTTGTAATAAGTTCTGTCAATGCTCTTCCTATCCCAGGTGCTTGCATAAGACCTCGACCAGTAAATCCTGTTGCTAAATAAACATTTTCAAATTTTGGATGCTTTCCTACAACAGCATTATTATCAAGTCTATTACAATCATAATAACCAGCCCATCCACCTGTCAATTTAAGCTCCTCCATTGCAGGAATTCTTTGCGCAAGAGCTGGCCATACTAGCTCTTCAAAGTCATCCCAAGCAGGTTCAAGATCTTCTGCATCAAAAACTGATTTAGGTGATCCTGCTAAATATTCTTTCCCTTCAGGTCTCCAATACACACCTGTTGTTAAATCTCCAGTTAATGGCATTTCTGGAATATGTTTTGGACACTTTACTCTAAAAACAGTATGTTTTTGTGGCTCAACAGGAATATCTTCTAATAATTCTTTTGTCCAACAACCGGCAGCTGAAATTATTGTTTTAGCTTTAATTTCAGAAAGAGATTTTACATCTCCTTTAATAAATTGAGCTCCAAGTTCCATCGCTTTACTTTTCAGTGCTCCGTGAAACATAAAAGGATCAATCCATCCCTCACTTTGATTGTCAGTAAATGTAGCAGTTTCTATTCCTTGGCTATTTATATAAGGAAAAAACTTTGTCAACTCAGAACCCTTTATATTCTTGGTTCCAGCCTCACAAGCACGATGATTTTCCAACGCTTTATATTGTTCCTCTGCATGTTCTTGTCCAAACATCAAGAGATAACCATTGGTAACCATACTAGCTGTAGGTTTTGGATTTTTTTCGGTTTTAAGTAAATCTGGAATTTGAAATATGAACTCTCTTGCAAATTTACCAAGTAATATATTTTCTTTTTGAAAAAATTGTCTTCTAAAACCCCCCAAAGATAAAGGAAATGAAGCGGTTTTGTAAGTTGGATCTCTCTCAATTACTTTTACTTTTCTACCTTCTTTAGCCAAAAAATATGCAGTAGCAGTACCAATAATTCCTCCACCAACTATTACAACGTCATCCATAATTAATTTAATATAAATAAACTTAAGTTGAGAATTAAAGCATAGCTACTCCAAAGTAAATAGGGAATCATTAGATAAGCGCTCACATTATTGACACGTTTGAACCTAAAAATAAGAATAACTATTAAACATAATAGAATCATTAAATTTATAAGAGCTAAAAAGATATTATGAAATGCAAAAAACATTATACTCCAAGTTGTATTAAAGAGGATATGAATGAAATAGATATAAATAGTATTCATGTCTCTTTTTGTACTGTGCCAAAAAAACCAGATTGCTAGCGTCATCATAAAATATAATGTCGTCCAAACCGGGGCGAAGATCCAATCTGGAGGATTAAAATTTGATTTTACTAGCTGTGAATACCATGGTTCCTTAAAGTTAATTGTAGCTAATCCACCTATAAATGAGGCAGAATAAGTAATAATAAAAAACAAAACAAATGATAGGAATTTATTTTTTAACATATAAGTATTATACAACACTATATAATGAATAAAAAAACTATTTGGATAACTGGTGGAAGTACTGGGATTGGCAAAGCTTTAGCAATTAAATTTGCTAGTAAAGGCTGGAATGTTGCCATCTCAGCTAGAAGAGAAAATCTATTAAAAGAAATATCAGATAGCAACGAAAATATTTATGGATTTCCATTAGATGTAACTGATAAATTAAAGTGTGCAGCAGTTTTTGAACAAATTAAGAATAAGTTTGAGAGTGTTGATATTTGTTTTTTTTCGACTGGAACATGGAACCCAAAAAAAGAAAAGGATATTGATGTTGAGCAAATAGAGAACGTTTTTAAAGTAAATTTTTTTGGAACATTAAATAGTATTAAAGCTGTAGAAGAATACTTTAAAGATAAAAAAGAAGGCATAATTACTATTGTTTCATCTATAGCTGGATATAGAGGATTGCCAAATTCAACTGGCTATGGACCTTCAAAATCAGCATTAAATAATTTAGCTGAAAGTTTATACTTTGACTTTAAAAGATTTAATGTTCGTGTTTGCTTAGTATCACCTGGATTTATCAAAACCCCGATGACAGATAAAAATGATTTTAAAATGCCTTTCTTGAAAACCACTGAATATGCAGCTGAAAAAATTTATGAAGGGTTGATAAATAGAAATGTTTTTGAGATTCATTTTCCTAAATCACTTACTCTTATTCTTAAAGTGTTAAGTTTTTTACCAAATAAAATTTACTTTAAATTAATTGGTAAAATGACTAAATATCAAAAAAAAAATTAATCTTTAATAAATACAACTGTCAGTTCAGCAACTTTAAAACCAAACTTGGTCATGGTTGCTCTATTTATAGCTACACGATCATCTTGCTTGAATATCCAATCATCAAAAGTGATCTTTATTTCTTTTCCTTTAACAGGAACTAAAAGGACATATTCAAATTTAAATGCTGGTCCATATGAATAGCCTTTCGCTTTTCCTACAACATCGCCTGCTGTTCCTTCGTAATAATTTTCATCAATTTTATTTATTTGCCATTGTCTAGTCTGGATTTCTCCATCATCCCAATCAAATTTTTCATCAAGAATTAATTGATTTCCATCCCACTTTCCATTTAGTTCAGCGGAAAACTGTCTTATAACTTTTCCAGATCTATTCTGTAGGACACCCCAAGCTTTAACATTTCCTGATAAATATTCCTCAATAATTAATCTTGGCTTTTTATTTTTAAAATCTTCGGGTTTCATTGAATTATTATTAGAGCAGTTTGTAATTAAAATTAAAGAAATTATCAATAAAATTGGTTTTATAAACTTATTATTACACATTATGTCCCTTCTATTATTTATTTTGTATTGAGAATTGGATCAAATCTATATTTTTAGACTTAAAACCTGCCTCACAGTAAGATAGATAAAATTCCCACATTCTTTTAAAAGTAAAATCAAATCCTTGTTTTTTAATTAATTCCCATTTTTTATTAAATTCATTTCTCCAGATAGCCAAAGTATTTGAATAGTGATCTGCGTAAGACTCATAAGATTTTATGGTCAAACCATTATCAGAAACATATTTGTGTATACTTCCTTTATTTGGAAGAAAACCCCCAGGAAAAATATATTTTTGAATAAAGTCCTGTTTATTTTTATATCTGTCAAAAAGATTATCATCAATGGTAATTGCCTGTATGGCAGCACTACCATCACTTGATAAATTATTTTTAATTGTCTTAAAGTAACTTTCTAAATAATTTTGACCGACTGCCTCTATCATCTCAATAGATGCTATAGAGTTATATTTATTTTTTAAATCTCTATAATCTTTAATTTCAATTTTTACTTTTTCATTTAACCCACATCTGTGAATTCTTTCTTTAGCATATTCAAACTGTTTTTTTGAGATTGTAATACAATCTAATTTTACATCATATTTTTTTCCAAGATATTCAGCAAATCCACCCCAACCGCAACCTATTTCTAAAATTTTATCTCCAATCTTAGGTCTAATTAGATCTATTAATTTTTGGTATTTATTGTTTTGGGCATCTGACAAATTTTTATTTTTATCATCAAATATTGCACTTGAATATGTCAAAGTTTTATCGAGCCAAAGTGAGAAAAATTCATTACCTAAATCATAATGTTTTGAAATATTTTCTTTGCTTCTATTTTTAGTATTTCTTATAAAAATATTTTTTACAAAATTTAAAAAAGGAAAGTCTAAAAGTCCTGAGAATTTATGTATCTGTTTTATATTCCTTGCTGTAATTTCAATTAAATTGGATAAATTATTAGTTTCAAAATCATTTTTCATGTAAGACTCAGCAAACCCTACACTCCCTCCTTTAATTAAGTTAAATGTGAAATTGGGGTTTTTGATTTTAATATTTGCTTTTAAAGAGTCATTTGGATTCCCGAATTTATAATGATTTCCGTTGTGATTAATTAATTTTAAATATCCATATTTAATATTATTTAAAATATTAAAAACAATTTTATCTGATAAAGTATTTAAATTCATTAATTTTCAAACGTAATATTATTTTTTATTTTTAACTTTTTCTTGATAAATTTAATTCCTTTAGTCCATAATTTAAACGCTTCATAATGTATCGCAGAAATTATCTTAAAAGTCATTAGTGGGTGTTTAAGATATGACTTTAATAACTCTTTGCTAGTAAAATCTACTCTTTTACCATCTTGTGATGCGTATAATATTTTTTCATCTGTTTGATATTGATCAATAATTACAGATAATTTTTCTCCTGGTCTTAAGATTCTAAAAAAATAATTACAATTCATCTCTATAAATGGTGAAACATGAAACTTTTTTGAACAATTATGTTGGAAAAGTTTCGCATTATCTTTTACTTTAAATATATACGTATGTTGTTCCCCAAATGTATTTTTAACTTCATATAATATTGATATTAATTTATCACTTAAGTCATAAATAAAAAAAACACTTAATGGATTAAACACATAACCGAATATTCTTGGATAACATAAAAGTTTAATTTTTATATCTTTAGAATTAATATTATTTTCATCTAAATTTTTTTTAATCCATTCTACCAGCGATGATCCATCTCTATTACCATGGTCTTTTTCATAAAAACTTACTAGATTAAATCTGTTAAATGAAAAAAATTTAATCTTTTTGTCTAATTCTTCTAATTCGGATAAGTCTATCAATAAAGAAAATACATTATATTTAAAAAAGTGTTTTTTTGGTTTAAATCTTTTGTGAATAACAGTGCCGTTATATATTGAGCTAGTCATCTAAATTTTTAAGCATTTCAATAGATGATTTTATTCCATCCTCATGAAATCCGTAACCAAAATAACTACCACAAAAC
>MDTG01102586.1_pt1 | contig 13747 bp, 11 predicted proteins | sample 811421 | NCBI WGS metagenome assembly MDTG01 (sample SAMN05326645, study PRJNA326480) | marine metagenome | isolation source: seawater | place: Pacific Ocean: South East | collected 2011 | reverse complement strand
TTTGAAATCACGGCCTTTTTGAGTAGATCCCGGAACAAGTCCGGGATGACGGAGTGGTTGTCGTCCCGGAATCGCGAAGCGTATATCCGGGATCTTATGAGCATCAAGAGGTCGTTGTTTTTAGAGCTCGGCCTTTTCGTTTAGGTCCCGGGGCAAGCCCGGGATGACGGGGAGGTTGTCGTCCCCGCGAAGGCGGGGAACTAAAAATCACCCTATATGTGAACGAATCACACTTGCCAGAACGGTAATCGACTTTTCAATGTCGGCGTGCGACAGACGAGCGAAGCTTAGGCGCAGGAAGCCGTCGGTGTATGCTTCTTTCGTCGGGAAGAATGGGGTGCCGGGTAGTACCAGTACTTTCTGTTCCAGGGCGTCATGCAGAATTTGCTTGGAAGACACGCCTTCCGGTAGTGCCAGCCAGAAAAACATACCGCCTTTCGGGGCGTGTATGGTCATGCAATCACCTAATTCGCGCTCTAGTGCGGCGGCCATGACGTCGCGTTTGCCTTTGTACGAAGAACGAATCACCTCTAAATGCGCAGGTAACTTGCCTTCGGCAATAAACGTCGAAACGAGTGATTGACCAAGGCGGTTGGTGTGTAAGTCGCTGGCTTGTTTAATTTTTACCAGAAACGGCATAACAGATGGACTTGCAGAAACATAACCCACCCGCAGTCCAGGCCACAATACTTTTGAAAAGCTACCCATGTAAACCCAGGGCGCGGCGTTCAATAAACTGGCGATAGGCGTAATAACCACATCGTCGTAGTACAGATCGCGGTAGGGATCGTCTTCTACCAGCAAAATATTGTGCGAGTCGATGATCTCTGCAATCGCTTCACGGCGTGCAACGCTGTAGCAATGCCCCGCAGGATTCTGAAAGTTCGGAATAAGGTACACCGCTTTGGGGTTGTACTGCTCGATTGCCGCTTTCAGGGCTTCAGGGTTCATGCCGGTTTCGTCCGACTCCACCGTTTTAACTGCTGCACCCTGCAGTTGAAACACTTGCAGTGCCGCCAGGTAAGTTGGCTGCTCGGTAAGTACAACATCGCCCGGGTTCAGCACGAGCCGGCTAATTAAGTCCAGCCCTTGCTGTGAGCCATTGGTTACCAATACCTGACTGGACTCAACTGACAGACCACGCTCACTGATGATATGGCTAATTTGCTGGCGTAGTGCCGGCTCACCTTCACTGGGGCCGTACTGAGCAAATGAAGTGACCGGTGCGAGGTCCGGTAACGGTGGCATCAGGGTTTCGTCGGGGAGTCCACCTGCCAATGAAAGAATGTCTGGCTGTTGAGAATATTGCAGTAGCTCGCGAACCAGCGACGACTCCATTTGTTGTGCCTGAGGCGTGAGCAGGTGAGAAAGTTGCATTAGGTCCAAGTCGGTAATTAAAGTTGTGCAGAGCATACTAGCTTTGCCGCTAAAAACGTATAGGTACACATGAATAAATTTTGCTCCATACAGATATTACGTCTGCTGTGGGGTTTATCTGAGCAATCGAGGGTTGAATAGTGCAATGAAACAGGCTTTTCCAGCGCATACGGTTGACCTGTGGTTAAACTTTGCACACACTGAACGGATTGATACTCAAGCCCCGAAGCAGCAGGAATGCTCACAGCGGGGGCAGGCAAGGGACAGGCAAATGCGTTACCGGGTGAATGATTTTGAAATCGATACCAACGCCTACAGTATCAAACACCGTGATATGCCGATTGCCGTTGAGCCAAAAGTCTTTGATGTCATTGTATATTTGATTGTTAATCGGGACCGGGTGGTTACCCGACAGGCTTTCTTTGATGCCATTTGGACCGGGCTGGCGGTGTCAGATGCGACCTTGAGTAATCACATAAAATTTGCACGCACCGCGCTGCATGACGACGGGCAGCGGCAGGCCGTAATCAAAACGATTCATGGCAGGGGGTATCAGTTTGTTGCACCGGTAACGGAAATACCCGATCCGCCAACCAATAATCCAGTCTTGCCTGAACAAACAGCACCGGGTGGCTCACTGGCAAGCAGTGTACATTCCCGCTTCAATCGCTTTGTTTTTGCCGCGATTACTCTGTTAACGCTTGCCGTGCTCATGTTGTTTATCTGGCAAATAAACGGTGGCATAACCCCCTCTGAATCAGAAAGCAGCGAATCTGGCGTATCGACTGCTGCCGATAAATCCATTGCTATTCTGCCTTTTACTTACGCATCCGATACCGCCGAAGATGCGTTTTTTTCAGACGGTATGCACTCAGCCTTACTGGCGCAAATTGCGGCTTACCCGGCATTAAAAACAATCGCAAAGGGGTCAGTTGCTCACTACGACTCCGCTACGGCAGATGTGAAAGCGGTGGGCACGACATTGTCGGTTGCTACTGTTTTATTGGGGGAAGTGAAGCGTGCCGGGCAGCAAATTCGCGTTGATGTGCAGTTAATTGATACTGCCAATGCGCGCCAGCTTTGGGCTGGTACTTATACCAGAGCACTCACAGCGGAAAACATTTTTATTATTCAGCAGGCAATTTCACTGGATATAGCGAAAGCGCTGAATCTGGCGTTAACGGCTAAACAAAACAGCCGGAACCAGCACTTTCCTACACAAAACCTGATTGCACTGGAATATTATTTTCAGGGCAAATCGTTGGCGAATCAGGGGACAACACAGGACAACACCAAGGCCATTGAATACCTGGAGCAGGCCATAAAGGCCGATCCCTCCTTTGCGTTGGCCTATGCCGAATTAGCCCGGTTGGAGTTAAATCAGATCCATTGGGCGGGCAAGCCTGTTGAGCAGCAAGTACGTATAGCCAGTCCTCTTATTGAAAGAGCGCTGGCGCTGCAACCAACATTGGGAGAAGCCTTTGTGGCACTGGGTGTGTTGCACGTCTTTAAACAACGTTTTGGCGATGCTGAAACGGCATTTACCCAGGCGATCGATATTATTCCGGGCAACGTTACCGCTTTGTCAGAATACGGTAATTTACTGTTGTGGAAATTACGGCGCATTGAGCAGGCTGAAGCTGTGTTTGCCAAAGCCGTAGCAATAAGTCCGTTAGACCCATTGCTTAAAACGCAGTGGGTGAGCGCTCTGATTGATGCCGGTCGATTTGTCCAGGCCCGCATGATTATCGATACGTTGATTGAGCAGAATCCGACGTTTGCGCCGGCCTACCGATCCCGGTCGGATTACTATTATTGGCTGGGTCATGCACTCCCCGCTTCACAGGTTGCGCTGAGTCAAAACTTGCAATATTCGCCTGAAGCGCCGTTCAATTCGATGATTATGGCGCAGGTATACATATTAACGGGAGATACCCAAAAGGCCGTAGATTGGTTGGCGCACAGTTTGTCGCTGGCGCCGGGCTCCGACAACATGTTGCTGGCAAATGCCATGATTGCACATTTAACCGGAAAGCATGGCAAAGCGCTCGATATGTTTCTGCAATTACCCGCCAACCAGCACGTGTTCCCTGTTTATATGTTTGATTTGGTGGAAGTGGGGCAAGGACTCGGGCGGGCCCGGGACGTTGAGAACCACTATCGGCAGTTTTTCCCGTCGTTGTTTCAGGATGCGGTCAATGTTGATGCCTCGAACTTTATACCGGCAGTTGCCGTTGCCAGGTTAATGATAAACCGGGGAGAACATGCCCGCGGTCACGCACTGTTAGATAAATGCCTGACGGTGGTGACTACTGCGCCGTTCGGCGGTTGGTCGACAAAAGAGAGTGACTGGAAAACCCGAATTTACCTTGCAAAAGGGGAGGTAGAGTTGGCCGCCAGGTCATTCGCTGATTATGTTGCTGCGGGGCACGGCGCGGACTCTATTGTAACATCGCCTACCTATGCGCCACTGAAAGACCACCCGGTCTTTCAACAGGCATTGTCGGACATGCAGAATATGCTTAACAATGCCCGCCAACGGCTGCGGGAGCTGGAAGATAGCGGCGAGATTATGTTGCCTGGCTCACTTAACCCTCATTCGCAGTAATTCGAAGATTATTAGACGAATATTAGGCTTTCGTTAGGACTTTCTTGTGTGAATGACCAATAGTGCAAAGCGTCATTTACCGAGCCACAGCATGGTTCACTGCAAAGGAAGACGGTTATGCCTGGTCCTGTTGAAATTCTGTTCGACCCCCTTTCATTAGTTGTGTTTGCCTTATACGGCGCATTTGTTTTAGTTGAAGCTGTGTTCCCTGCCAGAGAACTGCCTAAGATTGCAGGCTGGCGGATACGATCGTTCTGCGCTTTTGTTGTGTTCTTTTATCTTGCTACGTATTTGCCAATGGTGTGGGATGCCTATTTACTGCCGTATCAACTGGTGGATTTACGCCATCTGAACCCCTACATTGGTGCGGTTGTTGGGTTACTGGTGTTCAATTTCTTTTTGTATGTCTGGCACCGCCTAATGCATGAGTCAAACGTGTTGTGGCGGGTATTTCACCAGTTTCATCACAGCGCTGAGCGGGTAGACACATTCGGCGCTTTTTACTTTAGCCCGATGGACATTATAGGGTTCACTTTCCTGGGCAGCGTTAGCCTGGTGCTGGTGGCAGGTTTGTCGGTTGAGGCCGCTACGTTGTATTTGTACGCATCGGTATTTTTGCCGCTGTTTCAACACATGAATGTTAAGACGCCAACCTGGATTGGCTATGTTATTCAGCGACCGGAAAGTCATTCTGTCCATCATGAAAAAGGCATTCACGCCTACAATTATGCCGACTTGCCTATTTTCGATATGTTGTTTGGCACCTTTAAAAATCCCACCAATTTTGCCGCAGAGACAGGGTTTTATTCCGGCGCTTCATCAAGGGTAATGGACATGCTGATGTGCCACGATGTGTCTGCGCCAAAAGATGAATCAACGCTCGAATCCAAGCCGTTGGGTTAATGTAGGTCTCGGAACAAGCCAAGGTCCCGGAACAAGCCAAGGTCCCGGGACAAGCCCGGGATGACGGGGAGGGGGGCGTCTCAGCATCACAGTGGGCTACCTTCATCCGTCGTCCCGGAAACGCGCAGCGCTTATCCGGGATCTTATAGCCACCCCACACGTCGTCCCCCACTTCACCGTCATCCCATCCAATCCACCGTCATCCCCGCGAAGGCGGGGAACCTATCAGGTACGAGCGTGCTGTTAGTATAATTCTGTTTTAAGCCAAGGTCCCGGAACAAGTCCGGGATGACCGGGGAAAGGATATATCCATACAACCGTCGTCCCGGAAACGCGCAGCGCTTATCCGGGATCTTAGGAAGCATTCTGCAAGGGGGGTATTGATATCTCGGCCTTTTTAATAGGTCCCGGGGCAATCTCCAACGCAAATAAGATGTTGGCACTAACGCGTTAACAGTTGCTGCTGTTAACGCTGTTAGTCGAAGTTTGTTTAAACGGACTTTGTTTGGAGGTAGTCAGCTTTTCCCGCTTTGCCATGGAGTAAAGTAGTCTGGCGACAATAGACGGTGTGCCGTCGTCGATGCATTGCATGAGAAGTGTTTTATCTGCCACGTCTTTGCAATTAGTCGGAATATGCTGCTCTTGCATTAATTTGTACAACACGCTGTGTACAAGTGCACCTCGAACGGCATTCTTGCACCAAAAACCACGACATTTTGGCCCATCCCATTGATACCCCTGCTTAATGATGAGGCGTCCTCCTCGTAACAGTGAAACGTCTGACGTAATGATGTCGGTAGGTGGCTTTATACCAATCAGTAAGTGTACATCTTCCTGTAACGTGTATTTATGGAGCTTCTTTGACTGCTGCATAGCTTACTTCACACTGTTGTTGGGTTAAATAATGTCGCCTGAATGCCTGTCTGGTATTCAGAACTTTGTTGTGTCTTTTAACCCTGTGTCACATGAACCTAAGTTCTCTCACTTAAATTTCATTTTTTTACTAACAGATAAGGTGTAGCAGATAATAGACAGATTTCCATGTATTACTCTTGCCACCGACTCTGTTTTACCTTAGCCTCGTAATTATCTTATTTTCATACAGTTAGAACGTGGTGCTACCTGAGACTAAACCAGCTATCTCGGGCTCACCTGAATCTCTATTAAGTGGTATTGCTTCAGGCAACAAGTCTGCAGAAGAAGAACTCGTGCGTCATTATTGGCGCGCGCTGTATCTTATGTTGTTCAGAGATTGCCACGACCACAGCATGGCCAGTGACATGGCTCAGGAAGCCCTGTGTGTTTGCCTGGTAAAAGCCCGTGCTGGCGAAATTCGTGAAGCCAAAGCACTTACTTCATTTGTTCACCGAACCGCTACTAATCTGCTTATTGCCCACAAACGCAAAGAAAAACGTCAGAAAACTGAATTTACAGACGATCTCGACAGGTTGTTTGGCGAGCTCGATGGACCCGCGCAGCAGTGCCAGCGCGAAAAGATAGTCGCGTTGGTGGCAGGCGTACTGAATGAAATGCCGGTAGAACGTGACCGGGATATTCTGGTGGAGTATTTTGTTCACGGCACGTCAAAAGAAGAGTTGTGCGATTTACTGTCGTTGTCGCCGGAGCATTTTGACCGGGTGCTTTACCGAGCGCGTCAGCGGCTAAAGCAGAAACTGAGTCTGGCGATTAGCGAACAGGGTAGCAATCTCTCTCTGGTGTCATTATTGGGATGTGGTTTGGTTGTGTTGTTGTGTGGTGATACTTCACCAACGACCATTGCTGATGAACAAGTGAGAGAACTTCAGGTTTCATATCACTTGTCACAACGGATAAGCAATAACATTACCAAAGACGGCGTGTCTGAAAGTAGTGAAGGTAAGGAATATGACACAACACAACACTCCTAAATTTGATAACCCGGACATGTTACAACGCTACTTGCACAACAAATTATCGGACTCTGAACGAGTCGAATTTGAGCTGCACATGCTGGACAATCCGGCGTTAGTTGATACCGTAGAAATCGACCATCTGTATAAGCAAACGCTGGTAGACGCCGTGCAACACAACAAAGCCGGTGCGGGCTTCTGGCAGTGGATTCGAGCAAACTGCTGGGCATCGCCAATGCGTGCCAGTGTATGTACATTTGCCGCTTGCGCTATCGTGTTTACACTTTCGCATACCGGTGGTAAATCTAATGGCCTGGTGAGCTCTCAGGTGGAGTACCTGGAAACCGTTCGCTCGGCGTCGTCGGCGCTACCGGTTTTTGTTCTGAAGAAAGACTCAGACGTAATGGCGTTAATGGTACAAACGTATTTTGCTGAACCGGATGCAACGTATTCGGTAACCGTAACGGCCAAGGATTCTGCCCGGGTTGTAATGGCCTATCAGGTGAAAGGCAACGAACACGGTGAATTGCTGGTGGTATTATCGCGTGAGCAAGTGCATAGTGGTGAATACAAAGTGGAAGTGACTGATGCTGGCGAAAACGCCCCTCAGGAAATTGGATTTATCCTAAACATGGAATAAGGAAGTTTGTATGGCGCTTGGCCGTTGTGCTGTGAAGTATGAGCCGTTAAATGAGCCAACAAACGAGCAATTAATGGCGCTTGGGCTGGCAATGTCTAATCGGATTGCCAGCACTACTACCGTTAAAGCGCCTTACGATTTACCTGCTGGGTTTACTTATTTTGGTCAGTTTGTCGACCATGACCTTTCTTATTTTACCGACGAAGATACCCCCTTTGATGGCCCCGGTAAGCTAACCCAGAAAATGCGCCCGATGTTAGATTTACACGGGCTTTACAGCCATGTATCGGCGCAGCCTGATGCCTTGTGTAACACAATGCCGGGTGCGTTTGCATTGCAGTCTTTAGGCGTGAATGACGCAAATATAACCGTGTGGGATATGCCCCGCGATGCCGAAGGCTTCGCTTTGATAGGTGACGCCCGCAACGACGAAAACTTTCTGCTTTCTCAGTTTCACACTCTTATGCTGCGACTGCACAATGCGGTAATCGCTGAACTTATTGCGTCTGGCGCTGAGCGTGATCCCTCGGTGTTAAGGCAACAGGCCAGAGCCTGTGTTGAGCAGGTGTATCGACGAATTATTGTGCAGGACTACTTAAAGCGCTTGCTGTGCGACGAGGTGTGGCATGGCTATTTTGGCACACCGGAACAGCAATGGACCCACTGGTCGCTGTACAGTGACGCTGACTTTAACCGCCCGAATGCGTTTAATTTGGCGGCCTATCGATTTGGTCACGCTCAGGTGAGAGGCATTTATGGTGTGAATGCGAAGCGAAGCATCACGCTGGACGAGCTGTTTGACTACCGCGGCGGGCGGAATTATTACCAACATCACCGGCATATTCCGCCTGAACTCGGCGTAGACTGGCAGCTGTTTTTTTATGATTCAGTGACGGATCATCCCTTTGTGCAGGTTGCCCTGCCAGTCAGGCCAACCGTGCCGCTAAAAATTCCCCACATTGCGTCGCCGTTAAACCGCTTGGCCGTACGAAATTTACTGCGCAGCCGCGATCAGGAATTGCCGTGTGCTCAGGCCATTATGCAAAACGAGACGTTTCAGCAGGTGTGCCAACAACTGGCATCGCCGTCTGGTATTTTGCATAGCGACAATCTGGATAACGGCTATTTTTCGCATATTAGTAACGGTGAAATGTTTAATAACACAACACCGTTGTGGTACTTCATTTTGCGTGAAGGTGAAGTGATGCGCGGGCGAGCGTACCGCGACCAAGGCATATTAGGGCCGATGGGTAGTATACTGGTTGCTGCGTTTTTCAAGTTAACCTTACAGCATACGCCGGGGCAGGCAGACTTTGATGTGCGTGCATTGCCTCTGCAGATCGAGACGATTTCGAGCATGAGCGAAATGGTTCGCTATGTACTACAGCAAGAAGGAAAACAGCATGATCAATGAGTTAAAAGGAACCTGGGTGGTAAATGAAGTTGCTTCAACAATTAAAGATAAAACTGACTTCCATGCCCAGTATCTGCCCGCGTTAAACAGCGAGATCACGGCAAAGCTGGATGTAAAAGCGAGCCAGTTAATTCTTACTATGGATGGTGGTGATCGCGAAAAGATTTACGAACCGATGGGGTTTGCCGGCACAACGGTATTTTACATGGTTGAAGAACCGTCACCTGGCGTGTATTTACTGGATGTTGTGTTCTTCGATCTGGATATGGAGTCCGGTAATTTCGCCATGAACCACGATTATTATTGGAGCGACCAGACCCACTGGACGGCAGGTGATGAGAATAAAAATGTGAAGCCCGGCATGTCGGAAGAAGAAGTCACCGCCTGTATTGTTGCGCGGTATAAATTGGGCGTAACGACCAAGAGCCTGATTGGTTCTATCTACGCGTCGTCCCGCACGGCACCACGTTGGCGCTGCACTAACACTGGTGGGTAGCAATACCATGAGCACAGCAAAATGAAAGCAATACTGCGACTAACGTTGTTGATTTTTATTAGTTGTTGGGTGGTGGCTCATGCCACTGCCTGCTCAGATGCCATCGACGCCCAATCGGATGAAACGCGAGACGCAGTGCGGTGGCAGTTTATAGAGGCGCATTCTGGTACCTCGAATTCGCCAGCGTTGGTGTTGTCTGTCGTTCAGCTTTACGTGGCACAAGCAGTCGACAACTCAACCTGTGCAGAAAAGGGCAATTCAATCAGCCTGGATGCACAACAGCACGCCTTGTGGTTACCCATTTTACAGCACTATCTGGCAGACCCGTTTTCTGCCGAAAAAGATCTGGCCAATACGGCTTATAGCACGCTTACTGAAACGGTATCGCTGGCAAGCATGTCACCGTCTGAAGCCGTGCTGGCAGCGATTACTGCAGAGCTATTGTTTAATACCTACCAATTTGAATTAGCAACCGATGTGCTAACCCGGTTTCCGCCATCGGCCATGCCGCAAGCGCTGGCTCCGGTCATGACTTTGCTTAAGGGAAAAATCTATTTGCGTCAGCGCGAAAATACCGAGGCGATTCAGATCTTCAAAAGTCTGGTGAATGACGATTCGTTGTCTGTTGTTGTGCAATTTAAAGCGGGCGTGCTATTGGGCGAGGCCTATTTAGACGACAATCAGGTAAATGCGGGCAGGCTGGCGCTATCGAACAGTGAAGCGCTACTCGAAGGCCCCGACGGACATCTGCTGGCAAATGATGACGTTATTACCCTGTACGACAATGTTGGGTTTCTTTACATCAAGCTTGCTCAACAAACACCTGAAACCGCGGATTATAATCTCAGCGAAGCATTGCGATACGAGCGTAAAGCGCTCGCCGCGGCTGAAAAAGATAACAATATAAAACAACAGATTACCATTCATTCCAATATTGCCTGGCTGCAAAGTCGTCGTCAGGATTTCAATGCGTCTCAATATCACTTGCTGACGCTGTTAGTACTGCTACAGTCCCACGAAGACCCGGACCTGGAAGCCTTTACCTACCAGAATGTCAGTACGGTATATTTCAGGCTGGGTGAATACAATAAAGCCGCGGCTTACTTACATGGTGCAATAGAGCGAGTGGCGGACAACGCACCCAAGGTAAAAGCCGAATTACAGTGTCGTCTTGCGCAAAGCCTGATGCGAAGCGGTGTAACCACCTCTGCGGCGCCGCTGGTCAGAGCGTGCTATGAAGGCCTGATGACCGGCACGGTTTATGAAAAGCAGGCGATCGCGTTAGTGGCTTCACTGGAAGCAGCGGACCTTGGCATAGCCACACCAGTGGCTGCGGATGCACTCACAGAGCAGTTAAAGCAGTTGGTCAACGAAGACATTGATGTGTCTTTAAAAACCGAAGCCGTATTGAAACTGGCGGATATAGCCTATCAACGGGGCGCGATAAACGAGGCCGCCGACTGGCTAGCATCGCTTTCTGACGAACAGGTACAGGTCACCAGTTTATTGGCGGTAAAAGTGCGTAAACGCCAGTACGAGATTCTGCTAAAGCGTGGTGATGCCGAAAGTGATGCCTACGCGGAAGCAACGCATGCCATGATCATATCGCAATTACGAGCGATGTCTGGCAATGACATGAGTGCGGCATGGCGTCATAGCGTTAATGATTTTTATACGTTATGGCTGGCTCAGCTTATGAAAAAGAACACGCCTGCATCGAATGCCTACCTTGCCGGTAACCTGTTGCTTCTGAATGAGTTGAATATTCGGCAACAGCCTTTCTCTCTCGATGCAACGCGCCAGCAGCGGTTAAACGCACTTAATACCCAGCGTTTCGACAGCGGCGTAGCACCACTTGCGGTTAGGTTACAGCAATTGCTTGAAGTCGATTTGCTTCGCCATGCCAGTATGTATGCATCTAAGACGCAAACCTCAATGCAAGTGAACGAAGTAACGGCAGGTGGCATGTCTCACACGCTGTGTGATATTCAGGATTGCCTTGCTCAGGTACAAGCATCGCTTGGTGCTGGGGAGCGTGTTGTCTTGTATGTTCCTGCGGAACAACATATTCGAGCTGTGGTAATAAGCGCCGATACCGTTACTCTTCACGCTATTGCACCACTGCAAACGCTGGTGGCACTGGCGGAGGAGGCCGCGCTGTCTGTTATGCAACGCCGCCAGGATGCTGAAAGGCGCCTTCAAACACTAGCGGAACAGCTATTTGCGCCCATGTTGACGGAAGACAGCGCAAGTACCTGGATTGTCGCCGGTCATGTGCCGGTGAATACTGTGTCACTGAATGCACTTGTGGCCTCTTTACCGTCGCCTCCCGCGGCTTTTAAACGGGTGATGTCGTCGACACGGACAGTACAGAATCAGAATATGGCGTCAGACAGCGCAGCAATCCGCGTGCTGGCAACACAACAAATCAATGCGCAGTCAGGTGAGCTGGCGGCGCTGGATGCGCTTCCCTGGGCCAAAGTGGAAGCTGAGCAGATACAGGCTGCGTTTGCCCCACAACCGATAGACGTACTGTTGAATAATGCGGCCACCGACGAGGCTTTGTTTTCCGAAGATACACGCCAGGCAAACATTCTGCACATTGCCGCGCATAATATTTACGATCCCACTGAACCCGACGTGGTTGGGCTTGCTCTGAATCAGGCTTCTGCCAATGGGACGGGCGGCACGCTTATTGATATTCGGGCCATCGAACACTCCGGGTTTGCCAACAATCTGGTGTTTTTAAATGCGTGCGATACTGCCAACGGCCGGGATTTCGACGGAGTGGGTTCGTTGAGTCTGGCCAGGGCCTTTTTACAATCGGGAGCGCAAACCGTAGTGGCGACCAAATGGCCAATTGTCGACCGGGCTTCAGGTATGTTTGCTGCGCACTTTTACAGAGCGATCCAATCGGGCAGCAATGCCGAACAAGCACTGAATTTGGCGATAGCAGGGATGCAAAGCTCGAGGCGTTACAAGCATCCCTATTACTGGGCGGGTTACGAATTAACGCAGCGACACCTATGAGTCGTTTGCCGCTACCCTGTCTTGTGGGGTGGCGAGTTCACAGTACAGTTTGTCTATAAGCACCTTTAGTTGCTGCATTTCTCCTGCATCCAGGTTTTGCAACTGACACAATAACTGTTTGGGGATCTGTAACGCCTCCGATTTAGTCGCTTGGCCTTTTTCCGTTAACGCCACTTCTTTCACTCTTTTGTCATGCTGTGACGGTTTAATAACAATAAATGCTTTTTGTGCCAGCTTCTGCAAAATCAGTGTCAGGGCGCCTGCATCAACACGGCACTTTTCAACCAGTTGTGAAATGGTAACGTTGTCTTGCTCCCACAGCGCCATCATCACCAGGTATTGGGGATATGTGATGTCGAGCGACTTCAGCAACGGCCGATAAGCGCGCGTAAACGCATTGGATACGCTGTAAAAGCGATGGCAAAGTTGGTTTTCCAGCTTCAGTAAATCGTGTTCATGCATGTTGTGCTACCTCTGTCTTATATTTTGCATACAAAGTAGTTGCAAGGCAATCACTCCTTTGTTATTTTATTTTGCATGCAAAGTAAATGTTGTGCCAAAGATGATTAGCACAACGTATTTCACAACCAAGAGGGCATGTTATGCATAAGTTAGATCAAGTGTTATACACAGGTGTGGCAACAGCGACAGGTGGTCGCGACGGTAAAATTGCGTCTGACGACGGTCGTTTAGAAGCCGGTTTATCGGTACCCAAAGGGTTAGGCGGCGACGATGGCCCAGGCACAAACCCTGAGCAGATGTTTGCTGCGGGCTATGCTGCGTGTTTCATTGGTGCTCTGAAATTTGTAGCGGGTCAGGAAAAAGTTGCGCTGCCTGCTGACATTAAAGTAACGGGTGAAGTAGGTATCGGCCCTATCCCAACCGGTTTCGCCATTGCGGTTAAACTCACCGTTGATTTGGGTGACGTAGACGCAGACAAAAACGCGTTAGTAGAAAAAGCGCACGTTGTATGCCCTTACTCAAATGCAACACGCGGCAACGTTGAAGTTACTTTCGAAGTAGTTTAAGCGGTTACTGCCTTTGAAAAGGTCCCGGGGCAAGCCAAGGTCCCGGAACAAGTCCGGGATGACGGTGAAAGGATGTATCCACTCAACTGTCGTCCCGGAATCGCGAAGCGCATATCCCCATCCGTCGTCCCGGAATCGCCCCAGCGATATCTGGGATCTTATAAATCAAAGTGATGAAGGTGTGTTGTTTTTAAATCTCGGCCTTTTTGAGTAGATCCCGGGGCAAGCCAAGGTCCCGGGACAAGCCAAGGTCCCGGAACAAGTCCGGGATGACGAGGAAAGGATGTATCCACTCATCTGTCGTCCCGGAATCGCGAAGCGCATATCCCCATCCGTCGTCCCGGAATCGCCCCAGCGATATC
>MDTG01071859.1_pt1 | contig 13748 bp, 14 predicted proteins | sample 811421 | NCBI WGS metagenome assembly MDTG01 (sample SAMN05326645, study PRJNA326480) | marine metagenome | isolation source: seawater | place: Pacific Ocean: South East | collected 2011 | reverse complement strand
TGATGCTTGACTATGGAATTTTCTATGAATTTATAGATATGAAAACCTATGGCACTAAAAACGAAAAAGTGATACCTCTCTCTGCTGTGGAAGTCGGCACCCAATATGCGGTGATTATCTCGACCAATGCTGGGTTGTGGCGATACAATATTGGTGACACCATTCGCTTTACCTCAATTACGCCTTATCGCTTTAAAATAACGGGAAGAACCAAACACTTTATCAATGTATTTGGGGAAGAGTTGGTGATTGAAAATGCCAACAAAGCCCTAGAGCATGTTTGCCAACGCCACCACGTACAATTGGTAGATTATACCGCCGCGCCTATATTTATGGAAGGTTCTGAAAAGGGCGGGCACGAGTGGCTGATTGAGTTTAAGGCTCCACCCAAAGACGCTACTGCCTTTGCTAAAGATTTGGATAAGCAGTTGCAAGCATTAAACTCAGACTACGAAGCCAAACGTTACAAAAACATGACACTGATGCCGCTGAAACTACATGTGGCAAAACCCAAAACCTTTTATAAATGGTTGAAGCAAAAAGGAAAAATTGGCGGACAGCATAAGGTGCCACGCCTATCAAACACACGCGAATATTTGGATGATTTGTTGGGGGTCTAGGACTTATTCATTGCTAGAACAACAAAAAAACTAAGAAGCCGCCTTCAGCTGGCTAAGTTGCACAACACTCAATTTATTTTCAGCATAGCGCTTGGTAATCCTCAGCTCGGTAGTATTGGTGCTGGGAAGTTCATACATGGCATCGGTGAGGATGGCCTCACACAAGGAACGTAATCCTCTTGCGCCCAAGGCATACTGCACGGCTTGCTCTACAATAAAGTCCAAAGCTGTTGCCGTAAAAGTCAACGCAACGCCGTCCAAATCAAAGAGATGCTTGTACTGCTTTACCAATGCATTTTTAGGTGCAGTTAATATCTCACGCAGTGCTTTTTCGTCTAATGGATTCATATGTGTAAGTACTGGTAAGCGTCCGATAATTTCAGGGATAAGCCCGAAGTCTTTAAGGTCTGAGGGGGTAATATGCGCTAACAAATCGTCTTCATTGACCGATTTGCGCTTATCAACAGTACTGTAGCCCACCGCCTGCATATTCATGCGTTTGGCAATATGGCGCTCAACACCATCAAATGCACCTCCTGCAATAAACAATATGTGCTCGGTGTTGATTTCGACAAACTTCTGATCAGGGTGCTTACGGCCGCCCTTTGGTGGTACATTAACCACGGTGCCTTCCAATAGTTTAAGTAATGCTTGTTGTACACCCTCTCCGGAAACATCACGCGTGATGGAAGGGTTGTCGCTTTTACGGGCAATCTTATCAATCTCATCGATAAAAACAATGCCTCGTTCTGCTTTTTGCTGATCGTAATCGGCTGCTTGTAATAGACGTGTTAATATGCTTTCTACATCTTCACCCACATAGCCCGCTTCAGTCAAAACCGTTGCGTCCACTATGGCAATGGGCACTCGTAGCATCTTGGCAATGGTTTTGGCCAATAGTGTTTTGCCCGTACCTGTACGACCTGCAATAATAATGTTGCTTTTTTCAATTTCCACGTCATGTTCAACGCTTTGATTGAGTCGCTTGTAATGGTTGTATACTGCAACGGAAAGTACTTTTTTGGCTTGTTCCTGTCCGATGACATAGTCGTCCAAAAAGGCTTTTATCTGCTTGGGTTTTTTAAGTAAAAACTCGGCTGTAGTAGGGGTGTTTTCGTTATGAGTGGTTTCTTCTTGAATGATGCCAACCGCTTGGTCAACACAGCGTTCGCAAATGTGTGCATTTAGCCCAGCGACCAAGAGTTTGGTCTCGGCTTTTTTACGTCCACAAAACGAACAATTCAATTCTTCCACAATCTAGCTTTTAGTCAATACTTCATCAATCATGCCATATTCTTTGGCTTCTAGCGCCTTCATCCAATAGTCACGATCAGAGTCTTCATAAACTTTTTCGTAAGAATGGTTGCTGTGCTTAGCAATGATTTCATACAATTCTTTCTTGAGCTTTAAAATCTCACGCGCCGTAATTTCGATATCTGATGCTTGTCCTTGTGCACCGCCTAGTGGCTGGTGAATCATTACGCGGGAGTGTGGCAAGCCAGAGCGTTTTCCGTCTTGGCCAGCGCAAAGCAATACAGCCGCCATTGAGGCTGCAATACCCGTACAAATGGTAGCCACGTCTGGGTTGATAAACTGCATGGTGTCGTAGATACCCAATCCGGCATAGACACTTCCTCCTGGGGAGTTGATATAAATCTGAATGTCTTTGGTCTTATCGGTGCTTTCCAAAAATAACAACTGGGCTTGAATGATATTCGCAACGCTATCATTAATTCCTGTTCCGAGGAAGATAATACGATCCATCATCAATCGTGAAAACACGTCCATTTGAGCTACATTCAACTGACGTTCCTCAATGATATAAGGCGTGAGGCTACTTACCATTTCATCGTAATACATGGAGTCTATCCCGTGATGCTTGGTAGCGTACTTTTTAAATTCTTTTCCGTAATCCATTTCCTAAAGTTGTATGTTAAATATAACGATTATTTTTTGTAAGCTTCTTTGATAAAGTTATCGTAAGATAATTTTTTGACTTTGATGTTTCCCTTTTCCAAAAACAACTGTCGCATTTTTTCACTCATCACTTGGTCAGAGATGCGCTTTACCTCTTCTTGGTTGCCCAAAATACGTCCTGCAATCTCAGTAAGTTCTTCTTCCTGAATATCTTTACGGCCATATTGCACCATTTGCTTTTTAATCAAATCTTTGGCAAATGCTTCCACTTCTTTTCTTGTGATTTGAAGGTCGTGCTCTTGCATAAGTTTTGACTCGATCAATTGGTAGCGTAAGCCACGCTCCGACTTAGTATATTCTGCTTCAGCTTCTTCTGCCGTTATTGGGTTTTCACCTGCTGTTTGCATCCATTTCTTTAAGAAAGCACCTGGAAGCGAAAACTTAGTGTTGTCAATCAAGTGTTCTGTCATGTCATTGATGAACTTTTGATTGGCTTGTGTTTCGAAATGACCCATCGCATCTGCTTTGAGTTTTTCTCTACAATCTGTTACAGATTTTATCGTGTCTTTGCTAAACACCTTGTCAAAAAATTTTTGGTCTAAGTCGGCCAGTGTACGGTTGTTGCGCTCTTGTAGTGTAAGTGAAAGTGTTACCGCTTTTTCTGGAAGCGTTTCCATCACACGACGCAAAACGTGCGCTTCTTTAAACAAGCCTTTGGTAGAAAATGCAACCGCTTCACCAATAGCGGCTTTTTTAAAGGCATTAAATGCTTTTTTACTTTTTAACTCACTAGCCGTAAAAGTAGCGCTTTTTTGATCTTCTCCTCCTTCGTAAGAAACACTTACGGTCAATTCTGTGTCTGGGTTTACATCTTCAGTTGGAACTAGGGCACCATACTGTTTTTGTAGGCGTTCCAATTGTACGTTTACAAACTTTTCGTCTGCTTGAATTTCATATCGTGTGACTGCTTTTCGGTTGGGAAGCATTACCTCTACATTAGGTGTCAAGCCCAATTCAAAATCAAAAGAAAAGGAAGCAGCATTCCAATCAATATTATCAACAGGAACGGGGAGTGGATTGCCCAAAATAGAAATCTTTTCTTCGTTAAGGAAGTCATTAAGTGAAGATTGCAGCATCTTGTTTACCTCATCAACCATAACAGCCTGGCCGTATTGTTTTTTGATTACGCCCATGGGCACATTACCTTTTCTAAAACCGGGAATATCGGCGCGCTTGCGGTAATCATTTAAAACTTGCTCCACTTTAGGGGCAACGTCGTCTTGGTTAATGTCAACAGTAATCACTGCATTGAGTGCGTCTACGTCTTTTCGTGTTACGTTCATCTTTTTCATTTAATAGCTGGCAAAAGTAGGCTATTTTTAAGCAAGGTCAAAGTAATGCCAATGGGCAAATTAACTTAGAAAATCTTGCAGCGCATCGTTAAATCCTTTGGGGTTTTCGGCATGAAGCCAATGACCTGCATCCGCAACCCGCCGCAAAGAAGCATTGGGAAAATGGGCATATATACCAGTCATATCTCTTTGCAGTACATAATCAGACTGTTGACCTGCTAAAAATAAGGTCTCCCCTACATAAGGCAATCCGGTTGGTGCAACACCAATTTCATCGAGCTTGTGTTGCAGCACCGAAATGTTACAGCGAAGTTTCAGGTTCCTTTCTTCTGTCCAAGCCAAATTTTTAAGTAAAAACTGGCGAACTCCGACTTCTGGTACGAATGACGTAAGTACCGTATCAGCTTCGCTTCTTGAAATAAGCGTCAAATCATTAAGTTGCAAAAGCCCCTTTATGATATTTGAAAACCTGCTGGCTACGTTATACTGTTTGGGTGCTATGTCTGCAATGATGAGTTTTGATACCCGAGTTGGGTGTTGTAGCGCCAAGCTCATGGCCGTTTTGCCTCCCATAGAATGACCTAGGACAATGGCTTGTTGCATGTTATGATTGTCCATATAGGCAATAATATCTGCTGCCATCAGGTTGTAATCAAAATCTTGGCTGTGGAAACTTTTTCCGTGGTTGCGCTGATCAATGGCGTGTACTTCATAATGAGCAGACCAAAATTTGGCATGCGTGCGCCAATTGTCCGACATGCCTAAAAAACCATGCAAAATAAGTAAAGGTGCGCCCTGCCCAATAATGGTGCTGTTGACTAGTGGGTCGATAGCTTGGAAATGTATTGGTTAATTACATTCTCAAGTCCAAAGTACAAGGACTCGCAAATTAGGGCATGACCGATGGATACTTCAAGTAGTCCGGGCAATTGTTGAGCAAAAAAAGCAATATTGTCCAGACTCAAGTCATGGCCGGCGTTGAGTCCCAACCCTACTTCTTGTGCTTTTGTAGCCGCTTCCACAAATGGGGCTATGGCTTTTGCTGGGTTTTTTGAATATTCTTGGGCATAAGCTTTGGTGTAGAGCTCAATACGGTCTGTTCCTGTTTTGACGGCAGCTTCTACTTGTGCTGCATCGGAATCCAAAAATATGGAAGTACGGATACCTTGTTGCTTTAGTTCTTGAATGACTTCTTTTAAGAAATCACAGTTTGCCTCCGTATCCCAGCCTGCATTGGAAGTAATGGCGTCTGGAGCGTCTGGGACTAAAGTCACTTGGTGGGGCTTGATGGCGCATACCATGTCAATAAATTTTGGAATTGGATTTCCTTCAATATTGAGTTCGGTGGTAATCACGGTTGGCAATTCACGGGCATCTTGATAGGTAATATGTCGCTCATCGGGTCTGGGATGAACGGTGATGCCGTGTGCGCCAAATTCTTGTGCGTCTTTGGCGACTTGCAAAATATTAGGTTGATCGCCTCCTCTTGCATTACGTAAGGTTGCTATTTTATTGATGTTAACGCTAAGCTTTGTCATGGCTCTTTTTATGCAAAAATAGCACAATAATGTGCCTTTAAGCATTTTGGTCTAACTTTGCAATATGAAAGTAGCATTGTATAGTTTGGTTCACGATGAAATATCGCTAAAAATCGTAACGGAAATCGTTGCCTTTTTTGGGAGTAAGGGTGCTGGTATACAAGTAGAAAAAGAATTGTTACGACATGTTCACAATACTGCTGCAACCCCATTTGACTCTCATGCAGATTTAGACCCAAAAACAGCCGTTTTTTTTGCTGTTGGTGGTGATGGTACGGTACTCCGTGCATTGCACTATATCCGTGAATCAAAAATCCCTTTGATTGGAGTCAACACAGGTCGACTGGGCTTTTTAGCAACCATTCAACCAGAAGAAATGGAAGCCATGCTTCATGATATCGTTACCAAAAACTACGTTACTGAAGAGCGAAGTGTCCTTGAAATCAAAACAACACCTGCTGTTGCCGAACTAAATGAATTTCCATTAGCGCTAAACGAGGTTTCTCTAAGTAGAGAAAACACGACGTCTATGGTTACCATCAACACCCAAGTCAATGATGCCTATGTCAATGTGTATTGGGCAGATGGCTTGGTTGTGGCCACACCCACAGGTTCAACTGGCTATTCCTTGAGTAGTGGTGGACCAATCATTGCGCCCGAAGCAAAAAGCTTGGTCTTAACGCCTATTGCGCCACATAACCTTAATGTAAGGCCACTCGTTGTTGCCGATGATGTTGAGATTAAAATCCACGTTGAAGGCAGAGGAGACTCTCACCTAATTTCTCTTGACACCCGACTCTTCTCTGTTCCGATGAACACGACCATTACTATCCAAAAGGCAAATAACCCCATTGTATTTATAAGGTCAAATACACATGGCTTTTTTGATACTTTACGCAACAAACTGCTATGGGGACAAGATAAACGCAACTAACAATAAATTTGGTGCTTTTTCAGTTTTCATTAAATTAATATGAATATTAATCGCATTTGGTTTTGGATTGCTTTCGCCTGTATTGTGAGTGGTTTCAGCACTGCACAGCGACACGAAATTGGTGTCAGTGTTGGTGGTGTAAATTATATTGGTGAAATAGGAAATAATAAATACATACAGCCAAGACATCTTGAGAGTGGCTTTATTTATAAGCGTAATTTTAATGATCGTATTGGTCTTCGTGCAATATACAGTATTGGAAAGTTAAGTGGTAATGATGAAAATGCTTCTGAATTGGAACGCTTGGAGCGCTGGCCTGGTCCACTGTCTTTTGCCAACGACTATTCCAGTCTCGGGTTACGAATTGAAATTAACTATGTAAAATTTCCCGTTGGCGAATTTGGGTTTTCATGGACGCCCTATATACATGCAGGTATCAACCGTATGGTAATAGAGAATATTTATTTTGAGCCTTTTGAAAGAATATCTCGATCGGATGGAAAAGTAACTACCGTTAGCCTCCCTTTTGGTGTAGGTATGAAGTTTAACTTCGGGCAGTCTTGGATTTTGGGGGCAGAAGTGCAGCCGCAATTTACTATGAGCGATAATTTGGATGGAAGTTATCCTGACTTAGAAAAAAAACCCTCAGCAAGACAATTTTCAACAAGTTTAAGCAATGATTGGCTTGTATTTACAGGGATTTCTATAACTTACGGCTTTGGTAGGTTGCCCTGTTGCCGTGAATAATTTAGAATGAGTTTCGACGAATTTAGTGCAGATGAAATGCCAAAGCATGTTGCCATTATCATGGATGGGAATGGACGTTGGGCAAAACAACAGGGTAAAAATCGCTTAGAGGGGCACGAGTCAGGAGCAATAGCAGTAAGAAGAACGGTTGAAGCTGCAGCCAAACTTGGCATCAAGCACCTTACGCTTTATGCTTTTTCAACTGAAAACTGGAAGCGTCCAAAGGTTGAAGTTTCCACTCTCATGACGCTATTGGTAAGAAACCTGCGACGTGAGTTGGAGCGTATGACAAAGAATAACATTCGTCTTTCAGCAATAGGTTCTTTAAGTAAATTACCAAACAAAGTGCGCCATGAATTACAAGAAGTCATTGAAAAAACACAAAGTAACACGGGAACAAATTTAACTTTAGCGCTTAGCTATGGCGCGCGAGAAGAAATTAAGCAAGCTGTTATTGATATCAGCAAAAAAGTTAAAAATAGTATAATTAATGTTGAAAGTATTGATGAAACCATAATTAATGAGCATCTTTACACGCAAAATTTGCCTGATGTAGATTTACTCATCCGCACCAGTGGCGAAGTTCGCATAAGTAATTTCCTTTTGTGGCAAATTGCTTACGCTGAACTGTACTTCACTGATGTAATGTGGCCAGAGTTCGATGAGCATGAACTTAACCGGGCGATTAAAAGTTATCTAAAAAGAGAACGTAGATTTGGAAAAACAAGCGAGCAACTTACTTAACTGTTTACTCCTCCCTCTTATTCTGTGTGTTGTGCTGTTTGGACTTAAACAGGCTAATGCGCAAGTGAACGCCTATGATAAAGGAAAGTTTTATGAACTTGGAGAAATTACCGTTACTGGCGTAAAAAGTTTTAGCCCACAAACTGTTGTGGCCTATACAGGACTCAAAAAAGGGCAGCGTATTCAAATCCCCGGAGAAGAAATTAGCACTACCATAAATAAATTGTGGAAGCTGGAACTCTTTAGTGATATTGAGTTTTTTATCACCAAAATTGAGGGAGAAGTAGTAGACTTGGAATTATACATTCAAGAATTACCTACGCTTTCTGAATACACCATTAAAGGGATTAAAAAGGGTAAAATCGAAACCATTGTCAAAGACACTGATATAAAAAAAGGGAAAAAGCTCAGCAAAAACTTCCTTGCCACTACTAAAAACTACATTGAAAATAAGTACAAAAAAGAAGGCTTTCTAAACGCTAAAGTAACCATAGATACTAAACCAGATACAACAGATGTCAATAACCAAAAAATGCTGGTTTCTGTTGATCGTGGTGATCGGGTGAAGGTGCGCTCCATTTCTTTTGAGGGCAATAAAGTCTACAAGCCAAAAAAGTTGCGAAAAAAACTCAAAAATACGAAGTTAGAGTTCCCTGGTCGTTTTTGGAAGCGTTCAAAATACATTGTGGCTGATTTCGAAGACGATCTCAAGGAACTGCTTGATTTCTATAAAGAAAAAGGCTACCGCGATGCACGAATTATATCAGACAGTATTGTCGCAGACGACAACAAAATTGATGTTGTCGTAAAGGTGCAAGAAGGTAACAAATACTATTTTGGTAATGTTGATTTTATTGGCAATTCCGTTTACAGCGATGCACAGCTTAGCAGGGTGCTAGGTATTAAGCCTGGTGACACTTACAATGGGGTGCTGTTACGTAAGCGTATTGCAGATCAAACAAAACCAGATGGTGATGATCTTACTAACCTATACCAAAACAACGGGTATTTGTTCTCAAGTATAAACCCAGTAGAAGTTAGCGCTGCAAATGATACCATCAACTTTGAAGTGCGTATTACTGAGGGCAAACCTGCCTATTTTAACCGAATTAGCGTTAAAGGAAACGACAGAACAAATGACCATGTTATTTATAGAGAAATTCGCACACGCCCAGGTGAACTCTACAGCAAAGATAAAGTGGTGCGTTCGGTGCGAGAGTTAGGGCAATTGGGCTTTTTTGATGCAGAGCAAATATCCCCTGACTTTAAAGATGTTGATCCCAACGCAGGGACGGTAGACATTGAATACGGATTGGTTGAAAAAGGTGCAAGCCAAATTGAATTACAAGGGGGTTATGGAGGCGGTGGATTTATTGGAACCCTGGGGCTTTCATTCAATAACTTCTCTATGCGCAACATATTCAACAATAAAGAATACAAGCCGGTACCTATGGGTGACGGGCAACAGTTAGCGCTTCGCCTTCAGGCGAGTCGCTTCTTTGAAACCTACAGTTTCTCATTCTCAGAACCTTGGTTGGGTGGAGAGCAACCTGTGCGTTTTTCTACTTCTATTTCGCAAACAACCCAGTACCGCTATAATTTTAGGACAGGTTTAGCAGATAAATCGCAATATTTTAAAATTCGTGGTATTAACTTTGGTTTGGCTAAACGCCTTCAAGTTCCTGATGACTACTTTACACTATCACAAACTATTGGCTACCAATATTTCGACTTAAACAATTACTACACTGGGCTGTTTACTTTTGGAGATGGAGTTTCCAACAACCTGTATTATGCCATAGCATTGTCTCGGAACAACACCTATACGAACCCTATATTCCCAACAGGTGGTTCCACATTTACTGTTGGAGCTAAGCTCACTTTCCCATATTCATTAGTAAATAATATTGATTATAGCAATTTGAAAAATCTAGCAGCATATCAAGATGCAAACGGCAATCCTGACCAAGCTAAAATTGATCAAGAAAGGTTTAAATGGTTAGAATACTATAAGCTAAATTTTGAAGGCAGTTGGTATACACGCATCATTGACAAATTAATATTGCGCACTCATGCTGAGTTTGGCTTTTTAGCTGCCTATAACCCTGATAGAGGAAACATTCCATTTGAGCGCTATTTCTTAGGTGGTGATGGACTTCAACAATATGCCATGGACGGTAGGGAAACCATCGCGCTAAGAGGGTATGAAAACCAATCGCTTTCCAGCAGAGATGGCTCAACGGTTTACAACAAATTTTCGCTTGAACTGCGTTATCCCATAACATTAAAACCAAGTGCTTCCATATACGCCTTAAGTTTTTTAGAGGCGGGTAATGGTTATGACAATTTTCGCGAGTTTAATCCGTTTAATAGTAAACGATCGGCAGGCTTTGGTATCCGAATTTTTATGCCCGCTTTTGGACTCCTAGGCATAGATTTTGGATATGGGTTTGATAGCGAAGTACCAAATGACTTAAACCCCAACGGATGGGAAACACACTTTATCATCGGTCAACAATTCTAATTAAAAACCAAATGAGTTTTTTTGGGACCTTATTGCTATGCTGTTTTGTAACGGGTGCTACATATGCGCAGCGCAATGTAAGGATAGGATTTTTGGACATTGACAAGGTGCTAGCAGCACACAGCGGCTTCTCTGAATCCAGTCAAGATTTAGAAGCCAAGATTTTGTCATGGCGAAACGAAATTGACATAAAACAAAAGGAATTAGATGAGCAAAAACAAGCGCTTGAAATTGAAAGACCATTGCTCACAGAAGAAATTGCCGAAGAACGCGAAGATGATATTGCCTTTGAACAAGATAAGCTAAATAAATATATTGAGCAACGCTTTGGTGTTGAAGGCGACTGGGTTAAGCAAAAGCTACAATTAGCTCAGCCAGCTCAAGATGAAATACTTACTGCAATAAGAGATGTTGCTACTGATAGAAAACTAAATTATGTTTTTGACAGTACTGCTGATATTCTAGTGCTACATTCTGAAAAAAAATACGATATTAGCGAACTTGTTATTCGATACATAGAAATTGAAGACAAAAAAAAGGCTCAAGCTTATTTGGCTGAAACCAAAAAGGAAGAACGCAATGACCGCTCTAATCCTTCACTTGATGAGAGAAGAAAAAAAATAGAGCAACAAAAAGCGGAGCGCAAAGAGCTTTATGAACAACGCAAGGCCGAACGCCAGCGTAAAAAAGAAGCTAAACGATCGGGGAATAAAACCACAAGCGAGGCTGCTTCTGGTCAAACCCCAGAGGAAAAGCAAGCGGCCAAGAAAGCGGAATACGAACTTAAAAAACAAGAACGTGAAGCGGAAGCCGCCCGAAAGAGAAAAGAAAAAGAAGAAGCACTAGCCAAACGTAAAAAAGAACGGCTAGAAGAACTTGAAAAAAGAAAAAAAGAATTTGAAGAAAAACGCAAAAAAGCACAACAAAAAAAGTAACCTTAATTAACTCAATACAATGAAATATTTATCTACTCTATTAATAGCCGTAATCTTAATGCTTGGCAGTGCAACTTATGCACAAAGTAAAGTGGCACACCTAGACTTCCAAAAGCTCATAAGCGAAATGCCCAGTGTAATTGCCGCTCAGGAAGAAGTGCAAAAACTAGAAAAAGATTACCAAACGGAAATCGAAGCTTCCATAAAAGAATACCAAACCAAACTGCAAACGTATTCTGCTGAGGCTGAAAACCAAACAGACGTGACCAATCAAGCCCGTCAACAAGAGTTGGCTGGTATGGAGCAAAATATCCAACAGTTTCGTCAAACAGCTTCTCAAGACATTCAAAAGAAGCAAGCAGATCTGTTGCGTCCTATTATTGAAAATGCCCGTGCTAAGGTGCAAGAAGTTGCCAAAGCACAAGGATTTGACTATGTAGTTGATGCAAGCCTTGGTGGCGCTTTATTGATGGCTGAAGGCAAAGACCTTGCGCCAGAGGTCAAAAAAGCATTGGGCATCTAAACCCATCAAAACATATTATCTTCAAAAAACTGCCTCCTTTCGAGGCAGTTTTTTTATTTTTAAGCATGCATACGAAACCCATTGGTGTTTTTGATTCTGGAATAGGCGGATTGTCTGTGCTCAATGCACTTAAAGAAATGCTTCCCCATGAAGACATTCTTTACGTAGCCGATCAAGCTTATATACCTTACGGCAAAAGAAGAAAAGAAACCATCACGGCACGTGCTGTGGCCATTACCAATTGGTTGGTCGCACAAGATTGCAAACTAGTCGTAGTGGCCTGTAACACCGCAACAACGAATGCTGTTGCACAACTTAGAGCACAATTTTCGATCCCCTTTGTAGGCATTGAACCCGCCATAAAGCCCGCGGCATTGGGCAGCCAGACAGGAGTGATAGGCGTGTTGGCAACTGCCGGAACACTTGCCAGCACCCTCTTTCAAACAACCTCTCAAGATTATACGCAAGGACTGGAAGTAATCAGCCAGGTGGGGCATGGATTGGTAAGCTTGGTGGAAAAAGGTAAAGCCAACAGTGAAATAACTAAAAAACAATTGCGTGAAATATTATCTCCCATGCTTGAAAAGCCCATTGACCACTTGGTCCTGGGGTGTACCCACTATCCTTTTTTAACGCAAACTCTAAAAAAAATACTTCCCAAAAATATAACCATTGTGGATTGTAGTGCAGCTGTTGCCAAGCAAACCAACAGATTACTCGAAGTACGCAACCTCCATAACACAAAGGGTGGCAAGACTATCTATTACAGCACAGCAACTCCAAAAATTGACGTCTGGAACTCTTTTGGTGTATCAGAAGTTAATCAGGTAGAAATTTAGTCCTTAAACCAGCTTGCATATAAGCTGTAGTTTTTTGCAATACGTGCTATTTCTACTGAGATAAGTTCTGGGGAGGTGTCCTTAATCTTTTTTGCAGACATACCGCCAAATACCGATCTAGCGGGTACTTTGGTGTTATTAATAACTACCGCTCCGGCAGCAATGATACTGTTGGATTCCACAACAGCGTCATCCATAATAATAGCCCCCATACCAACCAATACGTTACGTGAATAACAGCTCCGTCTTGGATGTTGACATTGTTCCCTATGCGAATAGGATGTACATCGCCGCGTACTACGGCCTGAAACCACAACGAGCAAGAATCGCCCATTACCACATCTCCAATAAGGTTGGCGTTATCAGCAAAAAAACAATTCTCACCATACGAAGGCGTATGATTTAGGTTTTAATTAGCATACTGCAAAGTACAAAAATCTGCGGTGTACATTCAACTGCTATGGTTCTAATACGTATTTTTGTATAAAAATGCTATGAGCCGTTTTCGCATATTACCGTCTGAAAATCCAGATTTGCTTGTTTTAAGTACTGAAACCCCACTTGTTGAACGTGCCTATTCGTTTAATAATGTTTCTGAAACCAACGAAGTTCCGCTGGCACAGCAATTGTTTTACTTACCTTTTGTGAAAGCTGTAACCCTCAACGGTACCCAAATGACATTGGAGCGTTTTCCCATTGTGGAATGGAGCGATGTGCAAGAGGAAGTGATTGAACAGTTAGAAAAGTATCTCGATGAAGGCGGAGCAGTTACCAAAACAAAAAAAGCAGCTCCAGCTAGTGTTTATGCCGAAAGCACGCCCAACCCTGCTGTAATGAAATTTGTGGCAAATAAAAAACTGGTGCCCGCCAGTGTGGAATTTACTTCCATAGATACAACCCAAGATGCGCCCCTAGCACAAGCTTTATTCCACTTTCCTTTTGTCAAAGAAGTATACATGGACGAAAACTTTGTGTCCATAACTAAATACGAAACTTCAACTTGGGAAGAAGTAGTGCAACAAGTACGCACTTTTATTAGAGAGTACATTGCGGAAAACAAACCCGTATTGTCCCC
>MDTG01110238.1_pt1 | contig 13749 bp, 10 predicted proteins | sample 811421 | NCBI WGS metagenome assembly MDTG01 (sample SAMN05326645, study PRJNA326480) | marine metagenome | isolation source: seawater | place: Pacific Ocean: South East | collected 2011 | reverse complement strand
TACATACCTCTTTTTTTATGTACAAACACTAAGAATAATCTATGCTACGCAAGCTAACAATAATAAGTTTATGAATTTTTTTTCATTTTTAACTCAAAATCCAGAAATTCTGTGGATATTCACAGTTTTTTATGACTTGTCAATTTCTATTTTACTATTCAGATTTTTTGGACTAAATGGTTTATTTATAGCTGTTACTCTAGGAATTATGCTTGCAAATTTGCAAGGTGGAAAAGTCAGCGATTTAAATCTTTTTGGAGAAACTTTTACGGTAAGTATGGGGGCAATAATGTACTCAGGTATTTACTTTGCTACTGATCTAATAAGCGAAAAATATGGAAGAGCTCAGGCTAATAAAGCTGTAATTTTGGGTGCAATTTCTAACATTGTAATTATGTTTACTCTCGTTTTGAGCACTTATTATTTACCATCATCTATTGCTTCATCTTCAAGTCTTGTTCACTCAGCCATAAAGACATTAGCTCTTTACTCTCCAATATTTGTAATCGGTTCAATAACTGCCTATTTAATTAGTCAAACTTTTGATGTATGGATTTTTCATAAAATAAAAAAAATAACGGGAAATAAATATCTCTGGCTTCGAAATAATTTATCAACAATGTCATCTCAAGCTTTAGATACATTTATATATACATTCGTATGGGTAATAGCAGGCGAATTAAGCTTTTTCACTGCGCTATCAATTGCTTTGACAAAGTACATTTTTAAGTTCTTTATTGCGATAATAGATACTATATTTATATATATGGTGAGAAGCTGGGAGGTTTAACTTGAAGGCCATCAAAAACGTTTCAATTATTTTTTCTTCCTCTAGATCTATTGACAAAGTTTTGGAGGAAGTAAAACAGGTCTTATCATCATCTGGTGCAGAAATACTTGAAATCATCTCTATAAAAGACCTTGAGAAAAAAAAGAAATTTGACGAATTATCAAAGTCAGAATTAATTTTGGTGATCGGTGGTGATGGCACCATGATTGGGTCAATAAGAAATTTATATGAATTTGGCATTCCTTTTTTAGGAATTAATCTAGGAAAAGTTGGATTTCTAACTGATATACAACCAAATAATCTTGAGGCGTTGAATGATGTTTTAGATGGAAAATTTATCTATGAGGAAAGGCCCATTTATAAAGTTAATCTTGGTAATAATAATGAAGATATTTTTGTAAATGAAGTTGTGATTCATTCAGGCTCTGTAGCTAAAATGATCAATATCGAGCTGAGTGTTAATTCAAAAAATATTTATGATCTTAATGCAGATGGAATAATAGTTGCCTCAAGCACAGGATCAACCGCTTATTCTTATTCAGGTGGTGGGCCAGTTATATCGCCGAAAATAGATGCTTTGTCATTTTTGCCAATGTTTTCTCACAGCACATCATCTCATTGTCTTGTTATTGAGAATGATCAACCTGTTGATATAAAGGTAAATTCTAAGAGTAATATCACACCAGATGTTGTCTTGGATGGAAAGAGTAAGCTGAAATATGGCAAGGGTAAGCTAAAAGTATCTAACCTTAAAAAATCTTTTCTACTTTATCACCCAAAGGATTATAATTATTTTGAAGCTTGCAGAAACAAGCTTGGTTTAGCTAATCCAATAGAAAAAATTCAGTAATGACTTCATTAAAATCCTCTCAAAAGAGATTATTTTTGAAACCTTTTTCAATATTTCTTTTTTCCCTCTCACTTTGCTTATCAAGTCAGTCATCAGATGATCTTCAATTTTTGGATCTTCTTCCAGATAGTCAGGCAAGTTCAATTGCAGAAAAACTTGGAGTTCAAACAGGCAAACCTTTAAATGACGAGATATTGATGGAAGATTTCGATGAGCCTGAATTTGAGAGTTCGCTTCCAAAAATGACTCCTTTAGAAGTTTCTGAGTCAAAAATCGCTAATTATGAAGACTTATCAATTTTTGGATTAGATTTTTTCAAAGATTCACCTAACACATTCGCACCTATTGATCTTGCACCAGCTCCACAAAATTATGTTCTTGGGCCTGGAGACAAACTTAGAATTCAACTTTATGGAGAAGAACAAACTAATAGAGTTGTTTCAGTGAACAGAGAAGGAAATGTTGTCATTCCAGAGATAGGATCTATTCAGGTTTCTGGTATGACATTCAATAAAGCTCAGAATAAGATTTTGTCGTCAGTAGAAGCTTTGCTTGTTGGTGTAAATGTCGATGTATCCTTATCAAAAGTTAGGTCTATACAGGTTTTTGTTTTGGGTAATGCATTTAGGCCAGGAGCATATACTGTTAGCGCACTATCAAATATATCAAATATTTTATTCTTTTCCGGAGGCCCTTCAAATTTTGGCTCACTCAGAAATATTGAGATAAAAAGAAATGGTACTTTGATCGACTCTTTTGATTTTTATAAACTATTAATTAAAGGCGAGACAAATTTTGACTTAGATATCCAATCAAATGATGCAATTGTCATCAATCCTATTGGAAAAACAATTTCAATTAGAGGAGAGGTGAGAAAATCTTCAAAATTTGAGTTAAAAAATGAAGAAGACTTTGATGATCTATTAAACTTTTCATCTGGATTTTCTAATAGTGCAGATATAAATAGAATTACACTGAGCCGGATAGCTGATAATGGAGAAAGAGTCTTTCAAAACCACACTATTGAAAGTTTAAAAGAAATTACATTAAAGGATGGAGATGACTTTTTTATTCACAAACTCTCAAATACACCGAGAAATTTAATTAAGATAGTTGGTGAAACAACTGCAACTGGTGCAATTGCTTACGAAGATGGTATTACTTTAGAAAAAATTCTGAAGCCAAAGACATTTCTTCCAGATACGTATACGCCCTTTACGATTATAGAAAGAGAAAATTCTTTTGGTTCAAAATCATTATTAAAAGCGAACTTATTTAATAATGATGGTCCAGAAACCAGCTTAAGTCCAAATGACATAATTTATGTTCTTTCCAAGAATGACGTAGATTTTTTAAACTCAATTCTGGTTGCAGATGCTTTAGGGTTAATTAGCGATGAATCATCGAAGGAAATATCTGATTTTTTCAGAAGGTCAAAATTAGAAAGGTTTCAATGTGATTCTTTAAAAATTTTGGCTAAACAATCAAACTCCTCATCTATAACCTTTGTAAAATCAAAGTACATTCCTAACCCAAAAGTAGATCCATTAAGCCAGCTCCAGTTCGTTGATTCCTGTCCAGCAATTTTTGAATCTAAACCATATTTAATTATTTTTGCCTTAGAGAACTCATCAGTTCTTTCTGGAGAAATAAGAAATCCCGGTATATATCCCACATATAAAAATCTTTCTGCCGAAGATCTCCTTTCTTTTGCCGGAGGAAGATCTGACAAATCTTCTGGGATAATAGATATATACACTGATAATGGAATATCACTTCAGTTTGACATGGAGGAAAATGATAATCTCTTAGAGCTAGGAATTAACTCTAGTTTTTATGCAAATTTATCATCTAAGGTAAAGGATGAAGTTTTCTCAGTTTCACTTGAAGGTGCTTTTGTAAGCCCAGGAGTCTATGGAGTCAAGCAAGGAGATAAATTATCTGATGTAATGAAAAGAGCTGGTGGGTTTAAGCAAAATGCTTATCCTTACGGGGGGATCTTGGCAAGAAAATCTGTAGCTGAAAATGAAAAGTTGGCATTTCTGAAATCAGCTGATCAATTAGAAGAATCTATAGCTTCAGCAATATCAAGCGGAAGAATTTCTTCTGTTGGAGGTGATCCCTCTCTAGCACTTTCTTCAATTTCTGGTCTCATATCAAACCTACAAGATATTGATCCAATAGGAAGAGTAGTAACTGAGTTTGATATAGATTTATTAGAGAAAAATCCAGAAAAGGACCTTCTCTTAGAGTCAGGAGATAGGATTTTCATTCCAGAAAGATCATCGACTATTACCGTATCTGGTCAAGTTTTATCTCCTACTAGTTTTAGTTTTGATCCAACCTTAAAGGTTAATAATTATATTGATCTGGCTGGAGGGTTCTCTGAAGGTGCTGACAGGTCTAGGACTCTTGTCATTTATCCTAATGGTAGAGCTTCAAGAGTAAAAACCTGGCCAAATTCACCTGATTTAGCACCAGGAACAACATTAATTGTTCCTAGAGATCCCAATCCATTCGATTGGTTAGTTTTTTCACAAGTTTTATTTCCAATAATCTCTAATTTTGCGACAAGTGCTGCCGCAATAGCTGCTTTGGGTAATAACAATTAAAAAAGCTTTTTTATTAGTTCTAATATTTCAACCGTTTTTGGCTTTTCCTTCAATTGAAGATTACCTTTACAAAGATTATGGTGAAACATCTAACAGCCATGGAGAACTTGGATTAATTCAGGTACCAAGCTCAAGAATCCTCAAAGAAGGAAATTTAAAACTTCATCTTGTAAATAATGATCCCATAAATTCACTTATCATTACTGCAACACCTTTCAATTGGATGGAAGTCTCTCTCAGATACACAGATATAAATATTTGGCCTTATAGTCCATATAAATCATTTTCTGGAAACCAAACAAGAAAGGACAAAAGTTTTAATTTAAAAATTAAAATATTTGAGGAAACTGATCGTTTTCCAGAATTAAGTTTTGGTTTTAGAGACTTAATAGGAAATGGAGTTTTCTCAGGCGAATACATTGTTTCTTCTAAAAAAATAGGAGATTTTGATTTTACTGTTGGTCTTGGTTGGGGATCTCTTTCTACTTTAGACGGTATGGAGAATCCTTTTTTAAAAATATCTAATTCTTTTGAGAATAGAAATCTTTCTTTTATTGGAAAAGGCGGGAATATTGGAAGCACAACGTGGTTTAGAGGACCGAAAGTTTCAAGTTTTTATGGCGTTGAATATTTAGAAAAAAGATCAGGAATGAGATTTAAGCTAGATTATGACCAATCAAACCCATTTAATCTTCCAAAGAAAAGTAATTTCAACTTTGGTTTATCCATTCCTACAAATAATTTATTTGACTTAAATTTATTCTCAAACAGAGGATCAGAATTTGGTTTTGGTTTTTCTTATAAGGCAAATTATTCAAAAATGATAGTTCCTAAGAATGAAGTCCTTCCTGCTATAAACTTTAACGATAAAGATATAGAACTCTTAAAACAAAATGATGATGTATTTACAGGAACAATAAATGTATTACTCAATTCTTTTGGTCTTTTTACGCAAGAAATATATCTTAAAGAGAATAACTTAATCATAATCATAGATAATTCTAAGTATAGAAATTTGAACACTGCAGCTAAAAGGGTGGTGCAACTTACAGAGGAGGTCTTAAATTCTAGAGAAATAAAAAATCTTTCAATAGGTTTTAATTCAAATGAAGTAAACACTAGCCTTGTAAGCTTTCCTGTAGATAAGTTTCTTGAATATCTTAATTTTTCATATTCTTATCCGGAATTAAAAAGGTATATCAATTATGAAAACTTCGAATCATATGAAGGTTATAAAAAAGTCTTCAAAGGAAAGATAGATTTTCCTATTTACTCCTGGGGTATTTCTCCTAATCTAGTAAATCATATAGGCTCTCCCGAAACATTTTACGCAGGAGGTATAGGACTAATATTTGGGCAATCAATTGTTTTTGATAAAAGATCTTCCATGGACATATCCCTAAATTTTAATTTGTATAATAATTTAGATGAACTAAGACTCACAGCTTACTCAAAACTTCCAAAAGTCAGGTCTGATATCAGAGAATACTTAAAGGAAGGAAAAAACTCCATATCTGAATTAACATTTTCTAGAATATTTAAACCGATTTATTCTAAAGAGGGTTTATTTATCTCAGGAATGAAAATTGGATATTTGGAACAAATGTATGGAGGTGTTGGTAGTGAGTTTTTATTCAGAGATATTAATAAGCCCTGGTATATCTCAGGTAATTTTTACTGGGTCAAACAGAGAGAATTTAATCAAAGATTTAATTTTAGAAAATATGAAACTTTTACTGGCCATTTAAATTTCACTTGGGAAACGCCTATAGAAGGTGTCAAACTAATTTTATCCGGAGGAAGATACTTAGCAAAAGATTCTGGGATTTCTTTAAATTTATCTAAAACATTTAAATCTGGATTTGTGCTTGGAGGATATGCAACAAAAACTGATGTTTCCGCGGAGGAATTTGGTGAAGGTAGTTTTGATAAGGGAATATTTTTTTCAATTCCTCTTGATATTGTCTCAAGAAAATATAGGAAAGGTTATGCAAGGTTTGTCTGGAAAAACCTAACTAGAGACGGTGGAGCTGTCCTTGCAGGAACATTAGGCCTAGAGGGAATGGTAGAAAATTCATCTTCTTTAATGCAGGAATATTTATCAAATGGTTTGGAAGAATGAAGATATCTAGTGTACTTCTTATATGGCTATGCATGATGCTGGCTTCATGTGCAAATACAGGAATTTATGGAGAGATTGGTGATAATTTAATAAGAATATTTAAGCAAGATAAAGATATATCCAATGAGAAAGTAAATTCTGTTCCTTATGCCTCTATGCAAGTGAGTCTAGGGAATTCTGATAATGCTTTAATAGTACTTGAAGAAGATAGGGGAAATTTCTTGAAATGGACTTCTTCCAATCTTTTAAAAATTTACACCCAAGAAGGTTTAATTGTTAAATTTTCAGGATTAGATAATTCCTTAGATTTAATAGAGCTCGACAAAAATCATCCAATTCTCACAAAAAAGTTTTCAGGTTTAGATGAAAAGACTTTTACATCATTCTACAGTTTCAAGAATCCTAACTTGTATAGATTGCCTGTGCCTAGCGAGATAACTTTCTTGGGTGAAGAAGAAATAATAATTTTAGATAAAAAGATTAAAACTAAAAAATACGAAGAAAAAGCTCTTAAGAATCTTATCAATTGGAAATTTAGAAATACTTACTGGATAAATGATGATGACTTGACTTTAATAAAGGCCACACAAAATGTGACTCCTAAAAATCCTAAAGTTTTCTATAAGATTCTTAAAAAATACAAAAAGCCTGAATAATCAGGCCTTTTGTATCTAAAAGTCTAAGAGGTTGAAGTAGCTGTAGAAGTTGATGTTGAGGTAGAAGTACTTGTGCTAGAACTTGTGCTTGTGCTTGAACTTGTGCTTGTGCTTGTGCTTGAACTTGTGCTTGAACTAGTGTCAGTTGTTGAACTAGCAGGAGTTGTATCTTCCTCCTCTTCTGTAGCAGCTTCCTCTTCCTCTGCAGCAGGTTCAATAGCTTGAGGTGCAGTAACCTTTTCACCATCTTGTGCATCGACTATCGCAGCAACAGCTAAAACAGCTGCTGCTATAGCAGCAATTACGCCACTTGATAAAGCACCTGCTGAACCAGCAGCGCCTGCTCCACCTGCTCCACCTTGAGAAAAAGATAAAGGGCTCAAAGAAAGAGCTATTGTCAAAAATAATATTTTAAATGTTCTCATGTCTAACCTCTACAGCTCAAAAATGAGCTTTTATAAAAAGTATTATATAACTAATTCTTTGAATGCAAAGTATTATTTAATAAATTTATGATAATTTACCAAAAATGCTTATGTTTAAAAATAAACTTTTCAAAATTTTAATTCTATTTATGAGAATCATGCCCCCGGAGATTTCAAGCTCGTTAAGCTTAAATTCAATAAAATTTCTCATTAAGGTGAATAAGAATCTATTTAAAGTCAAAATAAGTTCAAATTTTAAAAAAATTTCATATAAAAACTTAGAATTTAAACATTGCTTGGGTTTAGCTGCAGGAATCGACAAAAAAGGAGAATATTTTGATGCCCTTAGCTCGGTTGGTTTTAGTTTTATAGAAGTAGGTACTTTTACTCCATCTGCACAAAAAGGTAATAATTTCCCAAGAATTAAGAGGATTCGCGAGGAATTCTCTTTGATAAATAGATTAGGGTTCAATAATCCTGGCATCTCAAAAGGCGTAGAAAATATCGCTAAAAATAAACCTAATTTTTCAGGAATTCTTGGAATAAGTATTGGAAAAAATAAAGATACTCCTATTGAAGATGCCTTCAAGGATTATTTATATTGCTTAGAAAGATGTTTTCATGTTGCAGATTATATTGCTGTAAATATATCTTCTCCAAATACTGCAGACTTGAGAAAGCTAACCTCAGAAGATTACATAGAAAATTTGACAAAAGAGTTAACAATTCACTCAAATATTCTTCAAAAAAAGCATAAAAAGGATCTACCAATATTTCTTAAGCTTTCTCCTGACGAAGAAGAAAGTAACATCGAAAAGATTATTTCAACATCTCTTAGTAATGGCATATCTGGTTTTATTGTCTCTAATACAACCATAGGAGAATATAAAAATATTTCAGGCGGCATAAGTGGGAAGTTATTGAAGATAAAGTCTTTAGAGATGCTAAAAAAAGTTAAAAATATTTTAGGCAATGAGAGTTTTGTGATTTCTTCTGGCGGAATTTTTGATAAAACAGACCTGCAAGAAAGATTAGATAACGGTGCAAAATTGGCTCAAATATACACTAGTTTTATTTATGAAGGTCCAAAAGTAGTCGAAGAATTATTAAATTAGATTGACAAAAAATTCTTTTTTAAACAATACTAAAAAAGATGAAAAATTTAGTAATAGTAGAATCGCAAGCAAAAGCGAAAAAAATACAAGAATTTCTTGAAAAAGGATTCCCTTCAAATTCATGGAAAGTTCATGCGTGTTTGGGTCATGTCAGAGATCTTAAAGATGACGAATCTGCCGTTGATCCAAAAGATTGGAGCAATTTAAAATGGGAATCAACTACAAAGGGAAAAAAAACATTAAAGGAAATAAGAGAACTTTCAAAAGACTCAGGAGGTATATATTTAGCATCTGATCCAGACAGGGAAGGAGAGGCAATAGCATGGCACATTCTAGATCATCTAAAAGATAAAAAAGTTATCGAAGGAAGACAAGTTCATCGAATTTCATTTAATGAAATAACTCCCTCAGCAATTAAAAAAGCAGTAGAAAATCCAAGAGACATTGATCAGTTTCTTGTGGATGCTTACTTGGCAAGAAGGGTCTTAGATCATTTAATTGGATTCAAAGTGAGCCCTCTTTTATGGCGGCATGTACCAAGAGCAAAATCTGCTGGAAGAGTTCAGTCTCCAACTCTAAGGATGATTTGTGCCCGTGAAGATGAAATTGATGCTTTTTGTCCTGAAGAGTATTGGCCTGTAAAAGTAGAATTTAAGACTAATAATTGCTCTTTTAGCTCAGATCTAATAAAAATTAATGGAGACGATTTAAAAAAAGCACCCATTAGTTTCGAAGGTAAGGCTTTAAAAATAAAAAACGAAATAGAGGATGCAAAATTTTTCATTAAAGAAATAAAAGATAAGGAAGTTTCATATTCTCCTAAGGCACCTTTCAGAACATCAACGCTACAACAGGCTGCGTCAAGTAATTTATTTTTTAACCCAGAAAGAACAATGCAAGTAGCCCAATCTTTATATGAGTCTGGATTAATTACTTACATGAGGACAGATGGTATAGGTATTAGCGCTGAAGTAATAAACGAAATCAGAAGCTTAATATCTCAAGAGTTTGGGGAAGATTATCTTCCTAATAATCCAAAAATTTATAAATCAAAAGCTGCTAACGCTCAAGAAGCACACGAACCGATAAGACCAACTAACATAAGAAATAAACCAAAAGATACTGATGGATTAAATCAAGATCAACAAAATCTTTACAATTTAATTTGGCAAAGAACAATCGCCAGTCAGTTACAAAACTCCAGATATTTGAGAAAAACAATCCTAATCGAGGATCAAGATAAGAGGTTCGAACTAAGAACAAGCGGAAGAGAAATTATTTTTGACGGATTTGAGAGAGTGTTAAAAGATGATTTTGATTTAGTAGAATCTCAGAAATTAGAAGGAATTTACGATGATTCCAATCTGCTTCTATCTGATGTTACAACAGAACAAAAATTTACTTCTCCGCCAAGAAGATTCTCTGAAGCATCGTTAATTAAAAACATGGAAGATGAAGGCATTGGAAGACCCTCAACATACGCAAATACTGTAAAAAATCTTAGAGATAGAAAATATACTTTTGGAGCAAAGAGTATTAATCCTTCTGATTTGGGAAGGATTTTGGTTTCATACTTATCAAAAGCTTATGAGTCTTTCTTTATAGAAATCGATTTCACAGCAGAACTAGAAAAAAGCCTGGATCAGGTATCCTCAGGTTCAGTGCTTTGGACAGATATCCTTGATGATTTTTTTGCCAAATTATTAGAACACATATCTAAAATTGAAGAATTTAGGACTCGAGAAGTTTTAGACATGTTAAATGAACAAATTGGCCATAGAGCATTTCCAAAAAATGTAAAAGGCGAGATTTTAAATAGTTGTCCCAAATGCTCCAGTGAAATAAGTATAAAGCATGGCAGATGGGGATTTTTTGTTGGATGTGGAGAATGTAAATGGACAAAGCCAGTATTTGAGAAATCTATTAAATTCGAGACATATGCTTTACTTCCAAAAGATCTTGGCGCCCATCCTGATACAAGTGAGCCTGTTTATGCAGACATAAGCATAAATGGTCCTTGTATATGGACATTAAATGAGGATAAAAAAATTTTTGGAACTCCTGATGAAGATGAGGATATTTTGGACATAGGTCTCAATAGAGCATTAGAGCTAATTGATAGATCAAATAAAGAGAATATTTTATTTGTTGAACCAATTAGCGGTATTCCCGTAACTTTGAAAAATGGAAGATTTGGAGAATATACTGAATTTAATGGATTTAACAAAGCAACTAAACTCAAGGGAAAAATAACTTACGATCCAGATGCTTTCAATTATCAAGATGAAGGTGATCAAATTAAGGTCTTGAAAGCTCTGCGCATCTTAGGCTTTGAAGAAGAATCAAAGATCCCTATCGGAATTAAGATAAAAAAATTGGGAAAAGCATTCAAATTTAAAAAAGTTATCAAATACGGTGAGGATGAATTTGAATGTCCAGATAACTTTTACAAGCTCGATGAAGTTGAACAGAATAAATTGATATCCGAAGCCATTAATCCAAAGAAAATAATCTTTTTAACATAATGCTAATTATAGTTTCTTAGAACTCCCAGACACTTTCCTTCAATGTTAAAACTTTCAGTCGACGGATTAATTTCAATATCTTTGTAATTTTTATTTTCAGGTCTTAAGATAACCCTTTTTTTATCAAGGTGAAAAAGAGTTTTGACAGTAACATCATCATTTATTCTGGCCACAACAATATCGCCAGGTTTCACTTCTTTTCTTTTATTTATAGCAATTAGATCGCCTTCAACTATTCCAACTTCATGCATGCTATCTCCTTTTACTCTTAAGAAATAATCAATAGAGTCAGAGAAGATATTACCGTTAAATTCTATTCTTTTTTCAACGTTTTCTACTGCCAATAACGGAGAACCTGCTGCAACAGAACCAATTAAAGGAACGCCTAGAAAAGATTTATTAATAGATATTCCTCTGGAAGTCCCACCATGGAGGTCAATATATCCCTTTTTATCAAGAGCTTTTAGATGCTCTTCAGCGGAATTTGCTGATTTAAAACCAAATTTCAAAGATATTTCTTTCCTAGTAGGAGGCATGCCTTCATTAGAAATCACTTCTGATATAAAGTTCAATATTTCAGATTGCCTTGCAGTTAAATTTTTCATACTGGGTATTTATACAGTATTAAAAGGAAAAATCAAAAACTATATATGATTTTTAAACAATTTATATTTTTTTTTATAATTTTAGGTTATATAATGATTTTATGAAATTTCAACAATTACTTTATGTCCGCGAGGTAGCTCGAAGCAATTTGAATGTTTCGCAAGCATCAAAAAATCTATACACCTCTCAACCTGGTATAAGTAAGCAAATTAAATTGCTTGAAGAAGAACTAGGAATTGAGTTATTTGAAAGATCTGGAAAGCATCTTGTAGCTATAACTCCAATAGGTAAAAGGATCCTTGAGCAAATCGAAGAGATCCTTGCCCTCGTTGATGGTATCAAACATGCTGCTATTGAATTTTCCAATGAGGATTATGGTTCACTTGCAATTGCAACAACGCATACTCAAGCCAAATTTACCCTACCTACTGTCGTAGACAAATTTGTCAAAAAATATCCTAATGTTTCATTTCAAATGAATCAGTGTACACCAGATGAATCAGTGGAAATGGCCGCTAAAGGTGAAGTTGATTTAGCAATTTGGACAGAGACCTCAGAAAAGGGAGAAACATTAATCAAACTTCCTGCATATAAGTGGTCAAGGAGCTTAATAGTTCCTAAAGGTCACCCTCTTGCAAATGTGACTAAACCTAAGCTAAAAAATTTAGCAGAATTTCCAATAGTTACATATGTTTTTGGATTTACTGGGAGTAATGATTTAGATAGAGCTTTTTTTGAAAGAGGCTTAAAGGCAAATGTAGTTTTCACTGCTACAGATGCTGACGTTATCAAAACATACGTTAAACAGGGTATAGGAGTTGGAATTATCGCTTCGATGGCTTTTAATGAACAAGAAGATAAAGATCTTGTTGCAATTAATGCTAATCACTTATTTGATTCTGGAACTACTTATATTGGTTTTAGAAGGGGCACTTATCTAAGGAGTCACTTATACGAGTTTATTCAAATGTTTGCTCCTCATTTAAAAACAGAATTAATTGCAAAAGCATGTACAACCAAATCAAAAAAGGAATTAGATAAAATATTTGAACCTATCAAACTTATCAGGAGATAAATTTGAATTATTTGTGCCTGGATTTTGAGGGTGTTTTAATTCCTGAAATATGGCAAGAAGTCTCAAAGGCAACTGGAATTAAAGATCTGATGCTTACAACTCAAGATCTTGAGAGCTATGAGGAACTTATGGATATTCGCCTTAAGTTAGTCTCAGATAATAATATTACAATCCATAACATCTTGGAGATTGTTGAAAATATGGAACCAATGGATGGTGCTGCTGATTTTTTATCTTGGGCAAGAGATAATTTTCAAGTATCCATTGTTTCCGATACCTTCTATGAGTTATGTTGGCCTTTGGTCAAAAAATTAAATTATCCTCATCTCATTTGCCATCATTTGGAGCTAAATGATTCTGAAATAATTGGCTATAAACTGAAGCAGCATAATAATAAACAAAAGGTCATTGAAGCCATTAAGGAAACCATGAAATTCAAAGTTTTTGCTGCAGGAGATTCTTACAACGACATCAATATGTTGAATACTGCGGATCACGGTTTCTTTTTTCAAGCTCCTTTACACATAAAAGAAAAATATCCACACTTAGAAACTAGCAAAGATCATAATGAACTTAAGAGTAAGTTAGAGAACTACTTATGAGCTGGGAAAAATTAATAAAAGAAAACAAACCTCTTGTAATAACAGGCACAATAAATGCTTATTCCGCTCTTTTGGCTGAAAGGGCAGGCATTCAAGCTATTTATCTTTCAGGAGGTGGAGTTGCTAATGCTAGTTACGGACTTCCTGACTTAGCCATGACCTCAAGAGAAGATGTCCTAGAAGACGTCAGAAGAATAAGGTCTGCTTCGGAACTTCCCTTGTTAGTAGATATCGATACCGGCTGGGGTTCCGCATTGAGTATTTCTAGGACTATCAAAGAGATGATATCCGCGGGGGCTTCAGGTGTTCACATTGAAGATCAAGTTAGTGAAAAAAGGTGCGGTCACAGACCTAATAAAGAAATAGTCAGT
>MDTG01294212.1_pt1 | contig 13750 bp, 15 predicted proteins | sample 811421 | NCBI WGS metagenome assembly MDTG01 (sample SAMN05326645, study PRJNA326480) | marine metagenome | isolation source: seawater | place: Pacific Ocean: South East | collected 2011 | reverse complement strand
TGAAGCTAAGGAATATTTGGCTTCAAAAGATATACCTGTTAGAATCTAATATGCTCAAAATTTTAGAAGATCTTATTTTACTCGCTAGAGAAAGAAAAAAAAATCCGATAGAGGGATCTTATACTAATAAACTTTTAAAAGATAAAGATTTAGCTAAAGATAAAGTTTTAGAGGAAATTCAAGAGTTGATAGAAGCTATTCAGCAAAATTCTAACAAAATACATGAAGCCGCTGATGTTTTTTATCATTTAATTATGTTTTTAGAGGCAAATGATGTTAAAATAGAGGAAGTAATTGCGGAACTAAAAAAAAGACAAAAATAAATTAGGAAGGCAATTATGAAACACGTCGAAAAAAAAAGACACTTAGCTAAAACAATAACATGGAGAGTAATAGCAAGTTTAGATACATTTTTAATAGCATGGTTAATAACAGGTAAATTTGATTGGGCAGGCACAATTGCAGGGATTGAAGTATTAACAAAAATGTTTTTGTATTACTTTCATGAAAGAGCTTGGTACAAGTTTAGCAAATATGGTGTATTAAAAGACAATTAGAACTTGAATCGATATGTAAAGAAAATACTTATATAAAGTATTAGTATCTTATCATTTTATAAATTATATACTTTAAAAAAAAATGAGCCATAAATTTTACAAACCTGCACGATCAAGACTTCAAAGAAGTGAATTGGCTGTTCCTGGTTCATCACCCAAAATGTTTGACAAAGCATTAAATTCAGAAGCAGATTATATTTTTTTAGATTTAGAAGATGCAGTCTCTCCTAATGACAAAATAAATGCTAGAGCTAATGTGATTAAAGCTTTAAATGAAATTAATTGGAGAGAAAAAGGCAAAACTATATCAGTAAGAATTAATAGTTTAGATACTCATTACATGTATAGTGATTTAGTTGAAATAGTAGAACAAGCAGGTGAGAATGTTGATACTATATTAGTTCCAAAAGCCGGAACGAGCAGTGATGTATACATGGTAGATTGTATGCTTACCCAGATTGAGACAAATAAAAAAATTAAAAATAAAATTGGTATTGAGTGTTTGATTGAAACAGCCTTAGGGATGTCAAATATAAAAGAAATTGCAAAATCAAGTGACAGACTTGAAGCCCTGCATTTTGGAGTAGCAGACTACGCTGCTAGCTTAAGAGCTAGGACAGTTGTAATAGGTGGACTAAATCCTGATTATCCTGGTGATCAATGGCATCATGGTCTTTCCGAGCTGGTTATGACTTGTAGAGCCTATGGTTTGAGAGCGATAGATGGACCTTTTGGAGATTTTAATGATCCTGACTCATATATATTAGCTGCTAAGAGAGGCGCAGCAATTGGTATTGAGGGAAAATGGGCTATTCACCCCTCACAAATTTCATTGGCTAATGATGTATTTTCACCTCCTAAAACTGAGGTAGATAAAGCAAAGAGAATTTTAGAAGAGCTTGATAAAGCAGCGAAAGAAGGCAAAGGAGCAGCACAACTAGATGGACGAATGATTGATGCCGCTTCAGCTAGAATGGCAGAAAATATTGTTAATATAGATGAATTAATAAATAGGAAATAACTATGGACATACACGAATATCAAGCAAAAGAAATTTTATCCAGTTTTGGTGTAACTATACCAAGGGGTGGAATTGTTTATAGTCCAGAAAATGCTGAGAACAAAGCAAGAGAAATAGGTGGTTCTAAATGGGTTGTTAAAGCCCAAATACATTCAGGTGCCAGAGGAAAGGCAGGAGGAATAATATTATGTGATTCACCTTTAGAAGTTGCTCAAGCTACTGATAAACTTTTAGGAAAAAAATTAGTAACCAACCAAACAGGCCCAGAGGGAAAAATTGTGAATCGTATCTATATTGAAGAGGCAACAGATATTGAAAAGGAATTATATTTAGGTTTAGTTTTTGACAGAAGTTCAGAGAGTATTATGGTAGTAGCGTCTACTGAAGGTGGCATGAGCGTAGAAGAAATATCTAAAGAAAAGCCAGAAACGATTATAAGGTCAAAAATTGAGGTAGCTGTAGGAATTCAGAGTTTTCAAGCAAGAGAATTAGCTTTTGGTTTGGGTATAGACCCTGAATTAATTTCTAGAGCCTCTGATACCATTATAGGATGCGCAAAAGCTTTTAGTGAACTTGATGCTACCATGGTTGAGGTAAATCCTTTAGTAATATCAAAACAAAAACAAATTTTAGCATTGGACTGTAAAATGAGTTTTGATAACAATGCAATGTTTAGAAGAAATAAAGTTTCAGAATTAAGAGATAAAACACAAGAAGACGAAAAAGAGGTTTTTGCTTCAGACCGTGGTTTAAATTATGTAAGTTTAAATGGCAACATAGGTAACATAATAAATGGAGCTGGTTTAGCAATGGCTTCAATGGATATGATAAAACTTGCAGGTGGAGAACCAGCTAATTTCTTAGATGTTGGCGGAGGTGCTACTCCTGAAAAAATTGTAAAAGCTTTCAAATTAATAACTATGGATGAAAAAGTTAAGGTTATTTTAGTAAACATATTTGCTGGAATTAACAGATGTGATTGGGTAGCAGAAGGAATAGTCCAAGCTTTAGAAAAAATTGAAGTGAAAGTTCCTTTGGTAATAAGATTAGCCGGAACAAATGTTGAAAAAGGGAATAAGATATTAAAAGATAGCAAAATTAATTTTATTGAAGCAAATACACTTGAAGATGCGGCAAACAAAGCAGTTGCTGCATTAGGGAAATAAAATGGCAGTAATAATTGATAAAAAAACAAAAATTTTAATTCAAGGTTTCACTGGAAAAATGGGAACCTTTCATGCAGAGGAGATGATAAAGTACGGGTCCAATGTCGTAGGAGGGGTGACCCCAGGAAAAGGTGGTCAAAAACATCTTGATAGACCAGTTTTTAACACAGTTAAGGACGCAGTAAAAAATACAGGAGCAACTGCTTCAATTTTATTTGTGCCACCAGCATTTGCGGCAGACTCAGCAATGGAGGCTGCAGATGCGGGGATTAAAACTTGTGTAGCTATTGTGGATGGAATTCCATCCCATGACATGATTAGAATTAAAAGATATATGAGACGTTATTCCAAAAATGATAAAATGACCTTGGTAGGACCAAACTGTGCAGGGATTATTAGCCCAGGTAAGTCAATGCTTGGAATAATGCCAGGTCATATTTATAAAGAAGGAAGAGTTGGAATTATAAGTAGGTCAGGCACTTTAGGTTATGAAGCTGCACAACAAATGAAAAACTTAGGAATTGGTATTTCAACAAGTGTTGGTATAGGTGGCGACCCTATTAACGGAAGTTCTTTTAGGGATATTATTGAAAAATTTGAGACTGATGATGAAACAGACGCAATATTAATGATAGGTGAAATTGGTGGTCCTCAGGAAGTGGCCGCTGGTGAGTTTGCTAAAGAGAATATGAAAAAACCTGTTATAGGTTATATAGCAGGTCTTACAGCTCCCAAAGGAAGAGTAATGGGTCACGCTGGAGCAATAGTCTCAGCTTATGGAGAAAGTGCAATTGAAAAAGTTGAAATTTTAAAAGATTGTGGAGTTACTATTTCTAAAAACCCATCGGTAATGGGTGACACTGTTAAATCTGTTATTTCAAAGTTATAATGAGTTATGATAATGAAAATGTTTTTGCAAAAATTTTAAGGGGTGAAATACCTTGTAAAAAAATTTTTGAAGATGAATTTATTTTATCATTTTACGATGTAAATCCTCAAAAAAAAATTCATGCTTTAGTAATTCCAAAAGGAAAATATATAGATCTAGATGATTTTAGCAAAAATGCATCACCTGAAGAAATAGTTGGATTGATAAGAGGAATTAATATCGTTTCTAACAAACTTGGTATCTCTACCGAAAAAGGAAAAGGTTATAGAGCTTTAGCAAACATAGGTAATAATGGTGGCCAGGAGGTACCCCATTTACACTTTCATTTATTTGGTGGTGAAAGAGTTGGTAAGATGGTTGAATGAATAAAACAATTGAAAGAAACTACCTAGAAATAAATTCCTTATCAGAACTGCGAGAAACTAAAAATTTTTTCAAAGACTACTTTATTGAAATTGTTCAACCCGCTGATTTTCAATTGAATAAATTTTTTTATAAAAATGTTGGGAAGAAGCATTCATGGGTTGATCGTTTAGTTTGGACTGAGAAAGAGTGGATTAAATATGTAAGCGATATAAAAGTGAAAACCTACGTGCTTAAAAATGGTGCCGATTTTGTAGGTTATTTTGAGTTAATTTTGCACAATGAAATTAAAGAGGTAGAAATTGCTTATCTTGGTCTTCTTGAGGAATATCATAATAAAAAATTAGGTTCTTTCCTTTTGTCTTCCGCCATTAGAAAATCCTTTGAGGCAAAACCTAAAAGGGTTTGGGTTCACACTTGTTCTTTAGATCATAAAAATGCATTAAAAAATTATATTTCTAGAGGTATGAAAGTTTATAAAAGAGAGACTATATCACTTTAATTAATTAGGTTTGGGTAGTTTAAAAAAATCTGGCTCTAATTTTTTATTTTTTGAAATTGAATATAAATAAGTCATACTTAGATTTTGATAAATATCTAATATTTGCCAGCCAATTAAATTATGGTTTTCTAAATCAAAAAAAACTTTAATTTCATTACTATTTTCAACAAAAGTATAATTTAAATACATATCATCAATCTTTCTTTCTTGTGAAGTTTTGATTTTCGATATTAAAAAATCTTTATCTAATATTAAATTTAAAGGGGTTTTTTCAATTGGATATAAGTAATAACTACCGCTATTTGTTTTTATTACTAAAGACTTGCCATTCGATACTAATTTTTTTTTATTTAGTGTATAATACTCACAATTAATTTTTTTAGGATATTGAATTGTACAATCTCCATTTTCAATATCACCATTAATATTTTGTTCAAATTTAAAATTTAAATTTTTAATATTTGAAAAATTTTCAATTATTTTTTCTTTATTATTAGCTAGAGCATTACTGTGAAATATTATTATTAAAAAAAATAAAATTTTCTTCATTAAAGTACATCTCTTTTGCCAACATGATTTGCTTTAGAAACAATACCTTCATTTTCCATCATATCTATAATCCTTGCTGCTCTATTGTAGCCAATTTGAAGTTTTCTTTGTAGGAAAGAAGTGGACGCTTTTCGTTCAGATTTAATAATATCTACTGCTGTTTGATACAATTCATCTTTTTCGTTCTGATTTTTTGAACTTTCACTCATTTCTTTTTCATCAGCAAAATTAAGAATTTCATCAATATAATCAGGTTCAGATTGAAGTCTTATAAAATTATTTATTTTTTCTATTTCGTTATCTGAAACAAATGGAGCGTGAATTCTAACTATCTTGTTTGCAGAAGACATATATAGCATATCTCCTTTACCTAATAATTGTTCTGCCCCTTGTTCTCCGAGAATTGTTCTGCTGTCTATTTTTGATGTTACTTGAAAAGAAATTCTAGTAGGAAAATTGGCTTTGATTGTACCCGTAATAACATCAACACTAGGTCTTTGAGTAGCCATTATAATGTGTATACCAGCAGCTCTTGCCATTTGTGATAGTTTTTGAATATAGTTTTCGATTTCTTTTCCTGCCACTAACATTAAATCTGACATTTCATCTACAACTACTACAATATATGGCATGGGAAGTTTATGTTTAGAGTTGTAAGTTTCAATATTTCTTACACCTTCTTTAGTCATTAATTTATATCTATTTTCCATTTCTTTAACTACCCATCCTAAAACTGAAGCTGCTTTTTTTGCCTCAGTAATTACAGGACAAAGCAAATGAGGAATTCCTTCATAAGTGGATAATTCAAGCATTTTTGGATCAATTAAAATAAACTTACATTTGTCTGGTGTATGTTTATAAAGAAGTGATAAAATTATAGTATTAATACATACAGATTTTCCAGATCCAGTTGTACCAGCGATTAGTAAATGAGGCATGGACGTTAAGTCGCCAATTATTGGTGTTCCCGAAATATTTTTGCCTAAAGCAACTGGTAAATTGATATTTTTTTTTTTAAATTCTGTATCCATCAATATTTCACTAAGATAAACATTTTCTCTTGATGTATTTGGCAACTCAATACCCACTGTATTACTTCCAGGAATAGTTGCTATTCGTGCAGACTCAGAACTCGTGTTTCTTGCAATATCATCAGACAAATTTATAATTTTAGATACTTTTACTCCTGCGGCTGGTTCAAATTCATTTAATGTAACCACTGGCCCATGACTAACTTTTTTTATATTTCCATCAACTCCAAAATCTAAAAGAATTTTTTCAAGAAATTTAGGATCGTTATTTTCATTTTTATTATTTCTATTTTCATTTCTTGAGGGCTTTTTTAGTAAATCAATAGAAGGAATCTTGAAAGTTAATCTATTTTTTGTCAATTTAGTCTCAGCTTTAATAAATGGAAGATCTTCTTGTATCAAGTTTTTAATTTCCTCTTGTGGAATATACTCACTTATAACTTCATTCTTTTTAGTATAGTTTTTTTCTCTCAGAAAAAGATTATTAATTTTCTTAAATAGTAAATAAATATTTTTAAAATTTAAATTAATACTTAAAACAAAAAATGTGATTACAAAAATTATTAAAAAAAAATAAAAAAAATTTTCATAACTCTTAATTAAGTTGATGAATAAATTCTGATTAATATAATTCCCAACAAAACCACCATTACCATTAATATAAAGCACAAAAGCATCTGTATAAAAATAATCAAAAAATAATGAACCTGGGATAATATATAAAATAATAAAAAAAGTATTTTCTAACAATAAAAGAAATTTTTTATTTCTGAAAATATTTATACCAGTGATAAAAAAAGTAATTGGTATTAAATAAGCGATTAATCCAATAGATTGAAATAATAAATCAGATATGTAGCTTCCTTGAAATCCAAGAATATTTTCAATTTTTTGGTTTTCAGGAAATATAAAATTCGGATCATCTGGCGAGAAAGATATTAAAGAAATCATTAATAAAATTCCCAAAAATGAAGTTATAATACCTGATATTTCAATTATCCTTTTGATTACAAAAGATATTACAGAATTAGATATTTCTTTTATATTCATAGTAGATGAATCAAATATACCACTTTGTATCATCTAATTTTTATTGTTAAAATTAAAAATATTATGAAAGTTTGTATATTGGGTAATGGATTAACTAGTCTTACGTTAGCAAAGGCTCTGGCTAACGAAGGAATAAATGTAATAATTTTTTCAGATAAAAAATTAGAAAAACAGAATAAAAGTCGTACTGTAGCAATTTCAAAAGATAATTTAGAATATTTTAATAAAAATATTTTAGATATTAGCAAATTAGCCTGGAGTGTAGATAAGATAGAGGTCTTTAGTGAAATCCTAAAAAATGAAAAAATATTAAGTTTTGAAAAAAAGAATTCTCAAATTTTTTCAATTATTAGAAATTATAAGTTGTATAATCTTTTGTTTTCTAAATTAAAAAAAAATAAACTCGTTACTTTTGAAAATTATAAAAATGGCCTTTACAAAAAAAATTATAACTTAATAATAGTTTGTGATCGAAATCATTCAATTTCTAAAAAGTTTTTTTTTAGAAATATTAAGAAAGACTATAAAAGTTTTGCGTATACGACATTAATGAACCATCAAAAGTTAAAAAAAAATAATGTTGCAACACAATATTTTACTCGAATAGGTCCACTTGCTTTTCTGCCAATTTCTCAAACTCAAACATCAATTGTATTTTCCGCTAAAGGAAAAAATCATCAGAATTTGAGTGAAACTATTAATAAGTTTAATGAAAAATATAAAAGTATTAAATTAGATAGAATTTATAAATTTGAATTAAAGTCCTCGAGTCTAAGGTCTTATTATAAAAAAAATGTTTTAGCCTTTGGTGAACTACTTCATAAAATTCATCCTCATGCTGGCCAAGGTTTTAATATGTCCTTAAGAGATATTAAAGATCTAATTTTCTTGGCAAAATCAAGAATTGAACTTGGTCTAGAATTAGATAGTTCTGTTTGTTCCAATTTTGAGATGAGAAATAAACATTTAAATTATTTATTTGCTAGTGGAGTTGATTTTGTCTACGAATTTTTTAACTTAGAAAATAAAATTAATTATCCTATAATGACTAAGACTTTAAAATTATTTGGTCAAAATAAATTAATAAATGACTTTCTAAAAAAATCAGCCGACCAGGGACTCAGAACCTAAACTTATTGAATAGTTGTGTTGTTATATTGATCAAATGTATAAGTAGTAAGTATTTCAGAAATTTTTGATTTTCTGGTACTTAAATTTTTTGCTTCAAGTAAAACTTGTTTTTCCTCTAAAGTAAAAGGTGAAGCCATAGCAAGAGCATTGATAATTTCATCTAAACTTTGTTTTTCTAGTTCTTTCCAATTAATTATAAATCCCCTTTTTTCAAAAAGAGTTTTTAAATTTTTGAAAATTAATTCTAAATCAGAAAATTTCAGATCCTCTTTCTTATTATCAAGGTCATCATAAAAATTTTCAAAATTTATTTCACATTCACGATATTTTTTATTTGTATTAATCTCTTTTTCAATTTTAAATCTAATCATTCCTTTTAATTCTATTAAAAACATTTTATCGTTTGTTTCTTTAAAATTTACTATTTTACCCATACATCCAATGTTATGTAATTCAGGTATTGATTTTTCCTCATTAATTAAGTTTTTTGGCTGTATCATACCAATACATTTATTTGTTCTCATGCTATCATTTATCATTTCTACATATCGTGGTTCAAAAATGTTTAAGGGAACTGTTGTTTTGGGGAAAATAATAAAGTTACTTAGTGGAAAGACAGCAAGTTTTTTCGGTAAATCTTCTTTTTTCATTATAGGGGTAAATATATCATATTTAAAACTACTTGAATTAAAAAAAACGTCTTACTATAATGTTTTTTTAAGCGGGCATAGCTCAGTGGTAGAGCGTCTCGTTGCCAACGAGAAGGTCGAGGGTTCGACCCCCTTTGCCCGCTCCAATTATTATGAGTGATTTAATTGATAAAAAATGTGTTCCTTGTGAAGGTGGAGCTTCAGCTTTTGATATCTCTGAAATCCACAAATATCAAAAAAAGATTGATGGTTGGAGTATAGTTAAAGATAAAAATGAAGTTTTTATGTTAGAGAAGAATTTTAAATTTAAAAATTTTGTAGAAAGCCAAAATTTTGTTAATGAGGTAGGAAAAGTCTCTGAGCAAGAGGGACATCATCCAGATATTTTTTTTGGATGGGGATACGCTAAAATAAATGTTACCACCCATGCTATTGAGGGTCTTTCAGAAAATGATTTTATACTTGCCGCTAAGATTGATAGAATTATTAATGTCTAAAATGTCTTGTTTTTGAAAATACCAAGATTGTATCAGTTGAATTAGCAAATTTTATAATTTCTTTATCTCTGATTGAGCCAGATGGCTGAATGATTGCTGTAACGCCAGATTGAATTAATTTTTCCACTCCATCAATAAATGGAAAGAAAGCATCTGAAGCAGCATATATTTCTTTTTTCGATTTCATAAATTTTTTCATTTTATTTATAGCCACTTCACAACTATCTACCCTACTTGGCTGTCCAGATCCTATTCCAACTGTAGACTTATCATTTGTTATTACAATTGCATTTGATTTCACAAAACGACAGATATTAAAAGCAAACAACAATTTTTCAAATTGTGATTTGGTTGGTTTTATTTTTGAAACAATTTTAAAATCTTTTTTTGTAAATAATCTTGTGTCTTCAGTTTGATTTAAAATAGAATTATTTATAGAATTAAACCTCATGATCTTATTTATTGAATAATTCGATGCATCTATTAATCTTAAGTTTTTCTTTTTTTGTAAAATCTTTAAAGCTTGTTTATCAAAACCATTTGCAATTATTACCTCTAAAAAAATATTTTTTAGTTCATTTGCAACATTTCGATTTATTTTAAAATTACAAGAGACTATCCCACCAAAGGCACTTATCGGATCACAGTTATATGCATTTTTAAAGCTATTTAATTTATTTTTATCTATTGATACACCACAAGGATTTGCGTGTTTTACAATTACTGTTCCAATATTTTTTGGTAGTGATTTAGAAATTGAGAGCGCTGTTAAAATATCATTATAATTATTATAACTTAAATTCTTACCATGAATTTTATTAATGTTAATATCTTTATCCGTAGAATAAATAGCGCTTTCTTGATGAGGATTTTCTCCATATCTTAATTTTTCAATTAGATTTGCATGAATTGTTTTCTTTTTGGGAAACTTAATATTTGAAAAATTATTGAAATAATTTGAAATTAAAGAGTCATAATAGGCTGTTTCATTAAATGCTAAACGAGCCATTTTCTCTCTGAATTTTAATGAAGTTGCACCTTTATAAAATTTCAATTCATTTATTAAATCTGAATAGTATTTATTGGAGGTTATTACAGTAACATCGTTGTAATTTTTCGCTGATGCCCTAACCATTGCAGGTCCTCCAATATCTATATTTTCAATTATTTTTCCATGATTCTTAGTTGTTGAAAGAATTTTTTCAAATGGATAAAAATTTGTAATTACTAAATCAATACTTTCAAAATTATTTTTTTTTAAGTCTTTTAAATGATCTTTTCTTTTTCTTTTAAATAGTATTCCTGCATGAACTTTTGGATGTAAAGTTTTGACTCTCCCATCTAAAATTTCACTAAAACCAGTGAATTTAGAAATTTCTATACATTTAAACTTAAGTTTCTTAATTTGTTTATATGTTCCACCAGAGCTTATTAATTTTATATTAAATTTTTTCAGTGTATCTAATAGTTTTTTTAAATTTGATTTATCTGATAGTGAAATTAATGCAGTTTTTATATTTTTTTTATTTTCCATATTATCTTCTCGATCTCATTTCTTGTGATACCAGTAATAAAAATATTTTGATTGCTATTATATGAATTTTTATTACCAAAATATAAACCATTATCTATACTTATATGATAGTTATCACACGTAAATTTCCATCCTTCGTTCTCTAATTCTATGAAAATTGACTTATTGTCTTGTGTTTTCATTAATTTAATATTGGGTTCAATGTGGAATCTAATATCAAACTTATGATTTCTACTAGTCTTTTTTTTAATTATTTTATCAATACCTACAAATACCTTTTGTTCTGGATAATACTCAATTTCTCTCTCATGTATTGAGTCATACTTCTTTAGATAACCATCATGAGACGCATTTATTTTCCAATAATTTTTTTCATGAATAAAATTTTTTTTTAAAATCTTTAAACCTTTTTTAAGTGAATGAGAATTATCAAATTCACATGAAGATTTATCATCTATAATTAAAGTATTTTGAGTTGCGGTAGATTTTGATATTTTATTTAAATTTAGATTATCTTTTTTTTTATAGTAACCACAATTACTAATGAGTTTTTGGCCGTTTCTAACTATCTCAAAAGAAAGAGCTCCAGATTGATAATCTCTGGTAAATTTTTGATTTGGTGATGATCCTACATCCATTGCTAGACAGGTTCTTTTATCTTTTAAAACTACATATCCACCTAATTCTTTGACATCGTTTTTGAATTTATATCCAAATCTTTTTAAATAATTATCAAATTCATGATTTTTTGACTTAAAATTTCCGTTAAATAAAAGATCAGCTGAAATATTTTGCCATATAAAAGCATATCCTTGCCCAAGATAATATATTGTTTCATCAATGTGTTCTGGAATATTAGTTTGAGACTCCTTACACCATTCTCTTATAAGAATAAAATATTTTAGATAAGTAACTAACTGTTTAATATTTCTTGATTTTGGAAATCCTGAATTATCTAAATAAATTTTAGAAATTTTTTTCAATAAATCAAAGCCATAATTTAGATATTTTTTTTCTATTCCATAGCATAAACCTACTAATATTATTGCAGCGCATCCAACAAGTTTATTATCAAGTGCATTTGATTGATTAATTTCATTGATTAAATGGTTTGTCTGTTTTTGGATTTGTGTATTAAAAATATTTTTATAATCTGCCTGACTTTCTTCAAAGGAGAGATTATAGCAAGATAACCATGCTATTATCCTTTTTGCAGTAATATTAAAATCCCAACTTTGAGAATTGTATTGACTATTTAATTTTATCCAATTTGAAATTATAGATTGAGTTGTTTTCTTCGAAGATTTTAGATCAAGACTAAAAAACCAAAAAAAATTGTTAATCTTTTTAGACTCTTTTTTTTTTACATTTTCTAACCAGAAACCTTCAGAAGAAAAGTCTTCAACTTTAAATTTTTTTTTTTGATATTTTATAATTGAAGATAAAAGGTTAGGACTGGGTTTGTAAATTAAATCTTTAGGAATTATTTTTGATATTTTTTTATCGTAGATATTTGAGTTTAGGTATAAATTTCTGATATTTTGAAAAACTTTAGAAAAAAAATGATTTTTATAAATCATAAATTCACTTACATTTTAGCAATTCTATATTTTTTTTAATATTTCCATTGTTACTTTTAAAAATTGTTGTGCCAGATACTAGTATATTTGCACCAGCTTTAATTACAGTTTTTGCATTATCAAAATTAATTCCACCATCTACTTCAATGTCGAAATGAAAATTTTTTTCATCTTTTATTTTTTTAAGTTCTTTTATTTTGCCAACAACTTCTGGCATAAATTTTTGACCACCAAAACCAGGATTGACACTCATTATTAAAACTAAATCAATTTCTTTTAGATAATTTAATATTATCTCTATACTTGTTCCAGGATTTAAAGAAACACCAACTTTTTTGTTTAATCTTTTTATTTTAGATATTGATAAATTTAAGTCGTCCGTTGCTTCTGGATGTATCGTGATAATGTCTGCTCCAGCATCAGAATATGCCTCAATATATTTGTGGACAGGAGAAATCATTAAATGAACATCAAATAAAATTGTAGAATGTTTTTTAAGTGATTTAATTACAGGTGGACCAATTGTTAAATTGGGAACAAAATGACCATCCATCACATCCACATGTATCATGTCAGCACCTCCATCTTCTAATCTTTTAATTTCTTTTCCAAGTTGACTAAAATCAGCTGATAAGATTGAGGGTGAAATTTGTATTTTTTTCATTGATGACTATTTAACTAGTATCAATTTTAAAATTTAATTGAATTAAAAAATTGGTAAATTTGTCTTGAAATTTCACTTTCAAGCGGAAAAGATAGCATACCCATGACAGAATATCCCAAAAGCCATGGCATTAAGTAAAATCTTATCATAAAGAAAAACCAAGCCACGTATAATGGAACCAATGGCTGGATTATAAAAGATGGTGTTATAGGTTTAAAAATACCTATTAAAGGATTGGTAAACTTAACAAAAACTTTCATAAAAAAAAACTGTGAGTCCTCTTTTTGAAAGATATTCATTGCAACCCTACCTATCAAAGTCCACATGATAACACCTAAGATATAATCGATTATATAAACTAAAGGGTGAAAATTAGCTGACATACAGGAATTTATATTAGAAAAATTAAGAACTTAAAAGGGGCGAAATTAATCGCCCCTTTACTAATTTATTTTTATTGTTTGCCTAGGATCGATCTACCAGAAGGTACACGAACCTCATCAACCATTTTTTGTGTAGCAGCACTTGGTTCTGAAGTAATTAAACTTACAACAACCATAGATACT
>MDTG01140168.1_pt1 | contig 13750 bp, 10 predicted proteins | sample 811421 | NCBI WGS metagenome assembly MDTG01 (sample SAMN05326645, study PRJNA326480) | marine metagenome | isolation source: seawater | place: Pacific Ocean: South East | collected 2011 | reverse complement strand
TTTGGTTGGCGTGACTTAAATTCCAGTCGTGTATGTCTTCTGGTGGTTGTTCTTTTTCGCTTAACGCTAATAGGGTTCTTAACTCAGCTGCGTTGAAATCAAACTCAACAAAAAGATCATTAGAGGGTTTTAATAAAGATCTGTCTTCTTTCTTTAGAGTTAAAATGGGTAAACCAGATTTAGGGTTTGAAAGTCGTCCTGTTTTTGTTCCGAATATATTGTAATTAGTTCTTTTTTTAACATTTCCAAACCAATTTAAGTTTGCATTCATTTCCTCTGCGAGGACGTGCGCTTTTTTTAAAATATCATAATGATCTGGTTTTTTAAAATTTTCAAAAGTATTTTTTATTATAAAATCACGAGATCCTAAAAAGTCATGTAAAAACCTATCAGGTATAAAGTCATATATACAAGAGTTCTCTAAATCACACTTTGACTCCCTAACAGAGTTCAATATTGATGATATTTTATTCGAGTGTTTTTTCCACGTTTCTAAAAAATACGCTGGGCATAAGTTTAGTATATCTCCACCAGAGTAAAGATAGGCATAATCAACATTTAAATCTTTAATGTGAATTGAATGTTTCCAAGTTTTTTTAAAAAAATCGTTCGGTTCAAAATCGAAGATTCTATTATCTGCAAAAACTTTTTTACACTTACTATTATTATCAATAATTTGAAAATGCATTAAATTAATAAATTTCTTTCATAATTTCTATTTTATTTTTTAGATGTGCGTACGACACGCTAAAATCAAACTTGTTGAGCAAATAATAACAATCTTTAAGTAAAATGTCAAATGCAATATTAGGAATTTTTAATTTATTTTCTGCTAGGAGGATTTTTATGTAAATTTCATACCAGTACAAATCAGAAAGCAACGCTACTGGATCGACTTCTAAATTGTCGATCCCTACATCAATGCGAGATCTTCTCTGAGATTTGTACGTTCCATCTTTACAAATTTTTGGATTTGATAACGTTATATAACTAAACATAAAACTGTTGTACATTTCTAAAATATACCCCTGCAAGAGATCTATATCACTATCTTTGCACTCTTCATAATATTCATCATAAATATCCTCTTTTGTTTGGATATCATACTGTATGGCATAACTTAGCATAATGTCCGAGTCTAGGTTTGCATATACGGACCACGGGGACCACTTTGGTACAACGAAACCATACTCAACTGCCATTTTATTAAAAATTTCGTAAGTCGGATGGTCTACAAACTCTGCCCTTTTTTGATCGTTATTATTCATATCCTCCATAAAATTGATCATCAAAGCATTAGATGCGAGTGGGCAAAGGTGAGATCTCACAAATGATGAATACAGAATTGGAAAACTGTGTGCATAGTCGTTAACAAATTGCATAAAATAATCCATAAATTCGAAAAACCCGCTAATGGATTCAGAGTTTGGTCGTATATATTTTTCAAAAAATATGTTAACTATTTTATCTTCATGTTGAGAATATAGGTGTTTTGGTTTTATATATCCAGAAACTGGAGATAGGTCAATGAGGTTGCCGTAAGGCACTAAACCTGTCGACAGTTTATTTCTATAATGTGACCTTAAATCCTCAAAAGCATCTGCAACAAAATTAAAAGTTATGACTTGTTGTGATATTGGTCTCATGGTTGATACTGACATTGGAGCTATGGTCAACCCTCTGTGGTTGACCCTAGAGTTAAAGAACCCTTCCCTTGTCCAGTTGTCAAAATAAATATCATAACCGTTGAGAGAGTCCTCAAATGCCTTCTTCCTCTGCATGTTTTCTCTTAGTGTACTCATTAGTACCCTCCCCCTCCACCTCCGCTCATCAAAGCGCCTGGATTTGACTCAACGGGTGCCTCCGATGACTCAGCGGGTGCCTCCGATGACACGCTTTCTGTGGATGATGGTGCGGTTTCTGCTGGTGCGGTTTCTGCTGATTTTGCTTTTCCTGCCAATGTCGCTTCGACAGTACCTTTTAATTTCTTAGATGCTTTTGTCTTGGATTTTCCTTTAGATGCACCTATCCGAGTCGTAGCAGATGAGATGTTTATCGCCTGCAACTTTGTCGTGAACCCGCTTTCACCTATAATATGCTCAACTGATATTGTCATGTATTTACCCATAATGCCAAGCTTCCTCATGATATTATTGCTCTGATTTGGATTCACCCCAAGGACAGTTGGCACTAAATTAAATATATAACCTGGTGTGAAATTTATATTTCCTATTATCTCCATATCAACGTTATAAAGTTGTGGCAACACTGAAGAGTTTCCATCCCTATATGCAGCAACGATGTTGTCATCCCGCTGTGCCGCCATTGTCGCCGAGTTGGCTTGAGTAAAGTTAACCCTTTTTACTATGCTATTTGCAGATCCTGCTATATAACTATCAAAATATCCATCCACCCCCGGATCATCAGCTGATGGACCTACGCATATAATATAGTTTTGTTCTACCTTTCCAGGATCAACATCCCTAGCAACATTCCTTACAGTTTTCATACCTGATGTTTTTGAAAGTTGCCCTGCCTTAGTCACTACATGAACAGATCTAAGAGTGTTAGCAGATAGCAAACGAGCGCTATCAAACACAAAGTCGCCCTGAACAAAATATTTTTTAACCTGATTAAGCAATGCTGACAGGAAATTTGCTAGCGTTAATTTTTGTTTTACTTTTGAGACATATATTTGTTGAATCACCTTGTTTACTAAAAAAGACGTGATTGGTAATGTACTTAATGGTATCAACCTTGTCTTTCTGTTTTGACTGGAAACGTCTCTAAATTTAACCGCTCCGAACCCAATCTTTATTGCCTTTTCTTTCATGGATTTAGACAAATCCGGATTTGCTCTAATGAATCCGCTAATTAGATTCCCTAATGTTGTTACGTTTATAAATTTATGATCTTTAGGGTCGGCCGACAACCCTACTGAAATTGGCAAAGCAAGTGATGAGTTAAATGCAGATAGGATCTCGCCTTGCGTGACACCAGATCGGTTTAAATTTGGACTAAATTTCAATGTGTTTATATTCTCAGGATCAGCAAAAACACCCGAAACCAAACCTTTAGCATTTCCAGCACTAGGGTTGATACCCTGCTTAGATAAGACTCTTTTCGCTCCGCTAAATATGAGCTGAGAATTTATTTTATAAATCGGAACAGTAAAAGTCTTAAACTGAACATTTTTTAAGAGATCGTTAATTGTTTTTTTGATCTCCTCATTATATGCCGCCTCCACATCAGCAAATTTAGATGAACCAACTTTTGCTAAATGACTAAAAATTTTATCCACTGATGCTTTTGATGCACCAGGGTGATTTTTTTCAATATATTCATATATGGCGGCACGTTTTCTTGAGTCTGTAGTGCTGCCCTTTGCGTTGTACACTGCGTTTATGGCTTTGCTGTTGCAAAAAAAGTCCGCTGACGCCATCTGCTTGTCAATCATAGAAACATAATTCACACTTAAAGTAAAACTGCCGTCAATGTTAAAATTAAAAGAGTGTCCAGTGTACATCATAACAAATGTTTGCATTTGCATCTGAATTGCCTGTCTCTGAATTTTTGTAAATCCTAAATTTTTAGAAGATTGGGCCCACCCTATTTTCATTATGAGTTCTTTTTGCTTTAAGGGTCCAGCGGCACCCTGCGGTATTATTAAATCCAAATACTCTCCTTTCTCAAAAACAGATAAATTGTTGCCATAAAAAGTCACCGTTGCATCTATATCATTTCTTGCAGTTTCTGGTGACTTTCCCCTTAATGCAATATTAATATCTTTTAAACCCAATAAGGCATTTTTTCGATCTGGACTTTTAAGTGGATCTAGATCATAATGGGTATTCTGAAACCTTATGGGTGTAAAAGAGTACCCTTTTGATCCTTTTGTTCTAGAAAATAACTTAATTTCAGGCACTAAAGAAGACAATAGTGCATTATTAAAACTGTTAAATACTGTTTTGATTTCTGCACCATTGCCTGACCGAGACAGGATGGTTGCAAGCAATAACGGGTCCATCGTTGCTAAATTAAAAACTGGAGTGCCTTTGTTTATTCCAATCGATTTGGTGCCGTTTAAAAATCTATCCAAAAATAGCGAAACAATATATTGGTCATCCATCGACGACTCAGCTCTGTTATAGTTTTCTACAACTTGCGCAGTACTCATTACAAACCCTCACTCGTATTGTTCATCAGACTCAACAACTGCATTATAAGCGATATCCCACTGTTTTGGTATAAAAATCATGTCGCCTATCTTAGCGTGAAAATCTGTTGGTTTTTTGTTAAAATAAGCAATAACCCACCAAAGTCTTGGATCATCATAATATTGTTGTGCTAATTTATAAAATTTACTACCAACAGACCAATACACGATATCGAAATCAATCTCGTCAAATTCTTCTTCGGTTATTGCTAAAAATTTTGGTGATACGTAATGTCCAATGCGCTTGACGCCTCTAGATTTTAACTTTTGTTTATACAATTTGTGTTTATTTTGCTTGATGCGTCTTTCACTATACCTAGAAGTCATTTTTACAGTTTCCCAGTTCCTTTAAACACTTTATTTATTAACGATTCAGCAACCTTGCCTTGTGTTCTTGTTGTTGCACCCGCTTGACCCGGTGTAAAGTGTTGCTTGCCAGAAAGAGTTTCTATGCCATACGGAAAAGAAGCTGCGCCGCCGCTGTCGGCGCCCATCCAATTTGTGCCTCTCCAACCCAATCGATGCTCGTGTACAACGTTCATGTTGAAATTTAGCGTTAACACTTTTGGCAAAAATGTGTGACTGGCATTAGTGGAAGCTCGACTCTCAAAATGCCCATTATAAGATTTTTGATCTTCTGTTGACATTCTAGGACTCATGTGATGGAATCCAGAATTAATGTCTGGTGCAAAATTAACATTTGTTAACCACCCTGACAGTCCACCTTTTGCAACAGACACTGCGTTTGTACGAACTTTAGCATTTTTTATTAAATTACCAAACTTTACTTTAACCAACGGTGATCCCACCATAGTGTCAACACCTTTATAGGTTGAATAAGACGGGTATAGATTTGCAATAAGATGTTCAACTTGATGCAGGTTCTCTCTTGCTTCAACAACACTAAAGGATGGTATATTCATTGCTACTGAAATTGTTCTGGTTGTATTTTGAAACGTACCTATTTGATCATTCCTGCCAAAAACGGTTTGTGTTTGCCAAGCGCTTTGGTAATTATCACTAAAATCAGTTATCCACGACGGGAATACAGCAGTTTTTCCAGATGCGATATGCATTATTTCTATTAAATATCCTGCCTCTTCAAGTGCTGCAACGGCCGGATCAATGTTTGGTTTGCCATCCCCGCCCGTAGCGCCTTTTCCAAAATTTTTAAAAAAACCCATTTATAATTGCCTTGCTTTTAAAGTATTAAACGCCATATCGACGGATTGTGCTAACTCTCTCTCACTAATATTTAGGTTTAAATCTGTTTTTTGATCTAGCAGTTTTTCAAGCGAACTAACTAAATCATCCAAAGCGTTTGCAATAACTCCACCATCTTTTGCTGCAACAAAGGTGTCTTTTTTGTTGAAAACTGGTTGTACATAGTTTTTTGGGACGTTCATTGGGGATACAACTGCGTCTTCCATTTTCTTCACTGGTGTCGACCCGGCTGGTCTTACATTTATTATCGGCAGTGTAGACATGTCCGCCTGTTCCCTTAATTCTGTTTTTTTAACGGCGCCTTGGTCATCTACTTTTGTAACTTCACCAATCGCCTCACTAATGGCAAATGTTTGCAAACCGCGATAATTTCTACCTTCTTGTGCTGAAAATAATCTCTTTTCGCCAGTGAACTTACTAATACCCAATTCATCAGCAAAAGTAGACATCTGGCCAAATTGTTCTTGGAATGTTCTTTCATTCTTCTTAAAAATTACATTTTTAGTTTTTAATGCTTCTAGATCAATTTGCTGTTCCATGTATTTTTGTGAGTCTGATACATAGTCAATTAAAAAGTCGGGATTATAACCAAGAGTTTCTTCTCTGGTTTTCTTATCCCTTAACAGCATCAACGTGACCTCTTTTTCGTCTAAAACGCCTTGGCCAATTCTTAAAAGTCTATGCTTTTCTCTTTCAAACGCCGCACGTTCAGAATCTTTAACTGTCCTGTCCCCGAACATATCTGTACTTCTAAATTTTTGTATCTTGCCCTCTGCCAAAGCTTTTTCAAACTCACCATATATTTGCATCTTTTTTGTCAGTCTTTCATTTTCTTTTTGAGTCAACACTACTTGCTTACCAAAAGAATCAAAAGATTTTACCAACCCACCCTGCTCTACAATTTGGCGCTCCATTCTTTTACGTGCTAAAAATTCTTTATCTTCCTTGCTCATAAATATTTCGGCAATTCTTGTTAACAAATCTGAAACATATGCAAGTCCCGATTCACCGCCAACTAGTTGTACCAATTTTGCAACTAACTTTTCCATCATAGCGGAGAGTTTATCTGTTATTGACTGGTTTGCATTGACCATTTCTACATTATCTTCCATTTTTGATTGAGCACTGTCTAGTTTATCTTTTTTCGCCATAAACTTACCAGTGTCAATTTTCAGAGCACGTTGGACTTCATCTGCTCGCATATTTAAGTCGGTTGCTAAAGCGCGAATCATGCGTTGAGATAAAGGTTTATTTCCCGCCTCTTGATATGCTTTTTGTATTACTTTAATTTTTTCCGGCACTGATGCTGTTAAAAGAGTGTGAGCACTTAAAAACGGTCCACCAAGAGCGGTGTTAAATGATTGTGCTGCTTTTGCTGCTCCTTCAAAAGTATCAAACGAATCACCCAAAGAGAGAACTTTTGCAGTTTCCATCTCTAGCAGAGTCGCTTGAAACGCTGCGTCTTTAAATATTTTTTCACTATCATCACCAAATCGAGCTAATATTGGAGAGTTTTTAGCAAAATCTCTAACAATTTCTCTGGTTGGTCTTCCCAAAGAGTCTGCGATACCTTTAAAGTTATGCATTATTGTTGTTGCTTGTTCTGGTGTCTTATTAAGAGTTTTTGTTAAAAATGAAAAGGATGCCACTGTGTCTTGCTGGTCTGCCCCCAAAGCACTTAGTGTCATAATAGTTGTAACGACATTGTCTCTGATCGGTTTTTCAGCATCTCCTAAAAGTTCACCCATATTTTTAAAACCTGTCGAAAGCGCTTGATAGGCTTTTACAAGTTTTGGCATTCGATCCGATATCATTAAATTTGTTTCGTCTATAAATTTTGTAAACTGAACCTGGTCCTTGCCTATTCCTGTTGTTTTAAACAATTCAGCACTTGCTGTGTCGGCGGCAAACATCATTCCAACTGCTTTTTCTGCCATAGCAACTATTAAACCTATGATGTTTGTAGATTTAAATATGCCCTTTACAAATCCTTTAGCAGCTCCTTTGGCGCCTGCATATCCAAGTTTGCTCCACTCTGTTTGCAAACCAAATGTTGTCTGTAGCATTGTTTTTGCTGCTTGTTTGCCTTTTTCAAATCCCATAATCGAGTCTTCTTGAATTTTAATTAATTTTGATAATTCTTTTACCCGCATCTGTGCTGCTAAAACATCAGCACCGAACAAATCACCCTCTTTTGCCTGGTTGAAAATAAACTTTTTAATGGTAGACATTTCATCGTTTAGAAACCTTAATTTTTGCTCTTCAACTTCAACAACACCTTTTAATGATTTCTTGTGCTCATCTAAAAGTCCCCTAGCTTTATCGTATTGGTCTTTTAAATCCTTAACATAAACTTCCTGGTCTTTGGAAGATTGTTCATTGTTTGCAATTTGGTCTGCCTGTTGTATTAAATCTTGGATCTGTTGCAAAACTTCTTGCGAGACGGGTCCTTTTGCAAGTATGTTTAGTAGTTGTTGTAATTTGTTTTGAATTGACATAATTACTCGCCCACGACAGAAGTGCCTATGGTCTTGCCTCCTACATTAATTTTAACGTTCTGTCTTTTTTCGACAGTCTTATTTACAATTTCAGTCGCATTTTTTATTCTTTTAGTTAACACCGTATCATCATTAGGGGTTTCCATATCAACAGTTGCTGGAGGATTTTTTGCTTGGGTTATGGCAGTTAACGGGACGCCGAACTCAGTGGCAAGGTATTTTATTGCCACGTCGCGGCCGGGATTACCAGATTCCCTATTTGTCTCCTCTATTATTTGTTTCATAAACTCTACTTTAACATCAGCTTTTTCTGCCAATATTGCAGCTGCCTGAACCTCGTTAATCAAAGGTGCAGCAAGCATCGCAGGAGTCACTTTCTCTTCTCCCAAAGATGCATCTTGCAAACTAACAAGTTTTGTATAAGTTGTTCTAGTCCGCTCATCCAGCGATTTCATAGCGTCTTCTAACTTCTTTTTAAACTTTGTATCTTTTTTTCTTTCTTCTACACTTTTTGTGCTAAGTGTGCGAAACTTATCAATGTTTGCAATCTTTTTGTTTATCTGATTCATCTCTTTTATAAAAGTAATTCTTTCTGAGCGCTCCATTGTCGCACCTCTTCTTTCAAATATTTTTGATATTGCGATTTTTCTTGTTTCTAAATCAGTTTTTCGATCCTCTAACAATGTAAGTCTTTCAAATTTCATCAAGCTTTTTTGAGCTTCTTTTTTGCCTGATTCCGTCTCTGTTCTAAATGGAGCAAATATTACACTGGTTGTTATAGTTTTATACAGTTCAACAACCCCTTTTGCGAGTTTTGAAAAAAATGTTGAAACAAAACCAAACACTTTTGCGCTCAGTGTTTGAATAATGTTCATTGCTTTTTCTTTTATGCTCATTGCACGAGGTATTTTATCACTTATTTGATCTGATAATTTAAACGCGCCAGGAGAACCAAAAGTATCCAACTCAGTATCGAATTCTGCGAATGAAGCATTTGCAATATTCTTTAGTTTGTCTGCACCTATACTAAACCTCGCGGCAAGATCTCTAACAATTCTAGGGTGTATTGCACCTAAAGACTCTTCTGCTGCTTTTAATGCTTCAGAGATAACTTTAACCTTCTCGCCAGGGTCAGCTTCCAGCACTCTAAGAGGATCTAAAAACTTGCCGCCTAAAAGTGCATTAAATTTTGCGACGTCCTTGAGAACATCTTCTGATTTGTCCAACCTTTCGGTTAGTGTCATTAAATCATTTATGTCCATATTAGCTTTAATTGCTGCGAGTTTTACGCCAGTAAACACTCTAGGAAATCTTTTTCCATATCTTAAAAGCACTGGCATTGTTTCAGCAGTTTCTCTAAAAACTTCTTCGATTGGTCGACCAAATGCATCAGCTATTGTTATTAATTGCGCCATGGTAGATTCCTGCTCTCCTATACTCATATCTAAGTTCAACCTAAGTCTTTTAGATATATCAAAGTAAGCGGTTGGCGAAACTTGCATTTTTGATAAGAGTCCAGCGTTACGGACCATTCTTTTGGTATCTTTTCTGCTTAAATCTGCAAAAGTTTTTGTTGATTCGACCAGCGCTGCCATGGTTTCAGTTCCAACAAATGCTCCCCTCGAACCAAAAGCTATTGAAAGTTCTGCGTTCAACTCAGTAAACAAAGGTCTAAAACCTTCCATAGAAGTTCTTGTAAAAAATTGTGCAGTTGCCTTATCCAATTTTAAAAACTGAGCGACCATGCTACCCATAACTGTGACAAGTATATTCGCTGTTTTTAGTGCTTCTTTTAAACCTACCCCAAAACCCTCTACTGACTTTAAAATACCTCTAGGACCCAGAAAGTTGTGTCTCATTCCAAGCGTAGAACTTAACAACTCTCTAGCCATAAGTTCACCTTTTTGGAGACCCAAAAACATTTGTTCATTTTTCTTTTTTTGTTTAGCAATTTCTTTATACTTTGCTTGCAACAATTTAAAATTTTCTTGATCAATCTTACCCGAAGATATCATTTGATTTATTTTTTCTTTAATTAGCTCTAGCGAATTCGCTTGTTGAGATGCACGTGCTGAGTAATATTCTTGGTCATTTGCTTCTAGAACTAATCGATATAACTCAATATTGTACAAATCCTCTTCTAAAGTAGATAAAATATCTTCTAAAGACATCTTTTTAGCTTCTGAAGAGATTAGAAATCTACTTAACTCTTCAAAGAGGGACTTTACTTTTTTAAAGGATGCAGGGTCTGAGTCGGCAGTTGCCTTAGATTTTATTAACTTTTCTAGTAGTTCTCTTAACTGCTTTTGCTTGCTTTTACTGAACGCCATTTAAGACCCCCTACTTGAAAGGCCATATAAGTCCAGTGTCTTTTTCAAAAGATTTAATTGATTTGTTTAGTTTATATCTATCTCTAAGTGTTTTTGGGTTATCTAGTCCATACTGAGATAGGGAAGATATGTATCGTTTTTCACCCGCTAATGTTTTAATAAACGAGTCTATCTGATTTCTGTTTCCTTTTATTGAAACAGGAAAAAACTCACCTGTGAACAGGGCGTTTAAGATTAATCTTAATCTTGCACCCATAGCAATGAGAAAACTTTCGTCAATTTTAGTAAAATCAATGATTATTGGGTCTTTTTTCATGCCTTACTCCAAAAGTATATAGTTATCTGCGTGACTTCTGTGCTTCTTTTTCCATCTGCTTGTTTCTGTCTTCGAAATGTTTGCTTAATCTTTCCACAAACCAAAGACGAATTTTTATTGGTAAGTCATAAACATCAAAATAATTCCATCCGCCGTGCTGAACAAGATAAAAAATCTGTTCATGCACATGCATCATATGGTCATCACTCAGGCCAAAAGAATCCCGCTTCAAGCGGGACCTCCAGTGTGGTGATTGTACCACAGTAGATGCAATCGTATTCTTCCTTCATTTCTACTTTAGGAACTAATTTGGAGTAATTCTTTCTTAAAAATAAAGAATCTCTTGCAGGCATATTCATAATTAACTGTTCTAGATCGCCTTGTTGGGTGACTCCATCTATAGAAACTATGAAAGTCTTCAACATGTCAGTTGTAACAGATTCAAGCAAATTATTTTTTACTTTTGATTCTGTTATTTTTGTGATTCTTTTTTCGTCTTTTGAGGTTATTAATCTTACTACAACCTCACCCTTAGAAACTGGCAAGGTAGCAGTAAACATGCCGTCTTCCCTGAGAGTAAACCCAGTGCCGTTTGGTTCCGGTGCGATGTAATACTTTTCATATTCAGAAATATCAAAAGTGTTTTCTGCCTCGGTACCGCACTCAGGGCAAGTTACTTTAACTTCATACTCAGGACCATATCCAGTAATCCTAGCAGCAATCATTATCGCCGACTTGTCACCCACTAACAAATCGTCAACCCTAATTGTTTGATCAACTAAGATATTTTGTATAAACTTATCTAATGCCAACCCTTTTTTTAGGAGCGTTGGAGAAGTGAGGGTGTCCTCATCTCTTGCTGTCATGTACCTTATCTCCACCGATTCCTTATTGTGAAGCGGGTGATCAGAAGGATAGAATCGCCCTTTTGAGGGCAAGTCTACCATATCTGTGTTTGCTGTGTGGCGCACCACCTGTGGTGGTGGTGCTGATTGTGTTTCAGACGGCGAGGGTGTCGCCATCCTTGAAGAATTTCTACTCATATAACCTCTCTTTAACTAAATTATAAACTAAAAATAGTATTTTTTTTATTAAACACCAGGTGCTCTGTTTTCTCTATTCGTTACAGGCGTTGAACTAAATCCACCTGCTCTAACTAGGTCTTTTTCAGGGGTGACCTTAGTTTCAAGATCTGCCCAATCATATCTCATGGTAACTTCTACGTTAACCAGGTCATCCGATGTGTAGTCTAAGTCGCCAAAGTTTACACCCTTAATCCACGGATTGTAAAGAGTCCAAGTTTCTAGTGGTAGACCATCTTCATCTATCATGTGAATATACATGCGGCCGCCAACTGCATCTGTTGCTCTTTTCTTGGAGAACGTAACAACATTACTTGCTTTACCTCTACCTTGAGGATCGTTCAAAAAGTTGTGAGGAGCGACATATCCAGAATTCTCAATCAACTGAAGCATTGTGTGTGATGCATCTGGATCGACAGGGTCGACCAAAGAAATGGTAATTTCTGACCACTCCAACCTCCCAGGGTAATAAAACTTATAATTTATGAACGCGTGTTCTGATTCTGTCACCGTGAAATTTGGTTTACCAGAGGTTCTAATAATCCATTGCGGTACACCATTAAACGATAACAAAAATCTATATTTTCTCTTTGGCTCGATTGCTGCATCTGACCAAAATTTTTGTTTTGCCATTACGAAAATCCTCCTAACACTATTAAATAGTGTCTAATATTTTTTAATCTTCAAATGATGCACCGGTATTTGAAATAACAAAATCAATTGCAATAAATTCAATAGATCTAGCGGGCTTCAAGAAGATCTTAGCGTACAAAATGTTTCTATCAATCAAATCAGGAGTAGTTGTCGTTTCATCAAGGATTACCTTAAACTCTGACAGACCGAATCTTGATTTAACACTATCTAAAAGTGGTTCAACCTGACCTCTAAATCGATCCCAAGTAGATTGAACATTTTGGTCGAACAACAATCTGGCAGCGATTCGTGAAATCTCTTTCTTAACAAAAATCATTAACCTACGAACGTTTATTCTATCAAGCGCAGACGGGGTAACTTGCAGCGTTTTTTGTCCAAAAACTACGATACCTTCCGCTGGGAACTGTGCGATTGGGTTTATGTTTGTTTCATACAGTTCGTCTCTTTCCTTAGAAGAAACTCTTTGTGAAACAGATAACACTGGCAACCCTCCCGCTCCATCAGATAATCCACCTCTTGTGAAACCTGCTGGTGCAAACCACAATTCAGCATCACTTTCTGTGCTAGCAAAAGTACCGAGAGCAACAACTGAAGGTGGTACCCAGACCTGATTATTACTTACTTGATCTACTATTTTAACCCACGGATAAAAGCAGCATGCATAACTGCTATCAAGGCCACGCTCTTCAAGAGAAGTAACCGCATTTGTAACCTTTGCAGCTTGAATTCTAGTTTTGAAATCATCTTTGCCTTCTGTAGTGGGTAAATATCCACCGTTTTCAATGTCTATGATTGCAATTGCATCCGCTCTATCTTCGCACGTGCGAATTGCATGGTCAGTAACTCTTTTATTTGTAACACCAGGTACAGTTAAAGCATTCATTTCAATAACTTCAGGATCGGAAACTGAATCGATTGCTCTTTTCAAAGAAGCAATTTCATATGACGTAGCTTCATCTTTGCTGACTATCTTAGAGTTTCTGAACGGTTCTTTCTCTGTAATGTCAAACCCATCAAACCCACCAAATAAAGGCATGGTAAATTTAACAAACCCAGACTTAACCAATTCCTTAAATCCACCCTGACCTGCTGTGTGTGAATTTCCACGTCGGCGCGAACCAGGAACATACACAATTGAACCTATATCATTAGATGCTAAATGCGGTTGTGACGTTCCAAGCTTGAACTGAAGCGATCCTGTTTTATGCACGGCAACAAAGTCATCACTCGTATAATAAAATGATATTTCAGACTTATTCTCAACTGCAGCTGCGTCTTCCTCACCAACATATGCTTTACCTAATCTGCGCACAACATCAATATATGAAGGATCGAACCTTGTATCTGTTGGACTTCTATAAGTTGAAACTCCAAAGAAAGACTTCTTTGCATCAGATAACCCTTCAGAAGAAGCTGACAATCTTAAAGGC
>MDTG01439157.1_pt1 | contig 13752 bp, 13 predicted proteins | sample 811421 | NCBI WGS metagenome assembly MDTG01 (sample SAMN05326645, study PRJNA326480) | marine metagenome | isolation source: seawater | place: Pacific Ocean: South East | collected 2011 | reverse complement strand
TTCGTTAAAAACCCCCATTACCATTGGAACGATAACAATCACAAACCGAGAAGGTTTTTACGCAATATTAAGTAATAACCAAACAATAATAGGTATTGGCGAAATAGCGCCCCTACCAGGCCTAAGTACCGAATCAATTAAGTCAATTAAAAAAGAACTTGATCAACTACCCCATATCCATATTGATTCATCACATCTTAATAACCCAATCCCTAAATTTCCGATAATAAGTACCACACCATCTATTCAATTTGGAATTGAAACAGCCCTACTTATGAGTCTATCAACTACAGTAACCTGTCAATGCCATACATTTGCTAGCAATCTTACAGACTTACCTGATCTCAAAAATCAATCAATCGTAAAATATAAAATTGGACGATTAGAAACAAATCAAGAAGTAAATATCATAAATGATATCATCACTCAATTTCCAAATATAAAATGTCGCTTTGATGCCAATAATAATTTTTCTTTAGAAGAAGCCTTAACTTTTTTTAACCAAATTCCCAAAAAAAATATAGATTATATCGAAGCGCCTTGTAAAACAATTGATGAAGAAAAGCAATTATATCTAGAAACTCAACTACCTATCGCCCAAGATAGCCCAAAAAAAGATTTTAACATTCCCTCATACTCACAAAACATTATTATCAAACCAACCATTATGGGAAGCATAGCCAACTATCTAACTTATCTTCAACAAGGAAAAACCCTTATTTTTTCAGCTTCATATGAATCTATTATTGGTTTATCAGGAATTGCATATCTAAGCTCAATTATTAGCCCACAAGAATACCATGGTTTAAATACCAATCATATTTTTTCTGGATCCTCAAACAAACAACTATCTACTTTAACAGCATTAACATTACAAGAAAGTATTAACTGGATAAATAATGGATATCATTAAGCAACAAGCAAAAAAATATCCACATAGCATCGCTATACAGTATAAAGACAAGGAAATTTCATATAAAGACTTAGACCAAACCATCCAAATAATTGCACACTATATTCACAAAAATATATCTGAAAAACGCATTGGAATTAATATTACCGATCCACTTGAAAGTATCTATTGTATCTGGGGAACATTACGGGCAGGAAAAACCATCTATCTACTCAATCATCGCTACAATACCTATACCACAGACATCATAAACCACTATAATCTTAAAAGCATCTTAACAGCTTGCCCAAAAACAGCTCCATCAATACATGCATCATCTATCAATAAAACACAGGAATCATCTATTCGTATTTTCACCTCCGGAACAACCGCAATACCAAAATGTATTATTCATTCCATCAATACATTAATGGCCAGCGCAAAAGAAGTTAATAAAGCAGTAAACTATCAGCATAACGACATATGGCACTGCCAACTTCCCTTTTATCATGTATCCGGTCTTGCTATTTTATGGAGAACCTTATTAGCTGGTGCAACCATACAATTACTAACAACACAACCAAACTACACCCATATATCCTGTGTAGAAAAACAGTTAGAATCCCTAATTAAAGTACCCCCACACCATAACTTAAAATGTATTTTAGTTGGAGGATCTGCTATTAAAAAAAGTTTATTAACAAAAGCTATAGAAAAAAAACTTCCTATCTACCAATCATATGGCCTTACCGAAACAGGATCCGCCTGCACCCTAAGTAAACTAACAAAAGATACCCTCCCCTTTTCAGGACAAGCATTACCCCATATAAACATACAAATTATAAATAATCTTATTCATGTAAAAGGGTCATCTTGTTGTTTAGGCTTTGAAACAAGTCCCAAAAATATAACAAACTTAAACAAAAATGAATTTTATAACACCCTTGATTATGGAAAACTAAGTAAAGAAAATCAATTAAGCATTAAAGGCCGTTCTAACAGAATGATTATTATCAATGGTGAAAATATTTTTTTAGAAACCATTGAAACAGTTGTAAAACGCTTAAATAATGTTAATCAATTTTATCTACTACCAATCACAAAAAATGAAACAATATTCTTATACGGATTTGTAGACCTTAAACAACAGCAACCTAAGTACAAAAGTATAATTAATCAAACCATAAAAACCTATTTTTCATCATTATGTATCCCAAAAGATATCCAAATACATAACTTTAGAAAAAACGGAAATCCTCGTTACAGTGATATTAAAGCGTTATAGAATTAATCTAACCAGCGTCTGCTGACTTACCCTCAGCCTTATCGGCATCACCTTGTGAAGCATCATCGCCACCTTCAGCCTTAGCATCAGAAGATCCTTCCGAAGATTCTTCACCTTCTTCACCCTCTTCACCTTCTTCTGCAACAGCTTCTTCTTCTTCTTCAACCAATAATCGTGGCGCAGCAACACGCACAATCGATGTTGCTTCATGAGTTAAAATATCATATTTCGACTGATCAAGCGTAGCAACCGTAATAAAATCATGAATTTCTAAAGTTGATAAATCAATCGTAATATAAGGAGGTAACTGATCAGGTTCTGCAGAAACAACAACAGAATCAATTTTTTTAACTAAAACACCACCCCTTTTAGAACCCGGAGCAACGCCTTCAAATTTTAAAGGAACATTAACATGTATTTTTTTACCTTTTGCGACTCGAAAAAAATCAATATGAGTAATTTCTTTAGTAATAACATCTCGTTGCACATCATAAGTAACAACATTTTCATGAGTAGCTTTACCATCAAGCTCAAATTCTAATTTTAAAACTGTATTCTTGCCAAACTCAGTTCGTAAGGACTTATCAAAATCAACATGATGAACAAAAACATTAATATTGTTCGTATTAGATTCTCCACCATAAATAATAGCAGGAACTAACCCTTGTTGACGCAAAACTTTAACTTTGTTTTTCTTTAATTGATCTCTATGTTTAACTTTTAATGTTGCTTTTTCCATAAAATCCTCCACACTGCACAAGACAGGCGCTAATTATAGTCAAATTTACTTATTTTTTAAAGAGTAAGAATAACACTGTAAATATTACTCTATAAAAACATATTATGAACTATAGGTTAACGTTAAAAATTGATTCCGTAAATCCTTATTCGAGGAATATAAAACACGAATATAATTATCCGTTAAACCAGACCAAACCTGATTCTTTTGAGACTCAAATAAAACAGATACTCTATTACCTCTAAATCGATCATAAAATAATTGTTTTTTCTTCTCACTAATATCACGTAAAACCTTACTACGTCTAGCAATCTCAGCCGAATCAACCTTATCCTCTTTACGAGAACTTCTTGCAAACTTACGTTCAGAATAACTAAAAACATGCATGTAATGAATAGGCATTGTCATCAAATTAGCAACCGTTTCATCAAAAAGAGCCTTTGTTTCACCAGGAAATCCAACAATAACATCGGTCCCAATACATATATCAGGCACTGTTTCATAAGCCCACTCAATAAACGAACGAAACTCAGCAACACTATATTTACGAGCCATCGCTTGCAACATAGCCTCACTCCCACTTTGTAATGGAATATGTAAATAACGACACAATTTAGAATTTGAATTCATCATTAAAATCAATTCTCTGGAAATAGTCGTTGGTTCAATAGAAGAAATACGAATACGCTGAATCGTATCAATAGCAGAAATCCCTTCAATAACATCTAAAATAGTTTTCCCTTCATAGTCATATGTGCCAACATTAATACCTGTAATAACAATTTCTTGATGCCCCGCCTCTCCTAAATCAATACATTCACGAATAATATCCTCATAAACCCGACTACGTGCTGGTCCTCTAGCAAAAGGAATCACGCAAAATGAACAATAAAAATCACAACCATCCTGAATTTTAATGTTAGCGCGTGTATGATGAGAATCGACACTAGAACGTTCAATGACAAAAGCATCTCGTTTCATTTTTTTAGTTCGAATAACAGGGTCCTGTAAATGATCCGTTTGAGCAATAATATGATGCGTATTCATTTTCTCTGCATTCCCAATCACCCAAGCAACATTCTTTAAGTTTAACAAAGCATCTTTATGTACTTGAGATTGACACCCAATTAAGGCAATTTTAATACTTGAATTAGCGTTTACCAATTGATTAACTAGTCGCTTTGTATCCTTATCACCATTTTCGGTTACGGTACATGTATTAATAATAGCTATATCAGCATCCTGATAATGATGAACCAAATCATAGCCTTCATACCGAAAGGCATTCTCAAGTGAAGCTGTTTCAGATTGATTTAAGCGACACCCTTGTGTAACAAAACAAACTCTTTTCATGCGTGAATTGTACCACATCATCAAAAAAATGACATAAATATAACACTTAGGCTAACAAAAACTACCCATGCTTAGACCATAATCGTTTCTGTTTAAAAAACGATGTTAATAAACCAGCCGCCTCATCAGAGTCTATGTAATGACAATCAAGTCGGTGATTAAGCCGCGGTTCTGACACCATCTTAAATAACGATTCACCACCCCATTTAAGATCCCTAGCCCCATAATAAACAGATCGAAAACGAGCATGAAAAATAGCACCCATACACATCACACATGGTTCAAGAGTCACATATAAATCACACTCAGTTAACCGCCAATCACCACTAACACGCTGAGCTTCTGCAATAGCTAACAGTTCAGCATGAGACAAACAATCCTTATCACGTTCTTTTTGATTATGTGCACGCGCTATAATCTGTTCATCAGAAACAACCACAGCACCAACAGGAACCTCATCATCAGCATAAGCTAAACGAGCTTCTTTTAAAGCTTCATCAAAAAATAATGATTGAAAAGCCATTAATTAAAACTAAATGAAACGGGTCCCGAAGAAGGATCATCCGTAATAGGACCACACTGCTTTTCATATTCAGCCACATGCTTTGACAACAACCCTACTAATTTTTTAGCATTACGAGGAGACAAAATAACTCGAGAATTAACTGTAGCAGCTGAAGCATGAGGCTGAACTAAAGCAAAATCTAAAATAAATTCTTCTTTCGAAAAATTATTAATCATTAAATTAGCATAACGACCATTTAAAACATCGGCAGGAATCGTAACATTAATTTTATTTTTATCATTAGACGGTTTACCATCTTGTTGTTTTTGATCCTCACTCATAGCTTTACACGCTCCATATATTCTAATGTTTCTGTATTAATTTTAATAATATCACCTTGCTTGATAAAGGCAGGTGCATTAACCGTTAAACCATTAACCAACTCAACCGGCCTCAAACTAGATGCCGCTGTCGCTTTACGAATTTCAGGAGGTGCATGAGTTACCTCTAAATCCATTGTTTTAGGTAACTCAATACCCACTACTTGACTCTCATAAAATGTAATAGAATAATCAACTTCCTCCGTCAAAAACGTTTCTGCATCACCAATAATTTCTGCTAAAACCGTAACTTGATCAAATGTTTCATTATCCATAAACACAAAACCAGCTGAATCTTTATATAAATACTGCATCGAACGTGAATCTAAGGAAGCTTTTTCAACACGTTCATTAGATAAATAACGTTTTTCTAAATTACGACCATTCTGAATATGTTTTAATTTTGTTTGCATACATGCATTACCTTTACCCGGTGTACGATGCATTTTCCAAGTTACACGATATAACTCACCATCTACAATCAAAACCATTCCTTCTCTAATTTGTGTTGCATTAATTTGCATAATAGTCACCTTTCTATATAATTAGTACTAGGTATACCGTAACAAAACAATACCAGAAAGTAAATTAAAAGGACAAAACCATGGCTGATAAACATTCATTTGATATTGTATCAAAAATTAATCTACAACAACTTGATGATGCGATTAATCAAGCATTAAGAGAAATAGGAAATCGCTATGACCTAAAAGACTCAAAAACAACTATAGAATTTAATAATGCCGATAATACCTTAACCCTTGAATCGGAAAATGATTATAAATTAACAGCATCCAAAGACATATTTAATAATCACCTAATAAAACGAAAAATTTCTATTAAAGCATTTATCTTTACGGAACCTGAAAAAGCATCCGGTAGCCGTATCCGTCAAAAAGCAACCGTACAACAAGGTATCCCTCAGGAAAAAGCAAAAGAAATTGTAAAATTTATTAAAACCCTAAACACCAAAACACAAGCACAAATAACCGGTGACTCACTACGAGTAACAGGTAAAAAAATCGATGATCTACAAACCATTATCCAAGAACTAAAAAATAGTACAATCGATTGTGCTATGACATTTGAAAATTTTAAATAAAAAACCTTGAATTAACCAAAAAAAAAGAGTAAATTCTACTTAAAAAAGCACAAACAGGAGCAAAACAACCATGTTAAGAACATTAGCATTCACACTTCCTAAAAGAATACCAACGCGAACACTATCAATAAACACTCAAAAGCAAGTAGACAAAATTTCTAAAGAAAGAAGACAAAAAAATCGTGATCTATCAAGCAACCAACCATTTCTCCTTCAAGAAACTATCAATATATTAGTAGCTACACTCCCTGATAAATTAAAACCTGAAACTTTATACTTAAAAACATTTGAAGATACAAAAAACTTTGTAGAAAAATTAAAACAAAAAAACGTCAAACTAACGCCTGCGCAAAGAAATAAAAAAATAGGATGTATGGGAGCAAATATAAAAAAAGTAGATACATCAAGTTATGCATTAAAAGACTATCAGAGAGAAGTACTAAAGAAAATACATGACTCACTGACAAAAATACAACAAGAAGAAAAGACAAAAATCACTGAAGAAAATACAACACTTAATACTAAAAATTAATTAATTCATCTAAGCTAACCACTTGATACCCTTGCAAGTGAATAGCCTCAATTAACTCTGCCAACAAACGAACCGTTCGCTTACGTTCATGTAACACAATAATCGCCCCTGGTTTTAAACGTGTTGTAATATGATCAATAATATCATCGTTCGATTGTTTTCGATCCCAATCCTTGGGATCAATACTCCAGCGAACCAAATATGAAAAATGTTTTTGCAATAAAAGTTCTTGCTTCGAATTAACATCGCCATAAGGAGGCCGATAATATATGGGTAAAATACCTAGAAGATCATGAAAAAGTAATTGTGTCTTAGCAATATTTTTTAACAAATCAGCCTCAGATTGAACAGAAATATGACGATGATCATAACTATGATTCCCAACAGAATGCCCTTCAGGGATTAACCGTGTAACATAATCTGAATATCGTTTTAATTGAGAACCAATCAAAAAAAACGTTGCTGTAACTTGATATTCTTCTAAAACAGCTAAAATATCATCTGTATAACGTGTTGGGCCATCATCAAATGTTAAGGCAACCACCGGTTCAGCTGTTTGAACAGAACGAATAACAAAATCCGAGTTAGCAAAACAAACCTGACACGGTACAAGAAAACAACTAAGAACGAACCACAGCTTCCAATTCATTTACCATATCCTCGATATAAACAATACTTTTTTGCCAAAACGCTTCTGATTCAATATCAATACCAATAGAACGAGTCATATCCAAAGGTGATAACGAACTCCCTCCCGCTAACAACGTTTTTAACTTAGGAATAAAGGATTGCCCTTCTTCTAAATACATTTGATACAAAGCAAACACCAATAAATTACCAAAATTATAAGCATAAACATAAAACGGATAATCTAAGAAATGAGGTATACTAGCCCATTCCCAATGATACTCATCTGTAATAGCCACACTATCACCAAACATAGATTCTAACCGTTGTTTATAAAATGAACATAATTCTTGGGAAGATAATAATTTATCAGATATTGCTAAATGAGACTGTTTTTCAAATTCAGAAAACATATTTTGACGATGTGACGTTGCAAAAATATCTTCTAATTTCTCACTTAACATCACAATTTTACTTTGTTTATCCGTTAATCGTTTTTTTAAAATATCCGTCACTAACATTTCAGAAAAAACAGACGCTGTCTCTGCCAAAGGTAAAATCGGATGATAATTTGTTAATGTTTGTTTGGATGCTAAAACATCATGAATCGCATGACCTAGTTCATGTGCCATAGTTGATACATCACGTGGTTTACCCAGGTAATTAAGCATAACATACGGATAACAATCAGGTGTCGAACCCGAACAAAAAGCACCTCCCCTCTTATGTCTAACAACAGGAGCATGAATACGATTCCGATCAAACATAGCTTTGGCAATATCACCAAATTCAGAATCAAATTCATAAAATCCATCCAACACCAATTGTTTAGCTTCAGAATAAGAAAACGTTTCATCAAGATTTGGAAAAGGAGCATAAATATCAGATAAAGTCATTTTATCCAAACCTAACAACTCTTTTTTCAGTCGATAATAACGTTGTACCAATGTATTAGAACGCGTTGTAACACGATGTAACGTATCAATGGCCTGCTCTGATAAATCATTAGATATATTACGAACATGAATAGGCGATTGATATCCTCTAATTTTTCGTTCTGTATTAAAATCTTTTAATAAATTATTAAAAATATGAGTTAATGTAATGTGATTATCCTGATAAGCTTGAAAAAATAATTTCATAGCTTTTTGTCTCACAGCTTGATCCTTGTGAAGACGCAAATTACGTATCTCAGGACCTGTTAATACCTGTTCCTTTCCATCTAATTCAATCTTAAATGAAAACGATGACGTTAATTCCGAATACAATTTCTTATACCCTTGAGATCCGGTAACATCTTTAACATTAATCATCTTTTCTTCTGATTCATTCAAGTTATACTGAGCCGTTTGATATGATCTTAAAATACTATAAGCATAATTTTTTATTACAGAATCTTGTAATAACGTATCCAAATAATCTTTATCAAATTGGCTTAACTCTAAATCAAAAAACACCAAATGATTAGCGACATCAGACTCTACATCATCAACACGAGCTACTAATGATTTAATGGCTTCATCTTGGGTATCAATCGCATTACTTAAACTAGCATACTGACTTAATTTATAAAGAGGAATCAATAAATCTTCAGATTCTTTAAAAGCATCATACAACTCAGCTATTGATAAAGAACGTAACCTTGTCTTATAAGTCTTTGCAAAGTCAGCTGAGCGCTTTAAAACCTCATCAATAACTAACTGAATACGAGAATCATCAACAGAATCAAATAAATCCGACAAATCCCAAATAACATTTTCAGACCCAAAACTACCCATTATCCTCTCCTTAAATCCTATAAAAGTACTCTAATAATACTGAAAAATAAAAATAAAGCTAGATATAACAGAAATAAACCTTAAAAGAAATCATCATCATCTGAAGCCGCATCCTCATCATCAATAACACGTTTAATCGGCATAGGACCTTGATTATAAATTTTAATTTCATCAATACGAATCCGCGGCTTCACCTCTTTATCACCCGCTAACAATACTAATTGCATTTGTAAAAGACCTCCAGAAGAATCAGTTTGGTACGGATTCCATAAATCATCCCCTATCCCTAAATTTGCATCTACAAAATTATTAAACGGAATAATAACGACCTTCCAACCCGTCCAATCTACTTTAAGAGTATGAATAAATTTATCATCAGCTAAAGTTTCATCATCAGAATCTGGATGAGGTTCAATTTCAAAATTATTATTATCATCATCAAATAATTCAACAATTAAAACAGCACTTTTTTTTCCATAACCTCTAACTAAAAGTTTAATAGAGTTATAATCAGCTACATCAATACCAAAATAAGTCCCACAACCACCGACATACCAATTTTTTTGTAACCCTGTTAATTGCAAAGATCGTTTTCCTAAATGAGCAAACTCTTTCATATTATTAGGTTCAACTGATAAATCAATATTATCAAAACCCCACCAACGCGGAAATTGAGATAAATCCGCATCCTCAAAATCATCAACAATAAATAAACCTGGCTTTTGTGGCTGAAAAATAGCCTCACCAAACACTGACGTTGCAGCTAAAACTAAAAACAAACATATTTTTAGAAACATATGTTAATAAGATATCATATCAAGGCTATGTCGCAAACTATCTTATTCATCCACACCGACTAATTTAGCTCATAATTATTAAAAACAAAAAAATATACCCTAATGTAACATAATCCGATAACAAACCGTATCACTAGAGGATACCAAATATCGTTTATCAACCCCTAATTCTGGAATCCAAATAATCTCATCATTAGATTTAAATCCTAAACAAAATTGTCGAAAAAAAGCATTAACACCTTGTTTAGCCAACGCCTTGTTTACATTAACAAATTCATTTTTTTGATACGGCATATAAGAATCATCACCATGAAGCATCTCAACCGTTACCACTGAAGATGACGACGGCAATGAAACATAACACTGATTTTTAGATGATAAACAAGATTCTGGAAGATAATCACACCGCTCTAATCGAATAGAATATCCTTGCCACTCTATAGCTTGATTTAACGACAAAACCTGTGACGAAGAACCTTTAACGGGTGACTTCTTAATATAAAGATTCTGCTGATAACAATAAACAGAAACCCCTTTTGATAAATGAATAATTTCACCTGATTGTTGATTAATAACCGCATCTTTAAGAGAAGTTAACTGTCCCATATTACAATCAAAATGTGATGTTAAACGATCTTTTAATCGTTTACCTAAACCTATGTCATAACATTGCTTTAATAGCTGATAGATAATCGTACCTAAATAAAAATCCGATTGCTTAGCAGCATCTGAAATAATACATTCAAAATAACAAGGATGTTCAAGCACATTACATGAGGATACAAGTTGCTGAAATTCTAAAGTTTCATAACTAGCCTGAACACGCTGAAACAAAATATTTAAATGATCATCAAATGAAGAAGTATATTGAGATAAAACAGGAATTAATTCATGCCTAATATGGTTACGTTGAAATGAAAGATCTGTATTAGATGAATCCTCACAATAAGAAACCTTTTTCTCCTCACAATACGCTACAATATCCTGCTTTGATTGAGCAAGCAACGGTCTAGCAAACATAATATCATTAATAACATGTTTAAGCGGCAAACCCATATGAAAAACAGAGCCCCGCCCTAGCTGTAACAATAACGTTTCTAATAAATCATCTTTATGATGTGCCATCAATACCGTTTTAATGCCATAAATACCAGCAAAACGTTCTAAGCAATAATAACGAGCTTCATGACCTGCAGACTCTAAACTATACCCATACTGATCTGCTATAAACTGAATAGGTAATGACATAATCCGATACGAAACCTTAAGCTTATTAGCAAAATCTTTGACAAAACGTTTTTCAAAGTCACGCTCTTTATGAGAGCGTAATCCATGATCAAAATACAATAATATCAATTTTTTAAAACCCAAAGACACTAAAGAATGAACCAAAGAAACACTATCAGCTCCACCCGAAAACGAGACTAAAAGTCTATCATCTCGACAAAATAACGATTCTTTTACAATCGTTTCCTGAACGTTATTCTTAAAAGAGCCCATTACATCTGATCAGGTGCTTTAACCCCTAATAATGCTAAGACATCTGCTAATAACTGCTTCGTATGAAAAACCAATGATAAACGACGTTGTCGATCAGTATCAGAGGCTGTTTTCATTGGACAAGCCTCATAAAACAAATGAAAAGATCGTGCTAACTGATAGGCATATTGAGCTAACTTATAAGGCAAATAAAGACGCGTTGCATCCCAAACAACATCATAAAACAAAGAACATGTATGTAATAACTGTTTTTCAGCATCTGTAAATTCATAATCCTCTTTATGTGCCTCATTATAATCTAATTTTGTTAGTAACGAATGCATACGAGCATGTGCATATTGAACATAAAAAACAGGGTTTTCACTACTTTGTTTTTTAGCAAGATCTAAATCAAAATCAATATGAGTATCCGCACTATTTTGTATTAAAAAAAAGCGAACTGCATCACTACCAATTTCGTCAATCACATCTGCTAACGCAATCATATCACCCGTACGTTTTGACATACGTACCGGTTCTCCAGCACGAAACAGATTAACCAATTGACCAATAATAATGGTTAATTCAACAGCAGGCTTATCCTGCGACAAAGCTTTTACACAAGCTTCTAAGCGTTTTACATACCCATGATGATCTGCCCCTAGAATATTAACTAACTGAGAATAACCACGTTGAATCTTAGTAAAATGATAAGCAATATCCACTAAAAAATAGGTATAAGATCCATCTGATTTTACTAAAACACGATCCTTATCATCACCAAACAATGTTGTTTTAAACCAAGTAGCCTCATCTTTATAGTCCAAAAACGACTGTTTTTCTAATAATGCCAATACATCATCAATTAAAGAATCCTGATATAAGGATTTTTCTGAAAACCAAGAATCCAAACTAACCCCCATCGATGCCAAAACATCCTTTTGTTGTTGAATAACAAGCGCGACAGGATCCTCTGAAGATTTTGCTAAATCATAAATATAATCACCCTGATAACCATTTTCTGGAATAGACTTATTATCTTTTACAGCAGCAACACTATCATAAAATAACTGAATTTGCTTACCTGCATCATTAACATAAAATTCTGACGAAAATGATTGCCCTGTATAAGCCAACAAACGACACATAACATCTCCCAAAACAGCCCAACGACCATGACCAATATGAAGTGGCCCCGTTGGATTAGCCGATACATATTCAACTAAAATAGACTCAGAAAGCGTAGCAAAAGAAGGTTTTTTAGATCGAATCGATATAACATAAGAATAAAGATAGTCATCCGCCAACCTAAGATTAACAAACCCATTAAGAGGTTCACAAAAACAAACCTTACGAACCTCAGCAATATCATTCAAATAAGCAACCAAATCATCCGCAATTTGAGCCGGTGACTGCTTTAATAATGATGCTAAACGAAAAGAAATAGGCGTTGAAAAATGACCATGATCAGCATGTTTAGGAATTTCTATTTCAATCCAATTAATATCAAAATCACAGGTTAAGTGCTTTTTCAAATAAACACCTAACAAATCTCTTAACTGTTGTTTAATCATTAGAAAATACTAAAGCAAGTTGTTTTTTTGCATAAGTTGTTTTAGATAACAAAGCAATCAACTGATCCTTGGTTAAATATTTATCAGGATAAAAATTATTATTTTTAGAAATCAAATTATTATTATAAGCAGTTTCCAAATACGACCTACCCCAATGAGATGATGATACATCCCAAAAAGGAAACTTCTTACTAACATTAGACTTCAAATATCCCTCATCAACAAGTGTCATAAACTTAACAATGGCAGCAATAGCCTCTATACGTGTCATAGTACGATCCGGATAAAATTGATTATCTTCAAATAAAGAAAACACATCATTCTCAATCAAGAAATATAAGTAATCCTTATCAACAGAATCATCTTCTAAATCAGTAATTGTAATAGATTCTGTTACACTTAAATCATCATTAGATTCAGTAATTGTAATTGATTCTGTTACACCTAAACCATGTGTAGAGTCATAATTAGCAAGCTTTTCTGAAATTAAGGGATAAAAAAATGGATAAGAATTTACTATAAACTCATAGCGAGAAATACGCATCTTTGGCTGAAAATCATTAGCACCCATTAATAAATCTAAATAATTTAACTTAGCCGCTAAATCTTCAAGCCAGTGCCCAGACAAATCATCATAACCATTTAAATAAAGCATAGTAAACGTATTAGATAACTCATCTCTAGAAATCGTAATTGAATTAGCACCTGG
>MDTG01340543.1_pt1 | contig 13753 bp, 16 predicted proteins | sample 811421 | NCBI WGS metagenome assembly MDTG01 (sample SAMN05326645, study PRJNA326480) | marine metagenome | isolation source: seawater | place: Pacific Ocean: South East | collected 2011 | reverse complement strand
CATCAATTTCAAAGTCTCCTAGATTTAGTGAATAAAAATTTTCAAACCATTTCTCAATTTTTTTATGAATATTTTTGTCATAATTTATTTTTAATGCCTGTGTTGATGTCTTTTTGTATTTAAGTGACTTTCCATTCCTAACGATTTCATCTCCATTCTTAAATACATATTCTGCTGATCTAAACATTTTATCAATTGGTTTTGTTGGATCATAAATTGAAATATCTGCCACTGACCCATTGCGAAGTGATCCTCTATCATTTAAACCTAAAATTTTCGCAGGTGCTGCTCTAGTCATTATTGCAATATCATACAAACTATATTCTCTTTTTAAAAATCTTAGATCAGATATTTCTTTGACTTCTTTATTTATCTCATCAATCTTTGAGTTTCTAAAGTCTCTATCCATAAGCAGTCTCATTAATTCAGGGTATGATGTAAAAGGAGCACCATTAGGGTGATCAGTCGTCAAAAAAACTCTCCAGGGATCTTTAATTAATAAAAATAGCTCAAGACCAATTGCCCATTGAAGAGCATTTACATAATTATTTTCTTTATATTCATATGGTACAATCCCACCTCCCCCATCTTCAATTTCAGCAATAATCCATTTGTCTGGATTTGCGTATGATTTAGCTTGATTTTGCTTCCAAATGTCAGATGAAATAGTCAATGTTTGTTCAAACATTACTTGACCAATATCAACAGAAATATTTTTATTCTTATTTATAGTATTAGCTAATCTTTCTGCTCCTGATGAAAAACCTCTTTTACCTTTATTGTCATAACCATAAAATTGGATATGAGCTAAATGCATTCTTCTTCCTTGAGCTGCCTTTATAGTTTCTAGAATAGATTCAATATTTCCTGCCATCCCAAGGTTATTGCAATGAACATGGACTGGATGAGGTATTTTTAATGCTTCATTAGCAAGGTTTAGAGATCTTAATATTTGTCTGGAACTAACGCCATAAGCAGGCACTATATCATCAAGACTAAATGATTCTGCCTCACCCCCACTTTTAAAGAATTCAGATCCTCCTGCATTAATAACTTTCAACCCTAAACATCTTGAGGAGTTGATCGTCCAGGCTACATAATCATTGATGAATGATTGTCCTTTTTTATTACTTAACGCTTCTAATAAGAAATTATCATTACCTACAATACCTAGACCGGCTTTGTCAATCATTGGAATTTTTTCCAGTTCTAATTGAGTAAGAAATGAATTAACAGGTAATACAGCGGGTTCAACTACAGTTGTAAACCCCATTTCAGCATATCTATAACCAGTGCCTTCAGATGTCCATCTTGAATTAAATCCTGGGAGGTTTTTTTTTCGTCCAAGGTTTTTTTCAAGAAATTTTGAATGAATTTCTGGAGATAAAAGTCTTGCATTATTAACATTCCCTCCTGCGATATGCGAATGTATATCAATAGCCCCTGCCATCACTATCATACCACTAACATCATAAGAAACTTTATATTTATACTTCTCTGATGCACTGGGTTCAGTTATTTTTCCATCTTCTATGTAAATATCTTTTTTTTCTTTTTTGATATTTTGTGTTGGATCACAAATTATTCCATTTACAATCTTAAATTTCATTTAACAATTTTTAAAAAGTTTAAGTAGTATTAAATATTTAAATATATTACTTTAAATTTGATTAAGTAATACAAATTTATATAATTGGTAATTTATTAATAATTAAATGGATTCAATAGTAAATAAAAAAACATTAAAAGAGATGGCATCTCAAAAAGTTTCTAGAGAAGAAGCTGAAAAGGCGGTAAAAACCCTAATTTTATGGGCCGGAGATGACCCGAATCGAGAAGGTCTTAAAGATACCCCTAGAAGAGTGGTAAATGCTTACGAAGAATTCTTCTCAGGCTACAAAGAATCTGCTAAAGATGTTCTTTCAAAGACATTTGAAGATGTCCAAGGTTATAAAGATATTGTTATGTTGAAAGACATAAGTTTTAACTCTCATTGTGAACACCATATGGTTCCAATAATTGGTAAAGTTCATCTAGCATATATCCCAGTAGATAAAGTAGTTGGCATATCAAAATTAGCTAGAGCAGTCGATATTTTTTCTAGAAGGCTTCAAACTCAAGAGACAATGACCCAACAAATAGCTAAATCTATAGAAACCTCAATCAATCCAGCTGGAGTGGCAGTATATATTGAAGCTTATCATCAATGTATGACAACAAGAGGCGTTGGAAAACCAAATGTATCAACTATAACTAGTTGTTTTTTAGGTGTTTTTAAAGATGACAAAGAGCTTAAAGGAAGATTTACAGATTATATAAGAAATTGATGAATATTATCTTTGAAAAAAGAAAATCTGTTTACGAGGTTGAAGAAGGAATTAAACTTCAACCAAAATTTGACAATAACGGATTGATTCCTGTTATCACAGTCAATGATTCTGATAATAATATATTAATGCACAGCTTTATGAATGAAGAGGCATTTAGACTCTCAATTGAAACAAAAGAAGCACATTATTGGTCAAGAAGTAGAAAATCTATCTGGAAAAAAGGTGAGACCAGCGGGTTATCTCAAAATATTAAAAGAATTAGAATAGATGATGATCAAGATTGTGTGATTTTTTTCGTCAAACTTGGTGGCATGCAGGCAAGTTGCCATGTAGGTTATAAGTCCTGCTTTTACAGAGAGCTATCCATAAAAAATAAAAACAAAATTGAACTTGTTTTTACAGAGAAAAAAAAAGTTTTTGACCCTAAGAAAGTATACGCTAATACTCCTAATCCTACCAAATTATAACAAATTATTTTGAAATTATTAATTTAGTTGGTAATATTAATGTATATACATCATTAAGGAGGAATTTTAATGGACGCTTCAGTTTTAAATTACAAGGTCAACGATAATGTTGGTGAATTTTTAAATAAAACAAAAAAACTTTATATTAATGGTCAATGGGTAGACTCAAAATCAGGAAAAACTTTTGATGTTGAAGATCCAGCTACAGGAAAAAAAATAGCAACATGCTCTGCCGGTGGTGAAGAAGATATAAATCTTGCGGTATCAGCAGCAAGAAAATGCTTTGACTCAGGAAAATGGGGTAAAGTTCCACCAAATGAAAAAGGTAAAATTATTTGGAAAATTGCCGAATTGATTGATGAGCATACAGAAGAACTTGCTCAACTGGAATCCCTTGATAATGGTAAGCCTGTTGCAATAGCTGCGGGTGCTGACGTTGCTTTATCATCTGATATTTTTAGATATATGGCGGGCTGGGCAACAAAGATAGAGGGTGAAACTATCCCAATATCTGTACCCTACACTCCTGGTGCTCAATATCATAGTTATACGCTTCGTGAGCCAGTAGGTGTGGTTGCTCAAATTATTCCATGGAATTTCCCACTATTAATGGCTGCTTGGAAATTATCTGTTGCTTTAACAGCTGGTTGTACAATTGTTTTAAAACCAGCAGAACAAACACCGTTGTCTGCTTTAAGGTTAACTGAGATAATTAATGATGCAGGTATCCTTCCTGAAGGTGTTTTAAATTTAGTTACTGGATTTGGTGAGGAGGCTGGTGCACCACTCGCTGCTCACCCTCATGTAGACAAAGTAGCATTTACAGGATCAACTGAAGTTGGAAAATTGATTACAAAGGCATCTGCAGGAAATCTTAAAAAAGTTTCACTAGAACTTGGTGGTAAGTCTCCAACAATAATTTTTCCAGATGCTGATATTGACGCAGCAATTGCCGGAGCAGCTAGTGCAATATTCTTTAATCATGGTCAATGTTGTTGTGCTGGATCAAGGTTAATGGCGCACGAAAAAGTATTTGATAAGGTAACTGAAGGAATTTCAAAAATAGCTTCTAACATAAAAGTTGGTCCTGGCATGGATTCAGCTTCCGAGATGGGACCTTTGGTATCAGATGAACAGTTTAAAAAAGTTTCAGGTTATATCGAAGCAGGAAAATCTGATGGAGGTGAGATAGTTGCAGGAGGTAAATACGATAATTCCTCTGGTGGTCATTTTGTTCACCCCACAGTTTTCGCCAAAACCAATAATGATATGTCAATCGTAAAAGAAGAAATTTTTGGCCCTGTATTGTGTGCACAACCTTTTTCTGATCAAGATTTAGATAAAATTGCTGAGGCAGCTAATAATACCACATTTGGTCTTGCTGCTAGTGTTTGGAGTCAAAACATAAGCACTGCACATAAACTTGCAGCAAAGATTAGAGCTGGTACAGTTTGGATAAATTGTCATAATATTTTTGACGCCTCTTTACCTTTCGGTGGATACAAAGAGTCAGGTTGGGGCAGAGAAATGGGACATGAAGTTCTAAAAAATTATACTGAACTTAAAGCTGTAACTGTAAATCTCTAAGATATAAATATCATATAAGCCAGGAACTTTTTCTGGCTTATATTCTCATTATGAAACCATCTCTAATCAGCAAAGACCTTAATAAGCTGATAAAACTAAGTAATACTATCAGTTATACACTTTCTTTAATTGTTCTAATTGTATATTTCTTATTTATAAGTATTTTAGGCTTTGCTCCTGAATTATTCAGAATATTTTTACCCGATACAACTATAACAATCGGAATTGCCCTTGGCCTGGGGATAATAATTTTATCAATTTTCTTAACTTTTCTCTATGTAGTGCTGTCTAATTTAATTCTTGATGAATTTAAAGCTAAAATTGAAAAATGATTTATCTCATATTTTTAAATCTATTATTTTTTTTTCCAGATTTTTCTTACGCAGCAGATATAGATAGCAAGAGTTATGCTGCAGTTATATTCTCAGTTTTTGTTATCACAACATTATTGATTACTTACTATGCTTCTAAAAAAACTTACGACAAAAAAAATTATTATGCTGCTGGAGAAAAAATATCAGGATTTCAAAATGGACTTGCAATCGCAGGAGATTATATGTCTGCAGCATCTTTTCTTGGAATATCTGGTCTTGTGTTTTTTTCAGGATTTGACGGTTTAATTTACTCGATTGGTTTCTTGGTGGGATGGCCAATAATATTATTTTTAATTGCAGAAAAATTAAAAAATTTAGGTAGATTCACATTCGCTGATGTTACATCAATTAGATTAAAACAGTCAAAAATTAGAATCCTGTCAGCGTTTGGAACATTAATCACTGTGTTATTTTATTTAATAGCGCAGATGGTTGGTGCTGGTTCATTAATTCAAATACTATTTGATCTTCCCTATGATTATGCAATTTGGTTTGTTGGTATATTAATGATTATTTATGTAAGTTTTGGAGGCATGATTGCTACTACATGGGTGCAAATTATTAAAGCTTTATTACTAATATTTGGAGCAACTCTACTAGCTTTTTTTGTTTTAAAGGATCACTCATTCAGTCTCAATAAGCTCTTGGTTGAAGCCACTAATGTTCACAAAAGCAAGGAAATGATTTTATTTCCAGGTAAATTAATCAATGATCCAATTTCTGCAATCTCGCTGGGTATTGCTCTAATATTTGGTACTGCTGGATTACCTCATATTTTAATGAGATTTTTTACTGTGCCAGATGGAAAAAGCGCACGCATCTCAGCTTTATATGCAACAACTTTTATTGGATATTTTTATATTTTAACCTTCATAATAGGTTTTGGAGCAATAGTTTATCTCAGTAATAATTTAGAATATTTAGATTCAGCAAACAAATTAATAGGGTCTAACAATATGGCAGCTATTCATTTATCACATGCCATTGGAGGAGATATTTTTCTAGGTTTTATTTCTGCTGTTGCTTTTGCAACAATACTTGCAGTAGTTTCAGGATTAACATTAGCTGGTGCATCTGCAATAGGAAGAGATATTTATGTATATGTTTTGAATAATGGCAAAGCAGATGAGAGGAAAGAATTAATAGTATCAAAGGTATCATCAGTAATTATTGGAGTTTTAGCAATAATTCTCGGAATTATTTTTCAAGGTCAAAATGTTGCATTTATGGTTGGTTTGGCATTTGCAATTGCTGCTAGCACAAACTTTCCTATTCTTTATTTAACAATTACCTGGAAGCGTTTAACTACCAATGGTGCTTTTTATGGAGGATTTATCGGATTAATTTGCGCAATAGCATTAGTGATACTTGGACCTACAATATGGGTTGATGTTTTTGGATATGAAAAACCCATTTTTCCATACAAATACCCAGGCTTATTTTCAGTTACAATTGCATTTTTCTCTATAATATTAATTTCATATTTTGATAAAAGTGGATTGTCGAAGACTAATCTTGATAAATTTGATAAACTTTTAAAACAATCATATTTAGGAAGAAAATAATTGTTGTTTTTTGATATTGATAATCCAACACCCAATGAAATTAAAAACTGGATGAAAAATATTAATCTTTCGGCAAATGAAGCTGCAAAAAACCTTGGTATTAGCAAAAGACAATTTTCAAGATTTTTATCTGGCGAAACCAATGCCAAACGCATTCATTCACTAGCTATGCAAATGATTTGGCTTATTAATGAGAATAAAAAAAGAGTAATAAATGAGAGTGAACAGATCAAGAAGGATACAAAAAAAATATCAATACCAATCAAATAAAATTAATTAATCCTTGAATAAAAGATAATTCATACGTTTGTTTTCGTATCTTAGTTTTTTAATTACATCTAAAATTAATCCACAGAAGAAACATAAAAATGCAATTACCATTAGAAGTCCAGCGAGTAATGAAGATGGAACTTTTTCTACAAAACCCGTTAAATAGAAATTGTGAATAATTGGTAAACCAATATATAAAGATAAAAATACAAAAATAGAACTAAGGAAAGAAAAAAACATTAGTGGTTTTTCATCTTTAACTAGATTAAGAATTAATTTTAGTATTTTAATTCCATCCATAAAAGTATTAAGTTTACTAATTGAACCATAGGGTCTTGGACTATATTCACATTCAAACTCGCCAACTTTATGTCTTTGTTCTAGGGCATGGATAGTTAACTCAGCTTCAATCTCAAATTCTCTAGAATTTTGTGGGAATGTTTTCACAAATCTTTTTGAAAAAATCCGAAAGCCTGAAAATATATCTTTAATTCCATCACCAAATATTAAATTAACAATTTTTGAAAAAAGAAAATTACCAAATACATGTCCCTTTCTGTATGCAGCAGCATTCTTGTGAACTCTTCGTCCAACAAGCATGTCGTAATTTTCAGTTTCCATTAACTTTAGAGTATTATTTATATCTTTTATATTATAAGTATTGTCACCATCAATCATTATGTAATAGTCTGCATCGATCTGATCAGAAAACATCCTTTTAACAACATTTCCCTTTCCTCTTCTCTTTTCATTTCTGACTTCAACACCACTATTTTTTGAATAATCAGCTGTTTTATCTTTGGAATTATTGTCATAGACTATAATTCTCCCTTTTGGAATATGTTTCTTAAATTGATTTATTACACTCTGAATAGTAGCCTCTTCATTCAAGCAGGGTATTTGAATGACTACTTTTTTCTTCATTTAATTATAAATAATAAGGAACTATTTTTGGAATCAAATGATTCAAACTTTATTTCTTCATGATTTAAATCTAATAATTCATCTAGATCTTTTATATCGTTTTCGATAATTAATTTAGCCATTTTTCCTCTGTACTTTTTTATTGCCATTCCGGGATTAATCAATTTGTTATTATTAGATTTTTTAAAATCAAAATTAACAATCTGAGCGTTTATCTTTTCACAATCAATAGACCCAAAATATTCTTTTGATGCAAGATTAAACAAATATTTCGATCTTTGTTTTTTAAGATCGAGATTCAATTCATCTGTAACTGCATTTTTCCAAAATTCAACCAAACTTTCACCGAGTAATAATTTAATATGTGTTCCCATTTCCAAACGATAGGGATTGATATTATCCATTGGCTTCAACAAACCATATAAACCTGATAGTATTCTCAATCTCTTTTGAGCAAAGTTAATCGAGGTTTTACTAAAAGATCTTATTGACAAGCCATTGAATGTATCACCAGAAAACATATAGACTGCAGGTTTTTTTATATTATCTTTATGATTAAATTTTAAGAATCTTTCGTAATTTAAATCCGCAAGTTGATTACTTATTTTCATCAATGAACTAATTTCATTTTTATCAAGTTTTTTAATTATATTAAGTAACTTGGTTGTTTTATCGTAAAAAAATGGTTCTGAGAGATTAGTTATATAATCTTCATTAAGTAAATTTAGGTTTTTAGCTGGTGATATTACAATCATTATATAATGATATAATAAAAATAAAAAAAAATTAAACTTTAATTATTTTATCATTGCCCACTGACCGCTTTCTTGTCTACAAGCAGTATCAAAGGCATTGGATGGTGTTTTTCTCTTATTGATAAATATATGCTCAATTAATCTACATTCCGGTGTTCCAAAATGACCCTTAATTTTTATTACGCCTCTGTTGCCACTTTTTGGGTTTTTCCAATAACCAGTCGTTATAGATTTTTCGTTATCGTTTTTTTCCAGCGTTTTAAGGGCTTCGGTTTTATAAAAATAATAATCATCTTGTCCAATGAAGTCTGATAAATATTTTCCTATGATCAAACCAACAGATGATCCAACAGTAGTTGAAAAAATATCTCCATCAGATAAATGATAACCCAGATAACCCCCTGCTGCTGAAGATGTAGTTTGAACAATATTATCTCTATTCATATCTGATAAAGAACATGAACTTATAAAAAAAGAGAGCAAAGCAATTTTAATAAAATTTTTATTCATATAAATACTTTTCTATTAGAAAATTCCTATCATTTAGATTAACTAAAGATTTATAAAAGTTAGAATTGTTTCTAAGTTCAATTGCCTTAACAGAGAACTTTTTTTCAGCAAGTTGATTATTTAGTTTGTTGAGAAGATTTAATTTATTTGATTGATCTTTCACTGCTAAAATTTGAGCATTATGACTATTAATTGAGTATGGATTCTTATACGCCAATGGTGAAAGATTATTTATTGTATCTGGCACTAGGCCCAATGGTTCCATAAATCCAGAATCAAAAAGTTGTTTTCCTACATAACCAATAGAACCACTCAAAGTTAAATACTGAAAGGTATAACTCAAACTTCTAATTTTTGAATTGTTTAAACCAGCAGCTCCTTCACTTCCGAATATTTCGCTAAAAGCATTGGCTTTTAGTGAGGAGGTGGAAAAAGTAAGCAATATAACTGTTAAAAATAATCTCATAAAAAACTGCACTATCTAGTACTTAACGACAATAATTGACTATTATTTAATAAAAATTAGTTATTTAATAAATAAAGATCCTCGATTATGTGAAGCTGTTCTTGAATAGGAAGACTATAGAATTTATTATTAGCAATAGTAGTTTTTTTGCTATCATAATATTCGTTAATTAATTCCATTTTTTTAGATACTTCACTCTCGTAATTCAAAGAATTATCAAAATATTGAGAATATACCAATGCTACACCCGTACCTATCAGTGAATATTCAAACATATTTAGGGATTTTGAATCAAAAGGTAACAAAAGTAAAATAGCTAGTATCAAATTAAATTTTCTCATTTTTATAAATATAAGTTTACTTAGTTAGTCATCCAATTAAAAAAATTGTAAAATATTCCATTATATTATACCAAAAAAGTAAACAATTAACAATAAGGGTTCTTTTTAGAGAATTTGAGTTTAATTTAAAGAAAATCTCATTTTTTTCTAGAAACCGTATTGCCAACCTAACATAATTTTATACTTTTCGCCCATTTGTATTCCATGGAATCTCTTAAAAACAGGTAATATCAACTCAAAAGCAAGTCTATTATTCTTTAAAAAACTATGATGATTAACATAGTTAAAACCTAAACCAAAGTTTAGCTTCTGATGCCCTTGGTTTTTTGAATCCATTGCTGGACTCATTCTAGGGTTCATTTCATCGTCTTCTCCATGAAGACTTCCTTGATATTCATAAATTAATTGTATCGATGTACTAAAATTATCAAGCAATCCCAAAGAGCTCCATAGTTTTGAATGAAAAGTTGAACCATAATTATATCCTTTAGAATTTTTACCCGAGGCTACCTTCTTAAAGTAAAACTGTTCTCCAAACTTTATTTTTCCAAAAACATTAACATTATTAAAAAAAACAAAAGGATCATAAGTCCCAGATCCATTTTGCATCGCATATCCTAAACGTGCGCTTGATGAAGTTGGCGTTGTATCCCTTTCGTCTATACTTCCAGTTGGAAGACTCAATCCAAGCCCAATATGAGTTTTAATTTTTTCATTATGAATTAAATTGAAAAGTCCAGATATTCTAATATCACCAATTCCCGATGAATTAGCATCCCATTGTGCACCCCCTGCCATAGCCATTCTTTGAGATGTCATTTCCTTTTCGAGATATGATCCCATAATCATTAATGTTAGATTGTCAAAAGGTGCGTACATTGCCCCTAACATATGCATATTCATATTCATTGAAATTGGTGCGTTCATATATGTTCCGGCACCGTTTGAAGCGCCGTTAGGACCCGACATTACTGAGGTTCGAGAAATTCTATCTGTTCCATTGAACGTATCTCCCATTTTCATTTTTCCCAGACGATAAGAAAACATAATTTCATTCTTTTTGTGCATATGATCCCCCATCACTGATATTGGACCATGCCCATCAGCAAAATGAATATCATCTGCAAAAGTATGCTTAAATATAAAAGTGATTAGAATTATTAATAAGTAATTCATTATTCTCTCCTTTGAATTAAATTTTTAATAAATTGTGTAAATTTAAATCAAAAAGGGGGGAGAATTAAAGTTTGGTTCTATCGAAGCAATTTTAAAATGATATGAAACATTTCCTTTTTTAAAAACAAATATATTATTTAAAATTTCAATTGAATAATGCTTAAATTCATATTCATCGATTTGAGATAAAAAACAATGATTTTTACATTCCAAGTCATTTACAGGCTGATTTTCAGATGTTTCATTGTGTGATTTGCAAATATTTCCATCAAAAATATTTGAGTGAAAACTCAAAACTGAAAAATTCAAACTAAAAAAATAAACTGCTCCAACCATTAAAAATGATGAAAATTTTGCCAAGCAATTTCTTGTGAAATCATTCATTTTCTAATCCCAAAAAAATGTTCAAATAAAAACTAACTTATTATTTGTATATTTTACAAGTATTTTATATAAATAAATTATTGCTAACAAAGTAAATTCTTAAGTATTTGTTAAATATTTCCTAAGAAAGATATAAAATGGAACATTTATTAGATAATTATCTTCATGGTATGGCAGCTAATCTCAGAGGCTTTATATTTGGCTTTGTTCACGTTGGAATTATGCTTTTAGGTTATTACTCTGGTTGGAGCATCAATAGATTTCTTAAATTTGTATCAAAAGGTTACATTGCGGGAATAATTGGTGCTGTTGTTTCACATATTTTAGCTGATTTGATAGCTAGCTATCTTGATCCACATGTAAGAAGCATGGTTGTTGGTATAGTTTTAGGTGGAATAGTTCCATTAGCCTTCATACCATTACTAGAAAAAATGATAGTTAATAAGAGCAAACACCATATTGTAACTGGCGATCACGAGGATGTAAAAAAAGATTTAGATTCACATTAATCATTGTTTCTTTCTAAAAAGATAATAAAATTAAGTACTATGAAACGAGGTTTTTATACAATGATATTTTTAATTAAATTTGTTGTAACTATTGCATTTTTTTTCCTATTTTCTTTTCAGAATACTTATTCAGGTATCAGAGATGTTAACAATAGCGAGGCAGTACTTGAAGAATTAGAAGATGAAGTTGATGAATTAAAAAAAAGCATTGAAAAAAAAGAAAAAATAAAAAAAGAAAAAAAAGCTAAAGAAATAAGAGACATAAAGATAATTGAACAAAAAAAAAGAAATGATCTAAAGAAACAAATTAAAGTTGAACAAAAAAAAAGTAATGATTTAGAGAATCAAATAAAAATAGAAAAAAAAAAGAGCAAAGATTTAGAATTGAAGCTGGAGAATGAGGTAAGAAAGCGTAAAAAACTTGAAAATAAAATAAAATCTGAAAAAGAAAGTGCTGAAAAGAGTAAACAGGAAAAAATTACTGAAGAAGAAGATTTAAAAGAACAAGAATTGAAGGCTGAGAACGAAAATGAATTAAAAACTCAAGAGGAAGCATTTGAAATTTCAGATGAATATTTAGATCAACAAGCAGAAGATTTTTTACAACAAGAATTAAACTTTTCACAGACGATTAAAGGAAAAGAATTAAGAGATGCTAAATTTGAGGAATTAAAAAAAACTAATGTAAGCTACTGTAATAAATTTATAGATGAAGAAGAAGGAAAAGAGAAATACTTTACATATGGGGATTTTATAGAAGGAACAATTCAAATAACTGATATTGATTATTATCAAAGCGAATTGAGACTTATTAAAGAAATTCTTTTTTTTAATCGCACCGCACTTCATCTAGAAAAGAATGAAATTTTAAATTTTTCAAAAAGTGATATCATTTCTAGTATTGAAAATTCAGAAATCTTCCGACAGTCTGAGCCATTTGGTAAATTTCTAAAAAATGCAACTAGAGCTAAAAAACAGTCTTCAAAGGAAGATACATATGGAATGAATGACGCCCAGTATGTTTGGATAAAAGGAAAATTTAAAAAAAGTGGTAGAACAAATGATAGAAAACTAAAAATGCTCGCTGGTCGAAAAGTAAATGTTTTGTTTATGAAATTTACCGGAAGACAATGGAAGATGTGTGATTCGAATTACTGTTTTTTGGGTGTTCCAGTTGATGAATTTGTTCCGAAAACTACTGAGTGGGAAGAAAAAATTATTTCTTATAATTCTCTTTTTTACTTCACACGAAATGCACGTGTTGGAAAATCAAATAAATTAAAATTTGAAAAAAAAGGAATGGCTACAAAATTTGAACATCTTGGCCAAGAAAAATTTGATTACTACTTTTTTCATCAAGACCGAATGACAACTTTGGCATTGGCACAGTCAATGGCACATAAAAATCAAAATTTTAAAAAATGTTACCGAGATTATTGGATGTCAGAAATGAAAGCAAAAGAAGAAGAATTGGTTGATTGGTAAAAAATGAAAAAAATCTCAATTATATTATTAATTTTATTGGTTAGTAGCTGTGATTCAAAAAACATAACTGAACTAAAAAGAGAGGTAGGTAGAGGCTGTGTAAAACACACTACATGGGGTTTCTATCATAAAACTTTCTTAAATAATATTAAATATAAGGAATATAGATATAATTTAGATAGTAACAGTGGTATTGAGATCGATGTTACTGGAACAATTGATTTATCCCGTAAGATTGCTAGTGCTGGAATGGAAAATATTTATAAAAATAAATTATTGTTAAAATATAGAAGAGATGATAACGGATTTTGGATTTTATATGATACGGTAGCATTTAAACCAAAAATTGATAAATTTACTGGGCATATTCTAGGTTATGATTTAAAAGAGTTTGGAGATATCAAATATAAAAACCCTTTCACCTACAGTGAAATGGTTGAAAAGTATGCTAATAAAGTTTTTTTTGAAATTATTCAACCGGTCGTTAATTCTAAGAAACTTAAAACAAAATTCGGAAAATGTATGGCACAATAAATTTCTGTTTTCATAGTCTTTGAAAGTTTAGTATGAAAAAATTTATAATCTTACTATTTTACTTTTGCTTTTTTTT
>MDTG01141566.1_pt1 | contig 13753 bp, 5 predicted proteins | sample 811421 | NCBI WGS metagenome assembly MDTG01 (sample SAMN05326645, study PRJNA326480) | marine metagenome | isolation source: seawater | place: Pacific Ocean: South East | collected 2011 | reverse complement strand
CGCCGGCGCCGTGGGTTCGGCGGCGGGCGCGGCGCCGGGCTCGGGCGGGGGCGGGGGCGCGTCGTCCATGGCCCGGCGCGGCGCCCGGGAGGCGCGCGCGCCGACGCCGCCCCGGTCGAGCTCGCGCGGCATGCGCACGGGCGGTTCGGTGGGCTCGGCCTCGGCGGCGGGCTGAGCGGCGGGCGGCGAGGCAGCACCAGGCTCTTCGACGGGCGAGGCGGTGCCGTCGTCCGACCGGGCCGGCGCCATCGCACTGGGCGCCATCGAACTGGGCTCCATCGCACTGGGCGCCATCTCGGTGGGCGCGCGGGGGGCGCCGGCGTCGGCCGGCTGGGCGAGCGCCGGGCGAACGCCGAGGGTCAGCGCGAGCAGAAAGAGGACCGCGACCGACCGTCCTCGTGCACGTGCACGTGCACGTGCACGTCGACGTGCACGAAGGCGACCACGCTCGGCGAGCTCTTCGCTCGCGGCACTCGGGCTGGGCACGGAACCGCGCACGTCTCCCACCCCCTCGGCCGACGCCCCTCGTTCTCGTGCACGTGCACGTGCACGTCGACGTGCACGAAGACGACCACGGGTCGTGGGCCGGGTCCGCCTCACCACGACAGCCACCCCCGGTCCCGCACCACGCGCACCACCGCGCCCCGCAGGTGCAGCGCCACCCGGTACACGCCGTCCTTCTCCTCGAGAAGCCCCAGGTGCCTCAGCCGCGCCAGCCGCGCCCGCGCCTCCGCCGGCGCCACCCGGAAGAGGCTCGCCAGCGTGTCGGCGTCCATCCAGCCCTGCCGCGCCACCTGGAAGAGGTGCAGCAGCGTCTCCGCCGGCAGCCGGCTCAGCGCCGCGTAGCCCGACGAGGGCACGTGCCCCACCCGCACCACGTCGCCGCCCTCGATCCCGCGGATCGACGCCAGCCAGAGCCGCAGCGCGTCGCGCACCAGCCCGCCCGTCGCCGCGTGCAGGTCCTGGAAGTACTGCTCGAAGGGCCGCCGGATCCGGCTCGCCCCCCGCGCCACCAGCCCCTCGATCTTCGACTCACCCTCGAGCCGATCGAAGGCGTGCCCATAGCCGCTCAGCCGGTGCCGCTCCATCACGGCCGCCGTCAGCTCCTCCGCCGTCAGCGGCGCCAGCCGCACCACCTCGGGGAAGCCCTCGGCGAGCGGCGCGACGGTCGAGGCGTAGGTCCAGAAGAGCGCCTCGGCGTGCACCAGCCAGCTCCGCCGCCCGCCGTCCGCCACCAGCCCGTCCACGAAGCGCCGCAGCGGCGCGAAGCCGCCGGGCTTGGCCGAGACCATCCAGAAGAGCCCGTCGAGCACCACCAGCTGCGCGTCGCTCGTCTCCTTCAGGAGCGCCTCCACGCTCTCGACCGTCTGCGGCTTCGTCAGCGTGACGCGCTTCACGTTCTTCCAGCGCCCGCCGCGCACGATGGCGTTCGAGACGCTCGCCTTGCCGACCCCGTCGAGCCCGACCAGCGCCACGGCCCGGAGCCCGCCCTTGGTCTTCGTCTCGAGCGCCCGCCGCGCGCGGCTGATGGCCTCCTCCCGGCCCGTCAGCACGTCGCCGGCCTCCATCGTGTCGGCGGCGAAGAGGCGCCGGTAGACGAGCGGCAGCTCCACCTGCGGGCTCGGCACGGCGAAGCGCTCGGGCTCCACCTCGGCCGCCTCGGGAGGCACGGGCAGGCCGAGGCGCCGCCGCCAGATCTCGAGCCGCGCCTCGCCCACGAGCGCGACGACCGCCTTCGTGAGCTGCTCGCGCGCGTCCCGTAGCAGCTGCGGGAGCTGCCCGGCCCGCTGCGCCAGCCGCCGCCGCGAGGCGACGCGCCGCATCTCCTCGACCTTGGCCCGCGAGATCTTGCCGTCGACGAGCTGCCCACGGAGCTCGTCCAGCGCCCCGAGCACCGCCTGCCGCACGCCCTCGCCGAGGTCCTCGGGCCACTCCTGGGCCTGCTCCACGTAGCCCTGCACCATCGCGTCGCTGCGCTCGAGCTGCCCGGAGATCATCTCCCGGAGCAGCGCCCGCGTCTCCGCCGGCACCAGCTCCTCCGGCGGCACCACCTCGAGCTCCGAGGTCGCGAGCTCCACGTTGAAGGCGAGCAGGCGCTCGACCTCCTTGAGCGACGCGGCGAGGGGCTGGAGCTGCTCGGCCATCTCCCGCGTCACGCGGAGGAGCTGCGGCGCCACCCGCGTCTCGATGTGCTCCACGACGATGTCGCGGAAGGGCACCTCCACGCGTCCGACGGCCGGCGGCAGCTTGTACTCGCCCTTCTGCAGCCGCCCCGCGCTGACCTCGTAGCGCGTCGTGAGCGAGCCGGCGGCCTCGCCGAGGGCGTCGAGGAGCGGCGAGACCTTGTTCTCCTCGAGGAGCTCGTCGCGCATCTCCCGGATGATGCGCGCGGCCTCGCCGGCGACCTTCTCCGTGAGCTCGGCGATCTGCCGGATCGACGCGGCCATCTCCTCGCCCGAGTCGGCGCTCGAGAGCTCGCCGTCGACGTGCTGGCTGGCCTCCTCGAGCGAGTCGAGGACGCGCTCGGCCTGGAGGAGCACGCGCCGCTCGACCTCGCCCTCGAGGCGCGTCGCGTGGCTGGCGAGGAGGTCCTTCACCTTCGCCTCGAGGCCGACCAGCTCGAGCTCCATGGCGAGCAGGGCGAACTCGCCGGCGCTCGAGTTGCGGAGCGTATCGAGGTCGTCCGTGAGCTGCTCGAGGGCCTCCACGCGCTGGCTCAGGGCGCGGCTCGAGCGGCGCTCGCTCTCGGGGAGGTCGATCGTCCCGTAGAAGGGCGCCTCGTCCTTCACGGCCCGGTAGGCCTGGGCGAGGATGCGGCCCGTGCGCGCCGTGCCGTCGCGGGCGATGCGCGTGACCTCGTCGAAGGCGAGCAGGAGCTCCTCCTCGACGTCCTCCCGCAGGCCCTGGAGCTGCACCTCGAGGTCCACCTCGGGATCGTCGGCGGCGGCGGCGAGCGCGTCGTAGGCCTGGACCACGCCGTCGAAGAGGTTCCGCGTGCGGCCGGCGAGGTGCTGCTCGGCCTGGACGAAGAGCGCGGCCACGCCCTCGAGACGCGATGGGGTCTCGAACTCGAGGTGGTAGCGGGCGAGGTCCCGGAGGGCGACCGGGCGCGGCGCCAGATCGCGGCCGAAGAGGCGCGCGAAGCCGCGGCGGAGGCGGAGCCCGGCACGGCCGACGCGGCGGAAGAAGCCGTCGTCGGCGCGGGCGGCGAAGGTGCGCGGATCGTAGGGGACCTCCACGCGCTCGGGGAGGGCGTCGACGACGTCGTCGAGCGCGTCGACGATCGCCTCCGGGGTCCAGGAGGCCTTCTGGGCGAGCTGCGCGGCGCGGGCGAGGACCAGCGAGCGCCAGCGCTCGGCGAGCTCGGTCTGCTCGCTGCGCAGCGCCCGGGCCAGCTCGAAGCGGGCCGACATGTCGACCCCGTTCGAGTCGGCCTCCGCCTCCTCGGCGGCGCCCTCGGCCTCCGCGGGCTGACTCGTGCCGCGGGCCTTCACCATCAGCCGCCGGTGGTGCCGGAGGAACTCGCGGCGCAGGTCGCGGAGGTAGTGTTCCGCGTCGCCGCGGAAGTCCGTCATGGGCCCATCGGCGACGTCGCGGACGATGCCGCGGAGATCGATCTCGAGGTCGCGGAGCTGCCGGTTCAGGGCCGGCGAGTCGGTGTCCGCCCGCTCGCCCCAGTCGACGGCCTCGACGCCCTCGGGCCAGGGGTCGAAGGCGCGCTTGGGGACGGTGATCTCCGGGTCGCCGTCGTCGTCCTCTTCGGCGGCGTCGGCCTCCTGCTCGGCCTCGCCGATCTCACCGGCGAGGCCGAGGCCCACCTTGAGCAGCACCGGGCCGACGATCTCGTTGATGGCGACGCCGGCGATGAGGAGCGAGCTGAGCGCCTCGCCGGGCTCGCCGAAGCGGGTCTTCACGAAGCCGGCGAGGGTGATGGCGACGCCGGCCTGCGAGACGAAGCCCATCCAGCCGTGCTTCTTCGTGCCCTCGTCGGCGCCGCCGACCCAGGCGCCGGCGCGGACGCCGAGGTAGATGGCGAGGATGCGCACGCCGACGAGGGCGAGGGCGAAGGCGAAGAGGTGGACGACCTCGTCGAGGTGGAGCTTCGCGCCGGCGAGCGTGAAGAAGACCACGTAGACCGGCATCGAGAGCTGCTCGACGGTGTGGATGAGCCGATCGCCGGAGGCCGAGAAGTTCGAGACGACGAAGCCCGCCGCGAGGAAGACGAGGACGGCGTCGAGGTGCGCCTGGAAGGCGACGTAGGTGCCCGTGTAGACGACGCCGAGCACGAAGAGCATGAGCTCCTGGCCGACGTAGCGGAGGTAGAGCGCGACGCCGCCGCCGAGGGCCACGCCCATGCCGATGGAGCCGAGGATCTCGATGCTCAGCTTGGCCGCGAGGTTGCCTTCGCTGGAGGCGCCGAGGCTGGCGAGGGCCCAGGCGCTGAAGACGCCGAAGAGGACGACGACGAAGACGTCCTTGAGCACGACGGCGCTGAGGACCGTGCGCGTCATCGCACCCTTCGCGCCGGTCTCGTTGATGATGGCGATGGTGGCCGCCGGCGAGGTGGCGAAGGAGATGGCGCCGATGGTCAGGCCGACGGGGATGACGGCCGCGCTCACGTCGCCGATGCCCGGGAGGGCGATGGCGGGGATGGCGCCGCTGACCAGCCAGAAGAAGGCGGTGGTCAGGGCGAGGACGGTGATGAGCTGGACGACGAGGACGCCGCTGATCGCCTTGAGGCCGCGGCGGAGGCTCTCGAGCTTCAGCTCGCCGCCGGCCGTGAGCGCGATGAGCGCGACGGCGAGGGTCTCGAGGGGGCGGAGCTGGCGGATGACCTCGTCGTGGAGGACGCCCTCGTCGAAGGGGGGCCAGAGGCGGAGGGAGCCGAAGAAGCCCGCGATGGACGGGCCGAAGATCATGCCCGCGGCGAGGTAGCCGGTGATGTGCGGGAGCTTGATGACGTCGACGAGGGCGCCGATGGTGAAGCTCGCGAGGACGACGAAGCCGAGGGCGAGCATGGCCGTCGGGTCGTAGTTCGCGTGGCTCGAGGTCCCGCCGAACTTGTGGAGCGCGATCAGGGCGCCGACGAGGATGGTGACGATGAGGAGCTGCCGGAGCGTCGCCCCCTCTCCGCCATGCCCGTGCCCGCCCGAATCCCCGTGCCCGTGCCCGTGCCCATGCCCGTGCCCGCCGGACTCGGGCTCGGGCTCGGGCTCGGGCTCGGGCTCGGAAGCATCACCGCCCTCCCCCTGCCCGGCCTCCGCTGCCGCGCCGCCCTCTTCCGCGCCGCCCTCTTCCGCGCCGCCCGCTTCCGCGCCGCCCTCTCCCGCGCCGCCCTCTCCCGCGCCGCCGTCCGCCCGCTCCCCCGCCTCGACCGCGTCGTCCACCGCCGCGTCGCGCGCCGCCTCCGCCGCGTCCTCCGCCTCGCCCGCGTCCACCGCCGCGTCGACGGCCGCGTCCCCGGAGACCTCCCGCGCCGCCGCCTCGGACGCCGGCTCCTCCGCGCGCTCGTCCACGCGCTCCTCCTCGTCCCGCTCGCTCATCGCCGCCAGAACCCAGGGAGGAGGAGCGCGAAGAGCGTGAAGAACTCGAGGCGCCCGAGCAGCATCGCCACCACGAAGAAGACCTTCGAGACGGCCGAGTAGGCCGCGAAGTTGTCGTTGAACCCGGCCAGGTCGTGGAAGGGCCCCGGGCCCATGTTCGACAGGCAGGTGAGCATCGCGCCGAAGGCCGTCGGCACGGGCACGTCGTCGATCGCCGCCACGACCAGGATCCCGACGGCCATGCAGAACATGTAGACGACGAAGAAGCTCATCACGTCGGCGAGCACCGGCTTGGGCACGACGCGCTTCCCCATGCGCACGACCTGCACGACGCTCGGCAGGAAGCTCCGCTTGATCTGCGCGATCGACTGCTTCGCCATGATCACGACGCGCTCGATCTTCAGCCCGCCGGCCGTGGAGCCCGAGCAGCCGCCGACGAACATCAGGAAGATCATGATCGCGAAGGCCGGCGTGCCGAAGGCCGTGTAGTCGTCCGTGCCGTAGCCCGTCGACGAGACCGTCGTGCCGACCATGAAGGTCGCGTAGCGGAGCGAGTCGAGCGGGTCCGGGTGGACGTCGAGGTTGAGCAGCGTGAGCAGCGCGATCGAGAGCAGGACGATGCCAACGAAGGTGCGGAACTCCACGTCGCGCACGATCACGCGGAGCTTCCGGCCGCGGAGCGCGAGGTAGTAGAGGCCGTAGTTCACGCTGCCGATGAGCATGAAGATCGCGATGACCCACTCGAAGGCCGGCTCGCCGAAGCCGCCCACGCTCGCGTCGCGGGTGGAGAAGCCGCCGGTGCTCATGGTCGTCAGGCCGTGGCAGATGGCCTCGAAGACGTCCATGCCGAGGAGCGAGAGCAGCACGATCTCGAGCACGGTGAAGAGCGCGTAGAGCTTCCAGAGCGTGATGGAGGTCTCGGCGATGCGCGGCTTGAAGCCCTCGGCCTGCGCGCCGGGCGCCTCGCCCTTGTACATGTGCTTGGCGCCCGCGCCGAGGCTCGGGAAGACGGCCACGAAGAGCACGACGATGCCCATGCCGCCGAGCCACTGGCTCATGGAGCGCCAGAGCAGGAGCGGGCGCGAGAGGCGATCCTCGATGTCCGTGATCACCGTGGCGCCGGTCGTCGTCATGCCGCTGACGGACTCGAAGAAGGCGTCGGCCGGCGAGAGGTCGGCGCCGAAGATGAAGGGGAGCGCGCCGCAGGCGCCGGCGCCGAACCAGATCAGCGCGACGGCGAGGAGCGCCTCCCGGCGGCTGAGGGACTCGGCGTCGGCCGTGCGCCCCCAGCGGTAGATGAGGATCCCGAAGACGACCGAGGCGGCCGCCGCGGCGAGGCAGGAGAAGCCGCCGCCTTGGGGCAGGTCCGGATCCGGCGCGAGCCAATCCCAGACCATGCCGACGGCGGCGCAGAGCGCGATGGCCACGCCGACGCCGATGGCGACGCCGCCGACCGGGCGGCCCACGCCCCGGAAGCTCCGCCAGCGCGAGGCGCCGCCGGCTCGGGAGGAGAGGGGCATCTCAGCCCTTCCGCCTCCCGCGGAAGAGGCGCTCGATGCTCGGGCGCGCCTCGGCCGTGGCCATGACGATGACCCGGTCGCCGGACTGGATGGTGTCGTCGCCGCGCGGGACGACCGCGTCCTCGCCGCGGACGATGGCGGCGATGAGCGTGCCCTTGGGCAGGCCGAGGCGGCGGAGGGGCTTGCCGGCGACGCCGCAGCCGAAGCCCGCGGTGATCTCGATCACCTCGGCGTCGCCGCCCTCGAGGACGTGGAGGCTGTGGATGTGGCTCTTGCGCGCGAAGCGGAGCACGTGGTCCGAGGCGACCGTGCGCGGCGAGAGCACGATGTCGATGCCGAGCTGCCGATAGATCGGCCCGTAGTCGGCGCGCTGGACGATGGCCGCCGTGCGCGGCACGCCGCCGCGCTTGGCGATGAGCGCGGCCATGAGGTTGACCTCGTCCTCCTGCGTGACGCAGGCGCAGAGGTCGAAGTGATCGATCTCGATCTCCTTGAGGAGCTGGTCGTCCGTGCCGTCGCCGAGGACGACCGTGATGTCCGGGTGCGCGGCGGCGAGCTCCTCGGCGACCTTCGGGTCGCGCTCGATGATCGTGACCTTCGCGCCGTGCGGGAGCACCTGCCGCGCGAGGGCCTGGCCGATGACGCCGCCGCCGACGATGGCGATGCGGCGGGCCTCGCGCTTGGTGGAGAACATGTCCTCGGCCTGGAGGATCGACTCGGGCCGGCCGAGGAGATAGACGGTGTCGCCCGGGAGGAGCACGTCGGCGCCGCCGGGGACGACCAGCTCGTCGTCGCGCACGTAGGCGGCGATCAGCGTGTCGGGCGGGAGCTGGAGCTTCGCGAGGGGCTTGTTGGCCATGCGCGAGGTCATCTGCATCTGCACGAGCTCGATGCGGTCCTCGGCGAGGTCGATGACGTCGACGGCGCCGTGGGAGCGGGCGACGCGGCCGAGCTCCTGGCCGACGAGCACGCGCGGGTTGATGACGACGTCGACGCCGAGGAGGCCGTAGCGGATGCCCTCGGTCCAGCGCGCCCACTCGTTGCCCTGGGCGCGGGCGATGACCTGGTCGGCGCCGAGCTGCTTGGCGGCGAGGGCGGCGATGAGGTTGACCTCGTCGTGGTCGCTGACGGCGACGACGAGGTCCGCGTTGGCGACGCCGGCCTTGTCGAGGATGTCCTGGCTCGCGCCGTAGCCGACGAGGGTGGCGACGTCGAAGTGCTCCTCGGCGTAGGCGACGGCGGCCGGATCGCGGTCGACCGCGATCACGTCGTGCCCCTCGTGCTGCATCACGCCGAGGAGGTAACGCCCGACCTCACCGAGCCCGATCACGACGATATACATCAGAAGCCCCCCCAAACCCGTGCCCGTGCCCGTGCCCCTGCCCCTGCCCGGAGGCTGGACGGGCCAGACGAGCGCACCTCACGCGCACCGAGCCCCCAAACCCGTGCCCCTGCCCGTGCCCCTGCCCCTGCCCGGAGCCCGGACGGGCCAGACGAGCGCATCTCACGCCCACCGCCCCCCGTCCTCGTCCTCGTGCACGTCCTCGTGCACGTGCACGCCGACGTGCACGACCCACGCAGCCCCTCCGCGCGGCCGCTCCATCTCCCACCGGCCCCAAGGCCGGAAGCGGCTGACCCGCACCCCCCACGCGCACCGGCCCCCGTCCTCGTGCTCGTGCACGTGCACGTGCACGTCGACGTGGACGACCCACGCAGCCCCGCCGCGCACCCATCCCAGGTCGCCGCCATCGCCCCGACGCCCTTCGCCGCCCTCACGCCCGCACCTCCTCGCCCTCCTCGAACTCCCGCGCCGAGGGCGCCTGCGCGCGCTCGCGCTTCAGGTCGCCGGCGTCGACGAGGAGGCCGCGCAGGATGCGCGGGGCGAGGAGGTCGTGGAAGACCGCGGAGGCGAGCACGACCGTGTAGACGAGGTTCACGACCGGGCCGCTGAAGACGACCTTGAAGGAGACCGCCATGGCCACCGTGACCTCGCCGTGGGCGAAGAAGGCCCGGTAGAGATCCTTGCGCATGTCCTCGACACCCCAGGCGGCGATCTTGCTGCCGAACCACTTGCCGAGCGTGCGGAGCACGACGAAGCCGACCAGCACGATGAGCGTCGGCTCGAGCGGCGGCGGCTCCCAGAGCGCGCCGGCGAGCACGTAGAGCACGAGGAGCATCGGCTTCTCGGTGGTCGTGAGCGTCTCGTAGATGAGCTTGCCCGTGCGCGCGACGTTCACGAGCAGGACGCCGAGGAAGACGTTCACGGCGAGCGGCGAGAGGTCGAGGAAGAAGGCCGCGCCGCTGGCGAAGCAGATGATGCCGACCATCGCGAGGAAGCGGCCGTGGGAGCTCTCGTTGCCGCCGAGGAAGGGCGTGAAGAGCACGCCGAGGCCGACGCCGAGGCCCGCCTCGAGCACGAACCACTCGGTGGCGGTGAGCACGATCTGGTCCTCGTGGCGCTGGTGCCAGAGCGCGAAGACGAGGCCGAAGACGATGATGACGAGCACGTCGCCGAGGCGCGCGCAGCCGCGGAGGCGCTCGGTGAGGTCGCCCTCGATCTCGTAGCGGCGGACGAGGAGATCGAAGGGCGTCGAGGAGTCGCAGGCGGCGCAGCAGCCGAGGAAGAAGGCGCTCGCGGCGACCTGGCGCTGGGTGAGCGCCTCGACGCCGAGCTCGCCGAAGAAGTAGCCGCCCCAGGGGCTCCAGAGGAAGTGGTAGACGGCGAAGCCGACGAGCAGCCCCGGCGCGACGTGGTGGGCGCCGATGATGCGGAGCGTGCCCTTGGGGCGGCCCCGCAGGGAGGGGAGGTCGAGCTCCATGCCGCGGAGCAGGCCGAGCCAGCCGGCGGTGAGGGCGATGATCGGGAGCAGGCCCGTGAGGTCGCCGAGGACCTGGATGTCCGGGACCGTCGGTCCGAGCAGGAGACCGAGGATGAGGTACTCGACGCCGGCGAGGACCAGGAAGCGCTGCTGGAGCCGGTCGACGACGAAGTGCGCGAGCAGGTAGGCCGCGCCGACGCCCATGAGGAGCAGGACGACGTTCAGCGTCTCGCTGGCGTCGCCGCCCCCGCCGGCCGCGAAGGCGGGCGTGGGCGCGAGGGCCACGAAGGCGAGCGAGAGGGCGAGGATCGGGAGACGCAGACGCATGCGTTCGCCCGGGCGGAGCCCGCCCGGAACGGGGATGGTGTCAGAGCGGCGCCGGATGGGCGAGTTCCAGGCGGCCTTCGGCCGCGGGGGTCCGGGTTTCGCCGCCTTCGGCGACGAGCCTCGCTCCGCTCGGCGGGGATCGGGGAACTGACGCACGTCGCGAACCATCCGTCCTCGTCCTCGTGCTCGTGCTCGTGCTCGTGCTCGGCTCATCCGGAAGCGCGACGGCAGCAGGTCGGGGCCCCTCCACGAGAAAGGGGAGCCGACGATGTCGACTCCCCTTCTCGTGTCGGGCCGAATGCCCCCCGCGAAATCGGCTGGATCTCGCCAGAGCGGACGGCCAGAGGGCGGGCGCTAGTTCTTCGCCTCTTCGCGCGCCTTCACCTCTTCGCGGACCTTCTCGACGATGTTGTTCGGGACCGGCGCGTAGTGGCTGAACTCCATGGAGAACTGCCCACGGCCCGAGGTGGTCGAGCGGAGGTCGCCGATGTAGCCGAACATCTCCGAGAGCGGCACGTCCGCCTTGATGTGGATGTTCGTCGCGCCCTGCTCCTGGCTCTTGATCATGCCGCGGCGCCGGTTGAGGTCGCCGATGACGTCGCCGACGTTCTCCTCCGGCACGAAGACGTCGACCTTCATGACCGGCTCGAGGAGCTGCGGGCCGCACTTCGGCAGGGTCTGCCGGTAGGCCGCCTTCGCGGCGATCTCGAAGGCCATCTGCGAGGAGTCGACCGCGTGGAAGCCGCCGTCCTTGAGCGTGACCTTGAAGTCGAGGAGCGGGAAGCCGAGGAGCGGCCCCTTGTCCTTCATGACGCGGAAGCCCTTCTCGACCGAGGGGATGTACTCCTTCGGGACGCGGCCGCCGACGACCTTGCTCTCGAAGGTGAAGCCCTCGCCCGGCTCGCCCGGCTCGACGTCGTAGTCGATCTTGGCGAACTGACCCGAGCCACCGGTCTGCTTCTTGTGCGTGTAGCTGTCGGAGACGGGCTTGGTGATCGTCTCGCGGTAGGCGACCTGCGGCGCGCCGACCTCGGCCTCGACGCCGTAGGTGCGGCGGAGGATGTCCACCTTGATGTCGAGGTGGAGCTCGCCCATGCCCTTGATGATCGTCTCGCCCGACTCGTCGTCGACCTCGACGTGGAAGGACGGGTCCTCGGCCATCATCTTGCCGAGCGCGTTGCTCAGCTTCTCGCTGTTGGCCTTGTCGCGCGGCACGACGGCCACGGAGATGACCGGGTCCGGGAAGACCATCGGCTCGAGCGTGGCCGGGTTCTTCTGGTCCGCGAGCGTATGACCGGTGCCGACGTTCTTCATGCCGACGACGGCGATGATGTCGCCCGCCTGGCAGGTGTCGACCATCGAGCGGTCGTTGGCGTGCATCTCGACCATGCGGCCGATGCGCTCCGTCTTGCCCGTGTAGGTGTTGAGGAGCGTGTCGCCCTTGTTGATGGTGCCCGAGTACACGCGGATGAAGGTCAGCGTGCCGAAGCGGTCGTCCATGATCTTGAACGCGAGCGCGCGGACCGGGCCCTCCGGGTCGACGACGGCGTGGCCGCCGGTCGGGTTGCCCTCGAGGTCGATCTCGGGCTGGGGCCGGACCTCGGTCGGGTTCGGGAGGTAGTCGACGACGGCGTCGAGGACCTGCTGGACGCCCTTGTTCTTGAAGGACGAGCCGCAGTAGGTCGGGAAGAAGGCGAGGTCGATGGTGCCCTTGCGGATGCACTTCTTGAGCGTCTCGAGGTCCGGCTCCTCGCCGGTCTCGAGGTACTGCTCGAGGACGTCGTCGTCCTGCTCGATGGCGGTCTCGACGAGCTCGGAGCGGTACTTCTCGACCTGCTCCTTCATGTCCTCGGGGACGTCCTCGACCACGAAGTTCTCGGGCAGGCCCGTGTCGTCCCAGATGTACGCCTTCCGCGTGAGCAGATCGACGACGCCGACGAAGTCCGCCTCGGTGCCGATCGGGAGCACCATGACGAGCGGCTTGGCGGCGAGGATGTTCTTGATCTGCTCGACGACGCGGTAGAAGTCCGCGCCGAGCCGGTCGAGCTTGTTGACGTAGATGATGCGCGCGACCTTCGACTCGTTCGCGTAGCGCCAGTTCGTCTCGGACTGGGGCTCGACGCCGCCGGAGCCGCAGAAGACGCCCACGCCACCGTCGAGCACCTTGAGCGAGCGGTAGACCTCGATGGTGAAGTCGACGTGCCCGGGGGTGTCGATGATGTTGAGCCGGTGATCCTTCCAGAAGCAGGTCGTGGCGGCCGACTGAATCGTGATGCCGCGCTCCTGCTCCTGCTCCATGAAGTCCGTGGTGGCAGCGCCGTCGTGGACCTCACCGATCTTGTGGATCTTGCCGGTGAGCTTGAGGATTCGCTCCGTGGTCGTCGTCTTGCCGGCATCGACGTGGGCGAAGATGCCGATGTTCCGGTACTTGGTGAGGTCTGCCATCACTGATCCTGAGGGGGTCTGCACCGGGACGCCGGCCACGGTGCGGGTCGAGGCGGCGTCCTAGTCACCAAAGGGCGATCGGGCAAGCGAACGGTCTGTACTTTCTTACTCGGGGGTCCGGGCGCGGCGTGGGGTGGGCGGCCGCCGGCCGGCCCGATGGGCGCCTCGGCGGGGGGTGAGCGCCGCCGGGAGGAGAGGGGGCGATGGGGGCGGGGAGGCGCGGGGCGCCTCGCGGACGGTGGGCAAAGCGCGCGCGGGGAAGGGTGAAGAGGTCCGTCCGGAGCGCTCGGGGAGCGGCGCGAGGGACGGCCGCGAGGGGCCGCCGGGGAAGGTCGTCGCGCTCGGTGACGTACCGGTGACGGTGATGACGACGGCGCGAGAGAAGGGCCGAGCCGTGGGGCTCGGGGTCGCGGACGACGAGACGAGCGGGGTGCGCCCGCGGGACGGGGTCTGGGCCGAGCCGGGGCGCGAGACGGGCGACTGGACCGAGGTCGCGACGAGCTACGGGGCGCCGAGCTTCTGGGCGCTGGAGGAGGCGCGGACGGCCGTGGGGGCGCCGGCGTTCCGTCCGCCGGCGGAGTCGACCTCGGGTGAGCTCCCCTCGGTCGAGGTCGAGATCCCGGCCGAGCCGGCCGGTGTTCCCGTCGAGCCAGCCGCCTCCGTCGAGCCAGTCGCCTCCGTCGAGCCAGTCGCCTCCGTCGAGCCCGGTGTCTCCGTCGAGCCAGTCCCCTCCGTCGAGGTCGAGCTCGGCGAGCTGGACGCGCCCTTCTCCGAGCCGGCGACCGGACCCGCGAGCCTCGAGGTGGAGGTCGACCTGGCGCCGCCGGTGCGCGCGCCGTCCGCGCCCCGGCTCGCGGTGGCGGTCGCGCCCCGGAGCGAGAGCTTCGTCTGGGAGGGCCTCGACGGCGAGGCGGGGGTCTTCGTGGCGACCTACGCCGAGCACCCGATCGGCGCGGCCGTGGAGCTCGAGCTCCACCTGATGGGCGAGGGCAGCTTCACCGCGCCGGGCACGGTGCGCTTCGTGCGCGCGGCGGGCGACTGCTGGCCAGGCCTCGGCGTGGAGCTCGACCGGGTGAGCCCGGAGCTGGACGCGGCGCTG
>MDTG01294878.1_pt1 | contig 13754 bp, 13 predicted proteins | sample 811421 | NCBI WGS metagenome assembly MDTG01 (sample SAMN05326645, study PRJNA326480) | marine metagenome | isolation source: seawater | place: Pacific Ocean: South East | collected 2011 | reverse complement strand
GCTCGGCCCAGAACCCCTCGGGGTCGCTGATCGAGCGCGCATACATCTCGTCATACGCCGCACCATCAACATGCGCGTGCGATACGAAATCGGAAGACGGGGGGTAGGTGTCGGACATGTGTGGTTCCTCCTCCACGGAATTCGATGATCAAGGGAAACGCGCGCGGCGAGGGATGGCAATAGGCATTTGGTGGAATGTTTCAGCAAATGCCGCTGAAAATTCGCACATATTCCAGGGCAGCGCGGAGGGGCGACCCTCCGCGCAAGCCCATGTCAGATGGCGAGATATTCCGCCCGCAGCTCGGCGTTCTCGAGCACCTCGGCGGCGCTGCCGTCGAAGACGATGGAGCCCGTGTCGAGGATGATCGCCCGGTCCGCCAGCTGCAGCGCACGCACCGCGTTCTGCTCGACGAGGATGGTGGTCATTCCCTGTTCCTTGATGTGGCGCAGGGTCTTCTCGATCTCGTCGACGATGACCGGCGCCAGCCCCTCGTAGGGCTCGTCGAGCAGCAGCACCTTGATGTCGCGCGCCAGCGCCCGGGCGATGGCCAGCATCTGCTGCTCGCCGCCCGAGAGGGTCACGCCCTCCTGCTTGCGGCGCTCACCGAGGCGCGGGAAAAGATCGTAAAGGCGTTCGATCGACCAGCCGATCGGCGGCGCGATCTGCGCTAGCTGCAGGTTCTCCTCGACCGTGAGGCCGGGGATGATGCAGCGGTCCTCGGGCACGAGCCCGAGCCCCGCCATGGCCGCCTCGTAGGAACTCATCTTGTGCAGCGGCTGGTGGTCGAGCCAGATCTCGCCACGGTTGACCTGCGGGCTGTCCATCCGCGCGATCGAACGCAGGGTCGTGGTCTTGCCCGCGCCGTTGCGCCCCAGAAGAGCGAGGATTTCGCCCTCGTGCACGTTGAAGTTGACACCCTGCACGATGTAGCTCTCGCCGTAGTAGGAGTGCATGTCCCACACCGAGAGAAAGGCCGGGGCGGTTTCCGCCTGGTTGGCGTTGCGGGAAAAATCGGGTCTGACGTTCATGTGATCCGCTCCTTACGCGTGCTCGCCAAGGTAGGCTTCCTGCACCTTGGGGTGGCCCTTGATGTTCTCGGGCGTGTCCTCGACCAGCGGCGTGCCCTGCGCGAGCACGGTGATCCGGTCGGCGAGGCTGAACACGACGTGCATGTCGTGCTCGATGATTGCCATGGTGATGTCGCGCTTGGCCTTGATCTCCCTGAGCAGGTCGATCGTGTTGTTGGTGTCGGCGCGCGCCATGCCGGCGGTGGGCTCGTCGAGCAGCAGCAGCCGCGGCTCCTGGACGAGGCACATCGCCATCTCGAGCCGCCGCTTGTCGCCACGCGACATCGAGGCGGAGTGCATGTTGCGCTTCTCCAGCATGTTGACGTCGGCGAGCATCGCCTCGGCCCGCTCGCGCAGTTCGCGCTCGCTTTCGACGGACTCGATGGCGTGCAGCCGGAAGACCCCGTCGCGACGTGCGAAGAGCGGGATCATCATGTTCTCCATCACCGTCAGGTCGCCGAAGATTTCCGGTGTCTGGAACACGCGGGAAATGCCCATCTGGTTGATCTCGTAGGGCTTGCGGCCCAGCACCGACTGGCCGTCGAACATGACCGAGCCGGTGTCGGGGATGAGCTTGCCGACGAGGCAGTTGAGCAGCGTCGACTTGCCCGCCCCGTTGGGCCCGATGATCGCGTGCACCGAGTTCTCGGCCACCGAGAGGGTCACGTCGGTCAGCGCCTTCAGGCCGCCGAAGCGCTTGTTGACGTCCTTGACTTCGAGAATGCCCATGGCGGTCTCCTTATTCGGCCGGGGGCTGCTGCGAGGCGGCCTGCGCCTCGGCGGCATCCGCATTGCGGTTGCGACGGTTGCTGACGGCGTTGCGGATGCGCTGGCCGCCCTCGACGAGCCCGCCGGGCAGGAAGATCACGATCAGCATGAACAGCAGGCCGAGCGTCAGGTGCCAGCCCTTGCCGACGAAGGGGTGGATGAGCCCGACCACGAGATCCTCGAGCCCGTCGGGCAGGAAGGACACCCAGCCGTGCACCACCTGGTCGTTGATCTTCGAGAAGATGTTCTCGAAGTACTTGATGAAGCCCGCGCCGAGCACCGGTCCGATGAGCGTGCCCGCGCCGCCGAGGATGGTCATCAGCACGACCTCGCCCGAGGCGGTCCACTGCATCCGCTCGGCGCCCGCGAGCGGGTCCATGCAGGCCAGCAGGCCGCCGGCAAGTCCGGCATACATGCCCGAGATCACGAAGGCGGCCAGCGTGTAGGGGCGCGCGTTCAGGCCGGTGTAGTAGAGCCGGTTCTGGTTCGACTTGATCGCCCGCAGCATCATGCCGAAGGGCGAGCGGAAGATGCGGATCGCCACGTAGAACGAGATCAGCATGATGACCGCCGCGATGTAGTAGCCGATGGAGAACTGGAATTCCCACGGGCCCATGGCCACGGTTTCGAAGCTGCGCATCTCGAGCCCGAAGAGGTTGGTGACCGGGATACCGCCGTCGGCCGTGGCGCTGACGCCCAGGATGCGCGGATCGTCGAGGGTGATCTGCAGGCCGGTCTCGCCGTTGGTGATCGGCGTCAGCACCGAGTAGGCGAGGTTGTAGCTCATCTGCGCGAAGGCCAGCGTCAGGATCGAGAAGTAGATCCCCGAGCGGCGCAGGCTGACGTAGCCGATCACCACCGCGAAGAGCCCCGCCATGACCATCGACAGCAGGATCGCCGGGATGACGTTCATGCTCAGAAGCTTGAACATCCACACCGCCGAGTAGGAGCCGACGCCGAGAAACGCGGCGTGGCCGAAGCTGAGGTAGCCGGTCAGGCCGAACAGGATGTTGAAGCCGATGGCCAGGATCCCGAAGATCACGAAGCGCTGCATCAGGTCCGGGTAGCCCGCGTTGAACTGCGCCAGCCCGCTGTCGGTGGGAAAGGGGTTCAGGATGAACGGTGCGAAGAGCGCGAGCACCGCCACGACCGCGAAGAGGGTTAGGTCTCTTTTACCGAGTCCGAGCATGGATCAGTCCTCCATCACGCCCTTGCGGCCCATCAGGCCACGGGGACGCGTCAGCAGAATTACGATGGCCACGAGGTAGATGATGATCTGGTCGATGCCGGGAAGGATCGACTTGATCTCGTTCATCGAGGCGAAGCTTTCGAGAATGCCGAGCAGGAAGCCGGCAAGCACGGCGCCGGGCAGGGAGCCCATGCCGCCGACGACCACCACCACGAAGGAGAGCACGAGGAAATCCATGCCCATGTGGTAGTTCGGCGAGTTGATCGGCGCGTACATCACCCCCGCGAGCCCGGCCACCGCGGCGGCGAGGCCGAACATGATGGTGAAGCGGCGGTCGATGTTGATGCCCAGCAGACCCACGGTCTCGCGGTCGGCCATGCCGGCGCGTACCACCATGCCGAAGGTGGTGAACTGCAGGAAGGCGAAGACCGCGCCGATGATGAGGGCGGCAAAGGCGAAATACACGAGCCGCCAGTAGGGATAGATGATGGCGTTGGGATCGAAGCCCAGCAGCACGCCGAAGTCGAAGGAGCCGGTGAAGGCATCGGGCGCCGGCGTCGGGATCGGGTTGGCGCCGTAGACCTGCTTGATGATCTCCTGCAGCACGATGGCAAGGCCGAAGGTCACGAGGATCTGGTCGGCGTGCGGGCGGCGGTAGAAGTGCTTGATCAGGCCGCGCTCCATGATGACGCCGATGGCGATCATCACCGGGATCGAGAACAGGATTGCCAGCGGCACCGACCAGTCGATGATCGCCGCGCCGGCGCTCTCTCCGAAGAGATCCTGCACGTAGGGCACGTCGACCTTCAGCGGGTTGCCGAGAAAGTCGGTGCGGGTCTCGTCGACCACCTGGTGCGACAGGTTGAGCAGCCGGTTGAGGGTGACGGCGCAGAAGGCGCCGATCATGAACAGGGCGCCATGGGCGAAGTTCACCACCCCCAGCGTGCCGAAGATGAGCGTGAGCCCGAGCGCGATGAGCGCATAGGCCGAGCCCTTGTCGAGCCCGTTCAGGATTTGAAGGATGATTGCGTCCATGAGCCGAAGCCTTCGAGGTCAAAGGAGGGGCGGGCGTTCCCGGCGCATGGGGCCGGGAACGCTGCGATGACGGGCGGCGCGGGTCGCGCGCCGCCTATGCCCTGAAGATCAGGCGCCCGGGTTGCAGGAGCCGAGCGAGCCGCCCGCGAACATCGGGTGGTCGGGCTCGTACCAGACCTGGCTGACCGGGGTGACCTCGACCACCTCGAGAAGGTCGAACTCGGAGGTCGGGTTCTCCTTGCCGCGCACGACCAGCACGTCCTTGAAGCACTGGTGGTCGGCGGAACGGTAAAGCGTCTGGCCGTTGCCGAGACCGTCGAAGAGGTAGCCCTTGTTGGCCGGCGAGGAGATGCCCGGAAGCGAGCTGTCGCCGCCCTCGAGCGCCTCGACCACGGCGCAGGGATCGAAGGAGCCCGCGCGCTGCACGGCGTCCGCGTAGAGCAGGGTCTGCACGTAGCAGGTGTGCGCCGCCTGGCTCGGCGGGAAGCCGTACTTGGTGCCGAAGGACTTCACGAAGGCCTTCGAGCCCTCGTCGGACAGCGACCAGTGCCAGTTGGTCGAGCCGAGGATGCCCTTGATGTTCTCGCCCGCGCCGCGTGCCATCAGGCGCGAGAAGAGCGGCACCACGATTTCGAAGTTCCTGCCGTTCACCTGCTTCTCGCGAAGACCGAACTGCACGGCGTTGGTGAGCGAGTTCACCATGTTGCCGCCGTAGTGGTTCAGGATCAGCACGTCGGCGCCCGAGTTCAGCACCGGCGCGATGTAGGACGAGAAGTCGGTCTGGGCGAGCGGGGTCTTGACGGTCTCGACCGTCTCCCAGCCAAGCGCCTCGGTGGCGGCCTTGATCGACTCTTCCTGCGTCCAGCCCCAGGTGTAGTCGGCGGTCAGGTGGTAGGCCTTGCGGTCCTCGCCGTATTGCTTGGCGAGCACCGGTGCCAGCGCCGCGCCGGACATGTAGGCATCGAAGAAGTGGCGGAAGCCGTTGGCCTTCTTGTCCTTGCCGGTGGTGTCGTTCGAGTGGGTGAGGCCGGCCATGAAGATGACGCCCGCCTCCTGGCAGAGGCCTTGCACCGCGACCGCGACGCCCGAGGACGAGCCGCCGGTGATCATCACCGCACCGTCCTTCTCGATCATCGACTTGGCCGAGGCCCGTGCCGCGTCGGACTTGGTCTGGGTGTCGCCGGTGACGTATTCGACCTTCTTGCCGAGGATGCCGTTGCCCTCAAGCGCCTTCGACGAGAAGGTGTTCAGCATGCCGCCGTCGCCACCGCCATTAAGATGCTCGACGGCCAGCTCGTAGGCGCGCAGCTCGTCGGCGCCCTCGTCGGCGTAGGGGCCGGTCTGCGGAACGTTGAAGCCCAGGGTCACCGAGCCGCCGGTGGGCTCGTTGGTGAAGGCCCGTGCAGACGAGGCGGTGAAGATCGTCGGCAGCGCCAGGCCGGCGCCGGTGATCGCACCGGTGCGCAGCAGCCCACGGCGAGACAGTGTCGTCTTGGACATGAAATTCCTCCCATTTTGTAAAGATGTGCAGGCGGGCTCCTCTTCCCTCCGGCACGCGCACAGCGATGTGCAAAATCAGTATTTGCGGGGATTGAAAATCGCGCAACAACTGCCTTTGTTGGAACAATCTTTTTGTCAACGAATGAACAGTATGCCATAGTCTTCTGTAAACATTTTTATGTTGCGCCGCAGAAAGGCGTTGAAAGGACTTGATAAGCGACCATGGCCCGCGACACGCTCACAGGCTCGCGCATCCGCGAACGGCGCATCATCCTTGGACTGAAGCAGGCCGAGCTTGCGCGTCGTGCGGAAATCTCGGCGTCCTATCTCAACCTTATCGAGCATAACCGGCGCAGAATCGGCGGAAAGTTGCTGCTCGACATCGCCGAGATCCTCGGGGTCGAGCCGGCGGTCCTGACCGAGGGGGCCGAGGCCACGCTGATCGCGACGCTGCGCGAGGCGGCGTTGCGCGACGGCGAGACCGGGGCCGAGCTCGACCGCCTCGACGAGTTCGCCGGGCGCTTTCCCGGCTGGGCCCGGCTGCTCGCCGACGCCCGCAATCGCATCGACACGCTCGAACGGTCGGTCGAGACGCTGACCGACCGGCTGGCGCATGACCCGCATCTCGCCGATGCCTTGCACGAGATGCTGTCGACGGTGACGGCGATCCGCTCGACCGCCTCGATCCTCGCCGAGCCGGGCGACATCGATCCGGACTGGCAGCGCCGCTTCCACCGCAACATCTACGAGGACAGCGCGCGGCTTGCAGAGAGCAGCCGCAGCCTTGCCTCCTATCTCGAGGCCGAGGGCAAGGCCGCCGCCGAGCGCGGCACGCCGCAGGAGGAACTCGAAGCGCTGTTCGAGGCCGCCGAGTATCACATCGCGCCGCTCGATGCTGGCGCCGCGCCCGAAGCGGTGGCGGGCGACATGGGCGCAGAGCTCTCGCCGACCGCGCAGGCGCTGTTGCGCCGGGCGTTCCAGCGCTACGCGGCGGATGCGGCGGCGATGCCGCTCGATCGTGTCATGGAGGCGGTCGTGGTCACCGGAACCGACCCGCTGGCGCTGGCGCAGCGCTTCGGCACCGATCCGGCGCGGGCGATGCGGCGGCTGGCGACGCTGCCGGCCAACGCGCCCTGCGGCCCCGTGGGCCTGGCGATCTGCGATGCCTCGGGCGTTTTCACCTTTCGCCGGCCGCTGCCCGATTTCCCGATCCCGCGCTTCGGCGCCGATTGCCCGCTCTGGCCGCTCTTCGCCGCGCTGTCGCGTCCGATGTCGGTGCTCAGCCGCACCCTGCGCGCCGCCGGGCGCCAGAGCGGCGCGGTCACCGCCATCGCCTTTGCCCAGCCGGCCGGCCCGCCCGAGCTCAACCGCGAGCCGGTGTTCGAGGCGCACATGATGATCGCCCCGGCGCCGGCCCGCGCGGCGGACGGGGCCGAAGAGGTCGGCGTGACCTGCCGGATCTGTCCGCGCGTCTCCTGTCCGGCACGGCGCGAGCCCTCGCTGCTCGCCTCCGATCCGATCTGATCGGATCTGATCTTTTTTGACACCTGCGATCACATTCGCGATAAGTTTTTTACAGGGGAGACAATCCGCGGTTCGGGTGCTGAGGAGGCCGGGACAGGGGGAAAGGGTGCATATGTCGAAACGAGTGATGCTGATCGAGGACGAGCCCAACATCATCGAGGCGATCAGCTTCATCCTTTCGCGCGAGGGGCTGTCGGTGGACACGCATTCCGACGGCACCACCGCCAACGACAAGCTGCGCGCTAGCCCGCCGGACCTGCTGATCCTTGATGTCATGCTGCCGGGCAAGAGCGGCTACGATATCCTGCGAGAGTTGCGCGAAGAGGCGGATACCGCGGAGCTGCCGGTGCTCATGCTCACGGCGCGCGGCCAGTCGCGCGACCGCGAGATGGCCGAGCGGGCAGGGGTGTCGGCCTTCATGACCAAGCCCTTCTCGAACGCCGAGATGCTCGAGCAGGTGCGCGCGCTGATGGCCGAGACCTCATGACCGAGAGCGGGCCGCCGCGACGGGGCAAGCCCCCGGTGTTTCTCGAACGGCAATCCTACCGTCGCCGCCGGGTGATCGACGCGGCCCGCGTGCTGCCCTTCATCGGGCTGCTGCTCTGGCTGATCCCGCTGCTCTGGCGCGAGGAGGGCACGGCCGCGGTGCGCTCGTCGAGCGCCATCGTCTACCTGTTCGGCGTCTGGGCGCTTCTGGTGCTGGGCGCGGGCGTCCTGTCGTGGCGGCTGACGGCGCAGGCGCGCGAGGCCGACACGGGCGAGTCCGAGAGGGCCGAGCCCGGGCCCCGCCGGGCGGAGGCGCCCTGACCATGCTCAATACGCTGGTCGCCGTCTGCAGCGCCTACGCGGTGTTTCTCTTCGCCATCGCCTTCGTGGCCGAGCGGGCGGCCATTCGCGGACAGGCGAGCTGGCTGCGCTCGCCCATGGTCTACACGCTGTCGCTGTCGATCTACTGCACTGCGTGGACCTTCTACGGCGCCGTGGGCTCGGCGGTGCGGTCGGGGTTCGAATACCTGACGATCTACCTCGGGCCGTCGCTGGTGCTCATCGGCTGGTGGTGGATCCTGCGCCGGCTCGTGCGTATCGGGCGCAGCCAGCGTATCACCTCGGTCGCCGACCTGATCTCGTCCCGTTACGGCAAGTCGAACCTGCTGGCGGTCGGGGTCACGATCCTCGCGGTGGTCGGCACCACGCCGTACATCGCGCTGCAGCTCCAGTCGGTCACCCTGAGCTTCGAGGTCTTCGGCGTGGGCGACATGGCCACCGGCGAAGAGAGCGGCCACACCGCGCTCTGGGTCGCCGCCGGTCTCGCGCTCTTCACGGTGATCTTCGGCACCCGCAACCTCGACGCCAACGAACGCCACAACGGCGTGGTCATGGCCATCGCCGTCGAGGCCGTGGTGAAACTCGCGGCGCTGCTCGCCGTCGGGGTCTTCGTGGTCTGGGGGCTCTCGGGCGGGGTCTCGGGCACGCTCGACCGGATCGACGCCTCGCCTCTGGGGCACTGGGAGATCAACGGCGGGCGCTGGGCGGGGCTGATGATGCTCTCGGCGGCGGCTTTCCTGTGCCTGCCGCGCATCTTCCAGGTGCTCGTGGTCGAGAACGACAACGAGACCCACCTGCGCACCGCAAGTTGGGCCTTTCCGCTCTACCTCGGCTTGATGAGCCTCTTCGTGGTGCCGATCGCCGTCGCGGGGCTCGACATGCTGCCAGAAGGGTCGAACCCCGACCTCTTCGTGCTGACCCTGCCGCTGAGCGAGGGCCGCGACGGGCTGGCGGTGCTGTCGTTCCTCGGCGGCTTCAGCTCGGCCACCTCCATGGTCATCGTCGCCGCCATCGCGCTGTCGACGATGGTCTCGAACCACGTGGTCATGCCGCTGTGGCTGCGCTTCGCGGCGGGCGGCGCCAAGGTCTCGGGGGACGTCCGGCACGTGGTTTTGCTGTCGCGGCGGCTGTCGATCATCGCCGTGGTGATGCTGGGGTATCTCTACTACCGGCTGTCGGGCGGCGGCGCGGCGCTGGCCTCGATCGGGCTCATCAGCTTCGCGGGCGTCGCGCAGGTGCTGCCCGCCATGCTCGGCGGCATCTTCTGGCGCGGCGCGTCGCGGCTGGGGGCGCTCACCGGGCTCACGCTCGGCTTCGGATGCTGGGGCTACACGGTTTTCCTGCCGAGCTTCGGCTCCGGTGTCTTCCTGCCCGATGCGTGGCTCGTGGCGGGGCCCTTCGGGCTCTCGTGGCTGCGGCCGCAGGCGCTGTTCGGGATCGAGGGGATGGACCCGCTGCTGCACGCGGTCTTCTGGTCTCTGACGCTCAACACGGCGGGCTTCGTGCTGGCCTCGCTCGCGAGCTTCCCCGGGCCGCTTGAGCGGCTGCAGGGGGCGCAGTTCGTCAACGTCTTCGACCATTCCAACGCGCCGCGCAGCTGGACCGGCCGGGTGGCCGAGACCGAGGACCTGATGGTCATGGCGCAGCGCATCCTCGGGGCGCGCGACGCCCGGCAGCTCTTCGAGCGCGAGGCGCAGCGGCAGGGGATGCCCGGTGCGCTGCCGGCGCCGACGCCGGACTTCCTCGAGACGCTGGAACGCGAGCTCGCGGGCTCGGTCGGCGCGGCCACGGCGCACGCGATGGTCGGGCAGATCGTCGGCGGCATGTCGGTCTCGGTCGAGGACCTGATGGCGGTGGCCGACGAGACCGCGCAGCTCATGGAATACTCTGCCCGGCTCGAAGCGCAGTCGCAGGAGCTGGCGCGCACCGCCGCGCAGCTGCGCGAGGCGAACTCGAAGCTCACGCGGCTGTCGGTGCAGAAGGATGCCTTTCTCAGCCAGATCAGCCACGAGTTGCGCACCCCGATGACCTCGATCCGGGCGTTCTCCGAGATCCTGCGCGACACCGAGGGACTGGGCCCCGAGGAGCAGAGCAAGTATGCCTCGATCATCCACGACGAGGCGATCCGTCTGACCCGGCTGCTCGACGATCTGCTCGATCTGTCCGTCCTCGAGAACGGGCAGGTGAACCTGAACCTGCGCGAGGGGCTGCTGTCGGATGTGCTCGACCGGGCGGTGGCGGCCGCCGCCGCCGACGAACATGGCGCGCGGCTGCGCATCAACCGCGACCCGGCGGCCGAGCAGGTCTGGCTGAACACCGACATCGACCGGCTCAGCCAGGTGTTCATCAACCTCGTGGCCAACGCGCGTAAATACTGCGATGCCGCCGAGCCGCGGCTCGAGATCCGGGTGCGCACCGGCGACCGCGTGGTGATCGACTTCATCGACAACGGCTCGGGCATATCGACCGAGGCGCAGGACGTGATCTTCGAGAAGTTCAGCCGCGTGAGCGACCAGAAGGCTGGGGGCGCGGGGCTCGGGCTGGCGATCTGCCGGCAGATCATGGCGCGTCTCGGTGGCGAGATCGGATACCTTCCGGCACAGGGCGGCGCGGCCTTCCGTGTGGTGCTGCCGGCCGATATCGCGATGGCCGCGCAGTAGGGGCCGCAACGCGGAATGCCGCGCCGGGCTAAAGCCCTTGGTAACCTTATTCACCCATACCCTTGAGGGAGTCCGCCGGAAAACAGGCCAGGAAGGCGATGGGTGATCCCGCAAGACAGACCGATGTTCTGGGCCGAAAGGCCAGCGCGGCGCGCCGGGCCTTCGAGGCGCGCGCGATGTCGCCGGCCAAGGCCCTGCGCCGCGCGTTGTCTCGCAGTGCCGATGTGCTGTGGGATCTTGCGCTCGTCACCCATGGCGTGGGTCAGGAGATCGCGGATCAGGATCAGGTGGTCGAGATGCTGCCCCCGCGCGGGCTCCTGCTGCTGCTCGACGGTCCCGGCGGGGCGCTGGGGCTCGCCATGGTCGATCGCGAGATCCTCACCGGCCTGACCGAGGTGCAGACGATCCTGCAGGTCACCCAGATGCCTGTCGAGGATCGCGCGCTCACACCGACAGATGCGGCGATGGTGTCACCGTTGCTCGACGGCACGCTCGAGCGGTTCGAGCGCTACCTCGACGGGCATCCGCTGCACGCCCAGCTGGCAGGCTACCGCTTCGGCGCGATGCTCGAAGACCCGCGCGCCGCCGGTCTGCTGCTCGACGCCGCAAGCTACCGGGTCTTCTCGGTCTCGGTGGATCTCGCGCTGGGCCGGCGCAAGGGCGACATGATGATCGTCCTGCCCGAGCGGCCCGAGGCGGAAGATCCCCTTGCGGCGACCGAGGCGGGCGAGGGGGCCGAGGGGCCGCACGAGAAGACGATGACCCTGCTGCCGGTGCGGATGGAGGCCGTGCTTTCACGTGTGACACTGCCGTTGAGCGTGGCGCAGCGGCTCAGGCCGGGCGACCTTGTGCCGCTTTCCCCCGATGCGCTCGACACGGTCGAGTTCGTCTCGGGCTCCGAGGTGCCCATCGCCGGCGGCCGGCTTGGCCAGATGAACGGGATGCGGGCGGTGCGGCTGAGATGGCCCGAGGGCGCGGCTGATCGCGACCGGCCGGAGCCTGGCGCCATGATCGAACGGGAGGCAACGGTCGCTGCCCTTTCCGAAGCTCCGCAAGCGCCGCCGCAGGGGGGAGATTCGGCACCGCCTGAGCCGGTGCCGGCAGCCTCCGACCTTGCCGAAGATCTGCCGGACCTGCCGCCGATGGAATTCGACACCGGCGATTTCGGCTTCGGCGACATGTCGCCGGCCGCCACGCCGGAGGCGGATCAGCCAAGCGACCTCATGGGCGACTTCGACTTTGCAGCCGCCCCGCTCGATATCGGCAAGTCCTGACCCGCGGGGTCAGGACTTCTGCGCGGCCAGCGATTCGAGGCTGGGGCGGAGACCGTCGAGCTGGTAGCCCGCCTTGGAGGTGGTCGCGAGGATCTCGTCGACGGGCATCTCGCCGGCCTTTCCCATGGCCCAGACGATCGAGCTGCGGGTGCCCGAGCGGCAGTAGGCCAGCACCGGTCCATCGGCGCCGGCAATCTGCTCGGCCTGCTCCTGCACCTGGTCCAGCGTGAGCCCTTCGTTGGTCACCGGAATGTAGACGAAATTCATGCCTGCCGCCCGGACGGCCTCTTCGAGCGCGGCGCTTTGCAGCGGCGGCTCGACCTCGTCGTCGGGGCGGTTGCAGATGACAAGCGAAATGCCCGCCTCAGCGAGGGCGGGCACTTCGTCGACCGCGATTTGCGGGGATACGGAGTATCCGGGAGTGAGATTGATCATAGCCATGCGGCAAGATCACTCGGCAGGCACCACTTTGTCCAGACGTGCTCTTACGAAAGGCGCGAGCGCCATGCCGGTCAGCATCGCAGCGATGAAAACGTAGAGCGACGGCCCGCCGTAGCTCAGCGCCGCGATCGAGGGCCCGGGGCAGATGCCGGCCAGGCCCCAGCCCGCGCCGAACATCAGCGAGCCCACCACGAGGCGGCCGTCGATTCGGGTCGACGGCGGGGGCGGCAGGTCGGAGCCCAGCACCGACAGCGTACGCCGCCGGGCGATCTGCCAGGCGATGAACATGGGGATCATGGCGCCGCCCATGACGAAGGCGAGCGTCGGGTCCCACGCGCCGAAGACGTCGAGCCAGCCCTGCACCTTGGTGGTGTCGGTCATGCCCGAGACGAAAAGGCCGGCCCCGAAGAGGCCACCGGCGATGAACGAGAAGATCAGGCGCCCCATATCAGATGACTCCCAGCATGTGACGGAAGACGATCACGCCGACACCGCCGGCGAGGATGTAGATCACCGTGGCGACGATGCCGCGCGGCGAGAGCCGCGAGATGCCGCAGACGCCATGCCCCGAGGTGCAGCCGTTGGCGATGCGGGTGCCGAGGCCCACGAGCAGGCCGGCGGCGACCAGCACCACGAGGTTGTCGGTGATGTGCGTGTTCACCTCTCGGTAGAACGGGTAGAGGATGATCGGCAGCAGAACGACGCCGGCCAGAAAGACCAGCTTCTCCCATTTGCTGCGCCCGGCCGAGCCGTCCACCAGCGAGCCGATGATGCCGGAAGCGCCCATGATCCGCCCGTTGAAGAGCAGGAACACGGCGCCGCCGGTGCCGATCAGCAAGCCGCCGATCAGGCCCCAGATCCAGTCGATTTGCATGTTGCGCGTTTCCCTTGGTCGTATGTCTTCGAAGAAAGCTGCGCCCCCGGTTCGCGGCGGGGGCGCAGGTCCGTGAGTGATCTCAGAGCTTGTTCACCGGCACCTTGAGGAAGACGTCGCCCTTCTCGTCGGGCGGCGGCATCCGGCCGGCGCGCATGTTCACCTGCAGCGACGGGATGATGAGCTTGGGCATCGCCAGCGTCGCGTCGCGGCTGTCGCGCATGTGCACGAAGTCGTCCTTGGACTTGCCCGCGCCGACGTGGATGTTGGCGGCCTTCTGCTCGCCAACCGTGGTTTCCCAGGCGTATTCGTCGCGGCCCGGCGCCTTGTAGTCGTGTCCCACGAAGATCCGGGTCTCGTCCGGCAGGGCGAGGATCTTCTGGATCGAGTTGTAGAGCGTCTCGGACGAGCCGCCGGGGAAGTCGCAGCGCGCGGTGCCGAAGTCGGGCATGAACAGCGTGTCTCCGACAAAGGCCGCGTCGCCGATCACGTAGGTCAGGCAGGCGGGCGTATGGCCGGGCGTGTGCAGCACGTCATCGCGCAGCTGGCCGATATGGAAGCTGTCGCCTTCGCGGAACAGCTGGTCGAACTGCGAG
>MDTG01248525.1_pt1 | contig 13754 bp, 11 predicted proteins | sample 811421 | NCBI WGS metagenome assembly MDTG01 (sample SAMN05326645, study PRJNA326480) | marine metagenome | isolation source: seawater | place: Pacific Ocean: South East | collected 2011 | reverse complement strand
AATTTTTCCATCAGAAAAACTTAAAATTTTTAAAATAAATAACTTAAGTTATTTAGATTTGAAAATTGAACTTGATTCTATGACAAAGTTTTTGTTAAATTATTTTAATTTTCAAAAATTTTTAATTGAAGTTTTAAAAAAAAAAAAATTTAAATTTGGAATTTTCCAGCAAAAATATGAGAGTATAATTGCTTTTAGAAAATCAAATATAAGGACATATCAGTTACCACATGGAGCCATAATAACCCCTGAACTATCTCCTATGGTAGGTGAATTAAATTTATTTCCTAATTCAATACAAAAAAATTATCACAAAAGTAGTATTAAATTTAATGAAAATTTTTTTTATTCAGGCGTTCCACATATTGATAAAAATCTTATTTTGCCAAAAAGAAAAATAGAAAATGTTGTAATATTTATGAAGAATATGGGAATGAGAAGGTGGGAATATGATGATTATGAGAAAATTATAGAAATTGTAAATCATATAATTAAGTTTTCTAAAAGACAAAAATTAAATGTAATAATAAAATTTCATCCTAGTGGAGGCAAATACCAATTTAAGTATTTTAATAATGCAAAAGTTTTTAATTATGAAAATGTAAAACTTTTGTTAAATTATCAAACTAATAAATTGTTACAAAATAATGAAATCTTTATATGTTTGCAGGAAACTTCTATTATAAGTCAAATCGCAAGCATGAATAAGGAAATAATATTTCCTTTATTTCATTTAAATAAAAATTATAAAAATAACTATTTGTTTAATAAAATTAAAAAAAGTTTAATTGTACCAAAAAATCTGAAGCAAATAGAAAAAGCAATTACAAAAATTAGGAACAACTCAATCAAAAAATCAAGGAATGCAAAAATATTTAAGACTGAATTTGGACAAGATTCTATTGATAAGATTTCGAAACATATCCTTTCAAAGGAAATATAATAGATTATTAAAATATATGTTGTAGAAAAATAAATTATGAAAAAAAAAAAAGAAAAAATTATAGTTACTGGAGCTGCTGGATTTATTGGATATCATTTCATAAAAAAAATTTTAAAATATAATTATAAAGTAATTGGTATAGATAATTTGAATGATTACTATGATGTAAAAATTAAACAAGGTCGTTTAAAAGATTTAAAATCAGAAAATTTTTTTTTTATTAAACTTGATTTAAAAAATAAAAATAAAACTTTGAAAATTTTTAAAAAATATAATCCAAAGTATATTTTTCATTTTGCAGCCCAAGCTGGCGTAAGACATAGTTTTACTGCGCCAGATAGTTACTTTGATAATAATTTAAAAGCAACATATAACATTTTAGAGGCATCTAAATTAATAGGTTCTGTAAATTTATTTATTGCAAGCACTAGTAGTGTTTATGGTAAAAGTAAAAAAAAAAAATTTAATGAAAGTGATGAAATTACTAAGCCAATACAACTTTATGCTGCAACTAAAAGCTCAAGTGAAGTGTTAGCTTATTCTTATTCGGTAAATTATAAAATTAATATTGTAATTTTTAGATTTTTTACTGTCTACGGCCCTTGGGGAAGACCTGATATGGCTCTTTTTAAATTTGTTAAAAATATATTAGCAGGTAAACAAATTCAGGTATTTAATAAGGGCAATCATAAAAGAGATTTTACATATGTTGAGGATTTGGTTACGTGCATGATTAAAGTTTTATTTTTTAAAAAAAAGAAAAATAAAAAGTTAAACTACGAGGTTTTTAATATTGGTGCTGGAAATCAACAATCGTTAAAAAAATATATTAATTTAATAGAATTTTATCTTAAAAAAAAATCCAAAAAAAAATTACTTCCACTACAAAGAGGAGATATAAAAAATACTTTTTCAGATAATGCAAAGTTGAAGAAAATTGTTGGGAATTATAAATTTATTTCTATTAGTCTTGGAATTAAGAGATTTATTAAATGGTATAAAGAATTTTATAATTTATAAAAAGGTTAAAATTGTTATTTAATTCATTAAATTTTTTAGTTTTTTTGTTAAGCTATATAATTTTTATTATTACTTTTCCAAAAAAATGGAAAAATATTTCTATAATATTTTCTGCTTTTTTTTATGGTTCATGGAGCCTGTCGTTTTATTTTATAATATTTGGTATTTGTATTTTATTAAATTACTCATCTAAACTGTTGTATAAATATGAAGATAGAAAATATTTATACATCCCAATATTAATTTTATTGATCAATTTAATATTTTTTAAATATACGAATGATTTAATTGATTTTATTTTTCCTTTTTTAAATATTTCAAATATTGAAATTTCAATAATCTTACCAATAGGAATTTCATTTTATACTTTTCAATCAATTTCATATATTATAGATATAAATAAAAAAAAAAATTAAACCATATAATTTTTTAGATCTTTTATTTTATATTTCATTTTTTCCTCAAATTATTGCTGGTCCAATAGTAAGAGCAAAAAATTTTTTTCATAATTATGAATCCACGATTAAAATTAAAAATAAAAGGATAAAAAAAGCATTATTGTTAATATTATGGGGATATTTTCTAAAGCTATCAGTTGCAGATAATTTAGCTCTCTATGTAGATCAAATTTATGGTTCTCCAGAAAATTTTAATAGTGTTTCGATTTTATTTACTTCAATTTTTTATTCTTTTCAAATTTATGCTGATTTTTTTGCTTATTCATTAATTGCTATCGGTATTTGTAAATTTGTGAATATAGATATACCAAGTAATTTTAACAAACCATATTTTTCAATAAGTATCATTGATTTTTGGAGAAGGTGGCATATTTCATTATCCAGTTTTTTGAGAGATTATTTATATATCCCGTTAGGAGGAAATAGAAATGGAAGTTTTGTTGCATACAGAAATATTGTGATAACAATGGTTATAGGAGGTATTTGGCATGGATCTGGAATAAACTTTATTTTATGGGGATTGGGTCATGGTATTTTAATCGTTTTAAGCAAATTAATTAAATTAAAGTTTAAGATACCCGTATTATTAAAAATAATTTTTATTTTTTTTATAGTAACTTTATTATGGGTTCCATTCAGATTAGATAATTTTCAAGATGTTTTAACTGTATATAAGTTTATTTTTTCTAGTGAAATCATAAATTTCGAAGAGATATATTTTAAAAGTTTATTTATTAAATCTTTGTTTTGTATTAGCATAGTTATTTTCGTTGATTGGTTTTTTTGTAGAAGAAACACAGTTAAAGTAATTCAAAATGATTATATTTTCTTTTCTATTCTTGCAGTATTATTGTTTTTTATAAGTTTATTTTATGCAGATTATTCAAAAACTTTTATATATTTTCAATTTTAAAAATATTTATTTTAAATTATTTTTAACTTTTTTTATATTTTTACTTTTAAATTTTATTACATTTATAACCATAGTAACAATTACTCATAATTCGAATTTTAGGATATCAAAAATTTTTACAAATCAACTTCCTGTTAAAGAAAATTATTTTTTAGGTAATTCAAAAACTGTTCAATTTAATTCTTCAGTAAATAATAAAATCTATTCATTGGGCTATAACGGTTTCAATTATAAAGATATTAGTGAAATTTATTCCAGGATTAAAAATCAAATTTCGCCAAATTCAAAATTGTTTATAGAGGCATCTTCTTTGAAAATATTACCTGAAACAGGGGTTTTATGTCGATCTTATATTAATGTTATATATAATATAATTTGTAAGAACAAAAAAGCTTCTTTTTACAATTCATTTTTTAGTTTAAATACATTTTTGAAGGATTTATCTATAAGAAATATTTATTATTTATTTAGAAAAGATCAAATTAAAAAAAATTTAAATACTTTAGAAAAAAAAAAATGTGAAAATTTTCAATCTCATTTTATAAAACCAAAAAATTTTGATCAAAGAGTGAATAAAGTAATAGAACTTGAAATAAATTCAATAGTAGAAGGTGTCTTTAAATTTCATAATAACCTAAATGAAAAAGATAAAAATAGAGTATATTATTATCTTTCACCAACATTAAGAAATCTTAAGTATTACGAATTTTTAAATAATTATATTTACCACTCATTAAAAATAAAAATTGGAAAAAAAGAATTCAATAGAGAAAAGTTAAGATTTTTAAAATTAAAAAATTCAAATAATGACACTTGTAATTTGTTCTTTGATAATATTCATTTAAATTTTAATGGAACAAAACAAATTTTAAAAAATATAAAAAATGAGCTAGTGATTTATGAGTAAAATAGCTCAAAACCCAATCATAATCTCAACTTTTTATTTTATTTTATTGTTTTTTGTTTTTTTAATGCAATTTACGGATTTTCATAGAGATTTTACTGTTCTTTTATTATTTTTCAATAATGACTATTTACTCACAAAATATGTTCTTTGTATTTTACCTTCATTTTTATTATTATCGAAAAAAATAGATTTTAAATTTTCATCCTCTGTAATTTTTAGTTTATATTTTTTTGTTTATTTTCCTATAATTTTATTTTTTTTTAATGAAACCTCAGTGTTATTTCAGTTAAAAGGTATCAAATATGCAATTCCTTCAAATAAATTTGATTATAGAGATATTTTATTAATTCAAATTATATTATGTATAATTTTTTGTATTTTTTTTTATTATTTAAAGCATAAAACAGTAAAAAAAGAAATTTTTTTAACTAAAATTAAATCTCAAAATTTCTTCATATTTTTAAATTTAATCTTTATAATTTTTTTTTTTATTATTTTATATGCAATTATAAATATTATTTATGATCCTTCAGATTATGATATTGAGAAAGTTAATTTTAATCAATTTACTCTTGGTTTCAGAGGTTCATTGCGTGGAAACTTAGGCTATATAACTTACTGGGTTTCAGATTTTATCTTACCAGTTTTAATTTTTTATAATTTGTTGATTAAAAAAAAGCATAATTATTTTATCTTTGGATTCTTTTATTATACATTTATGTTTTATATATTTGGATCAAAAATATTTTTAGTTATATTATGTTTAATAATATTTTTTTATTATCTTTTTAAATTTAATTTAAATTTAAAGTCAATTTTTTTTAGAGATTGTTTTATATTTTATGCATTTATCTCAATCTCTATATTAGTAATAATTTCGATTTTATTTAGTATTTTAATTTTTTCAGATATAATTAATATTAGCTCTTATCCTTTACCTATAAGAAATTTACTTACAGGAAAATATTTATTTAACAGACTTTATTTTATACAGGGCAGAAATTTTTATTTATACTATGATGTTTTTAATTCTGCTGATTTTTATTTTTTTTCAAATATTAAATTCCTTAAAGAATTTAGTCTTCATGACATTCCACCATCAAAATTGGTAAGTTCTTTTTGGGGGAGAGGCAATTTAACTTCTCATCTTTTTAGTGTTGAAGGAATAGCAAGTTTTGGAATTTTTGGGATCATATTTAGTTCATTTCTTCTTTTGTTTATTTTAAGATTTGTTGACGTTTTTTTGAATTTTAATGATAAAGAAAATGTTTTATTTATTTATTATTTTATTATAACAACTTATTTTATTAACGTTAATCTATCCGTGATTATATTAACCCATGGTTTATTTATTTTAATTTTATTATGTTTTATCAAATTAGAAAATTAATAAATAATATTAAATTTTCAAATTCATATTTAGATGAATGCTATGTTAGAGGAATACAAAGAAGTGGAACAAACTATCTTGAAACAATATTACTTAAAAAAAAAATCAATGTATTAAATTTAGGTTTTAAAAAAAGAAATAAAATTGAACACAAACATTTTAGACTTCAAGACGAAAAAGATACTATTTTTATGTCTAAAGAATATTACAATGAAACTTTTATCAACGAGATATCCGAATTAAATAGCACTAATGAAAAATTTAAAAATTTATTAATATATAAAGATCCAATTAACTGGCTTGATAGTATTAACAAATGGGCAATAAAATGTAATTGGATAGATAGAAATAAAACAATTTTTCACAACAAGTATTTAATGAAATATGTAAAAGAATGGGATTATTATCATTTAAAGTGGTTTGATTTATCGCTGAAAGATAAAAAAATATTAATGATACAATGGGAAGATATTCTTATTAATCAATCAAAAGTCATAAAAAAATTAAATAGTTTTTTTAATAAAGAAATTTTTTTTTTAGCAGAGGATTTATTGGTTAAAAAAGTAAATTTGTCTGATAAGGGAAAGAATTTTAAAGTTAATTTAAACAATAAAAATTTATCTAATAAACAAATACAAAAAATTTACACAAGCTTAAAATTTAAAAAGTTTAATAGGTATTATGACAGATTTTAATACATACTTTAATCACAAATTTTTTAGAATCATTTTTTTTTTATATAATAAAATATTAATTAGAAAAAAATTATTTTCATATGGTAATGGTCATGGTAAATATTTTTTACCAAAATTAAAAAAAGCTAATAAAAGATCTTTTATCTTATCAGGTGGGGCTGGAGATAATATTTCATTTGATATAGATTTAGCTAAACTTGGATATCGTATTATTTTAGTAGATCCAACTCCTAGAGCTAAAACATATTTTGATTTAAAAAAAAAAAATAACAAAAAAAAGTTTACTAATATCAAATATATTGAAAAAGCACTTTGGAATAAAAATAAAAAAATAGATTTTTATTCACCTCTTAGAAGAGGAATAATTAGTCATAGCACGATTAAATTGAAAAAAAATCAAAAAAAAATTAGCGTAAATGCAATAAGGGTTTTGAATTTAATGAAATCAAAAAGAATTAAAAATTTTAATATAATTAAATTAGATATTGAAGGTAGTGAATATGATGTAATAAAAGATATATTTAAATGCAAAATATTAAGTGATTATCTTTTAATAGAGTTTGATTTTTTAAAGAAATCAAACCTATTATTAGCTTTTTATAAATTAATTGAAATTCTTAAGTTGATAAAAAAAAATAAATATAAATTAATATTTATTGATAATTTAAACTTTACTTTTAAAAAATGTTAAAGAAAAAAATTTTAGCAATAGGACCTTTGAAAACAAATTTTAAATCAGGTGTTACAATAGGATTTAATTTTACCCTAAATATTTTAAGTAAAAAATATCAATTATTAAAAATAAACTCATCAAAAAATGTAAATAATAAAAACGTTAGAAAATTTAATTTATCTAGAGGAATTTCAACAATTTTTCTATTTATAGATATCTTAAAAAATATTAAAAAGGCCCATTTTGTTTATTACATAGCTTCTCTATCTTACTCGGGTTTTATAAGAGATTTTTTTGTAGTAACAATTTGTAAATTTTATAGTAAAAAAATTTTTATTCATATTCATGGAGGTAATTTTAAAGGTAATTTACTTAAACATCCTATATTTAGTTTTTTTGTTATTTATATTTATAAAAAAGTAAACAAAGTTTTGATATTAAGTAAAAAATTTAAAAAGGATTTTGACTTTTTAGATAATTCAAAAGTTTATGTATTACCAAACTCTATTCCAATAAATTTATATAGAAGAGAAAAAATTGTTAAAAAAAAAATTAATTACAAAAATAAAATTAAAATTTTATATTTATCAAATTTAATTCCATCTAAAGGATATTTAGATTTACTTGAAGTTTGTAAAATATTAAAAGACTCAAAAATTGAATTTGAATGTATTTTTGCAGGCAAGTTTATTCCAGTTTATACTAGTAAGGATATTTATGAATTAGAAAATGATTTTAAAGAATTTATAAAAAAAAATAAGTTGTCAAAAAATGTAAAGTTAATTAAAAATTTATCTCTTAATAAGAAAATTTATTTATTGAAAAGATCAAATATTTTCATATTACCAACTAAATATTTGGGCGAAGGATTGCCTATTTCATTGATTGAGGCTACATTTTTTGGATTACCAATAATTTCAACAACAAATGCAGCAATTAGTGATGTTGTTGAAAATAATAAAAATGGCTATTTGCTTAAAAATATTAATCCTAAATCTATTTACCATAAAATTAAAGAAGTATTTAAAAATCAAAAAAAATTTGAGAGTATGTCTAAGTATTCAAGAAATATTTATGATAAGAAGTTTTCCTTAAAAAAAATTAAAATTAAAACTGAAAAATGTTTCGAAATAGAAAAATAAGATTTGCAATAATTGGTTGTGGTAGAATTTTTCCAAAACATTATGAAATTTTTGAAAAAAAATTTTTTAAGAATTTTCAATTAACTTCAATTTGTGAAAAAAAAAAAGTTGTTTATAAAAAAATTAAAAAAAATATAGGTAATAATATTAATTTGTATTACGATTATAAGAATTTATTAAAAAATGAAAATATAGATATTGCTATAATTCTAACTGAGAGTGGAAAACATTATAAAATAGCAAAATTCTTTTTAGAAAATAAAGTAAATGTTATTGTGGAAAAACCACTATGCTTAAAAATAAACCAAGCTAAAGATTTAATTAAAATCTCAAAAAAAAATAAAAAAAAAATTTTTGTTGTAATGCAGAACAGATATAATTTACCAGTACAACTAACAAAAAAATTTTTAGATGAAAAAAAACTTGGAAAGATAATTAATATTACTGTCAGAGTAAGATGGTCTAGAGATCAAAAATATTATAATTTAGATTCTTGGAGAGGTACCTGGAAAAATGATGGTGGGGCTCTTACAAATCAAGGAATCCATCATTTAGATCTTATGTGCTATTTTGGAGGAGTTGTTTCCGAAGTTTTTGGGTATAGCGCCAAAAGGCTGGTAAAAATTCAAGCTGAAGATAATGCAATGGCTTTAATTAAATTTAAAAATGGTGCTTTAGGTAATATAGAGGTTACAACTGCAGCAAGGCCAAAAGACTTAGAGGGATCAATCTCAATTTTAGGTGAGAAAGGAACTATAATAATTGGTGGATTTGCTGCAAATAAAATTGATGTATGGGAATTTCAAGATAAAAAACTTCAAATTAAAAAAGAAAAATATATGCAGAACCCATCAAATGTATATGGATTTGGTCATAAGGAATTTTATAAAGAAGTTCAAAAAAACTTACTAAATAAAAAAAACAATGCAACACTCGCAAAAGATACAATTCCAAGCTTAATATTGCTTCATTCTATTTATAGCTCAATAAGCATGAAAAGAATTACAAAAACGAATTTAAAAAATTACAACAATAAACTTAATAATGCATAAATAAATAAAAAAAATTTAATAAAATGAAAGTAAAATTTAATAATCTATTTCTTCAAAATAAACCAATTTTAAATCAGACTAGAAAAATATTTAATTATTCTATAAAGAATTCAAAATTTATTGGTGGTAAAGAAATTTTAGCATTTGAAAAAAAATTTGCTAAATTAACAAATTCGAAATATTGCATAACAGTTGCGAACGGAACAGATGCATTAATAATTTCTTTAAAATCTCTTAATATTAAGCAGGGAGATGAAGTAATAACCACAGCACATACATGGGTATCAACAGCGGGAGCAATAATTGCTGTTGGTGCCACTCCAGTTTTTGTAGACACAGATGAATTCTATACAATTAATGTTAAAAAAATTGAAAAAAAAATAACAAAAAAAACTAAAGCTATTATTCCAGTTCATCTTTACGGGCAATCTTGTGAAATGGATAAATTGATGCGTATTGCTAATAAATATAATTTAAAGGTTATTGAAGATTGTGCCCAAGCTCATTTATCGAAGTATAAAGGAAAAATCTTAGGTAATTTTGGAGATACGGGAACATTTAGTTTTTTTCCAGGTAAAAATCTTGGCTCAATAGGAGATGCTGGAGCAATTATATGCAATAAAAAGCAAATATATGATTTTATTATCAAGTATAAAAATCATGGTTCTTTAAAAAAAAATAATCATAAAATTTTTGGATTAAATTCAAGAATGGATAATATACATGCATCTTTTTTAACTCAAAAAATGAAATATCTTAATAATTTTAATAGCAAAAGAGAAAAAATTGCAAAAAAATATAATGCTAATTTATCAAGAAATAAATTTATTAGTCTACCTATGAAAAGAAAAAATTCCTATCATTCATACCATCAATATGTAATTAAGGTTAATAAAAGCAGAAATAAACTAATTGATTTTTTGAAAAAGAAAAAAATTGATACAAGTATTCACTATCCGAAAATGATTATTAACCTTCTGCCATACAAAAAATTTGCTAGAAAAAGAGATTTCAAAAATTGTATAAAAGATGAAAGGGAAATACTTTCATTGCCTATGCATCCATTTCTTACAAATAAAGAAATAGACTATATTTGTAAAAATATTAACAATTTTTTTAAAATTTAAATTTAAGTGAAAATATTACATTTAATAAACTATTTTAATGATGACTTAGAATACCAAGAAAATGTTTTAATTAAACTCCAGCAAAAAAATGGTCATGAGGTTTGTTTGATCACATCTGATAGATATTTTCCTTTTAAAAATTATTCAGAAAAATATAAAAAACATCTAGGAGAGAGAATAGTTGGCTCTAAAAGTTATTTTTATAAAAATGCGAAAATCATTAGAAAAAAAGTTCATTTTGAAATAAAAAAACATGCTCAATGTTTTTTTTTTAATATTATAGATGTAGTTAAATACAATCCAGAAATAATTCATATTCATAATTGTGGAACATATAATTTCATTTTAGTTTTAATTTATTCATCCATATTTAAAAAAAAAGTTTTTATAGATTGCCATCAAGATGATTATAACACCCATGATGGTAAATTAAAAAAGATTCACAATTTTCTTTGGAAGAGTATTTATAAAATTTTCAATTCTACAATAAAAAAATTTTTACCAATAAATAAAAGTTCAGAAAATTTTATAAAAAAAAAATACGGTGTTAATAAAAAAAAGATTATAATATCTCCTTTGGGATATGAAAAATATAACAAAAATAATTTTACTTATAAAAAAAATTTTAATTATTTTAAATTATTTAATCAAAAAAATAAAAAGAGCCATGTTATTATTAATTCCGGAAAACAAAATTTTTCAAAAAAAATTCACCTATTAATAGATTTAGTAAAAATTTTAAATCTTAAAAAAAAAAATTTTAAACTTATATTGATAGGATCAAGTGACAAAAAATATAACAAATTTTTAAATTTAAAAATACAAAAGGTTAACAATATTATTGGAAGCAAATGTATTATAAGGCTACCTTTGCAAAAAAAGAAATCTTTAAGAGAATATCTTGGTATTTCTGATATAGGTATTTGGCCAGGTATTCCATCAATAACAATTCAAGAAGCAATGTTTTTAGACAATATTGTAATGCTGCCGAAAAATAGTGCTTCATATGATTTGATCACATCAAAATATTTAACATTTCATGAAAATATTAATAAAACTGCAGAAAATATGATAAAAATTTTTGACAATAAAAATTTGCTTAAATCAATAAAAATTAAAAATAAAAATCTTATTAAAAAATTAGAATGGATCGAAATTAATAAAAATTTAGAAAAAATATACAATTTAAATTATTAAAAATGGATGATTTTAGAAAATAAAAATAATATTAATATTCAATATTTAACCTATTTATTATTATGTATTCCCCTTTTTTTGATTTCTGGACCCTTTTTGACAGATTTAATTGTGGTAATTTTTTCAATTTTCTTTTTAGTTAATTTTCAAAAATTTGTTTTTGAAAAAAAATTTAAATACTTTTTAGTAACATTTATTATTTTTTATATATTAATTAATATTTCATCATTTTTAAGTGACCATATTATTATTAGTCTTAAGAGTTCATTTTTCTATTTCAGATTTATTTTTTTTGCTATTGTTATTGCAATATTAATTCAGAATTTAAGAAATAACTTTAAGTTTTTAAAATTATTTAACAATTTATTTTTTGCAATAATTACCTTTTTTTTTATAGACAGCTTATTCCAGTTTGTTTATGGAAATAATTTATTTGGACAATCTGTTGTTGGTCAACTTGAAAAAGAGAGAGTATCTAGTGTCTTTGGTAAAGAATTAATATTAGGCAGTTTTATATCTAAAATTATGTTTATCTTTTTAGGATTATTTAATTTACAAAATAAATTAATTAAAAATAAATATTATAATTATAAAACAATCTATATCATTTCTTTATGTATCCTGATAATTTTGATGAGCGGCGAAAGAGCAGCATTAGTTATGTCTTTATTAGGTACCTTAATTTATTTGATAATAACTAAAAATTTTAAAACTATTCTCATTATTTTTACTATAATTATAGTTTTTTTTTCAATCATTAATTTAAGTAAAGATTCAAAAAAAAGATATTTATTAAAATATAAAGTTTTGTACGATACAATATTTGTTTATAAGCAACTTGGTAGTTCTACACATGTTAATCATTTTAAAACGGCATTTAAAATGTATGAAGATAAAAAACTCTTTGGACATGGCATAAAGTCTTTTAGAAATAAATGTAATTTAGAAAAATACAGCGGTAAAACAACATCCTGTTCTACTCATCCTCATAATTATTATATTCAAGTACTAGCTTCAACAGGAACGCTTACATTTATATGCCTATCCATTTTATTTTTATTTTTAACACACCAGTTATTTATATGCTTAAAAAAATCTTATATAAAAAATTATCTAGATAAGGAAAAAATTTCATATTTAATATCGTCTTTTTTAGCAATTTTTCCATTAACAACAACTGGAAGTTTTTTTAATAATTGGATTTCTGCTACAATATTCTTGTCCTTTGGTTTTTTGGTAAGCACTTATGATGTTATTTTTTATAAAAGTAAATTTACAACAAAAAAAATCTAATTTTTATTTTATTAAATTTAAATAAACGTATCCTTTGTAGTTTTTAATCTCAAATTTTTTTAAATTTTGAGAGTAATTAGTGCAGGGAGATTTAAAATAACCACATAAATGTGAGTCATTTTTTGTTATATATATTTTAAAATTATTCTTCTCTTTAAAGTTGTAGGCTGATGTTTCTAATATTTTAGGATATGGATTGTGGTCATAGTTATTAACAATTCTAACCAAATTTTTAGAAACAAAAACTATTGAACAAATTAATAAAAGATATTTAATTTTATTTAGGTTTCTATTATTTAAAAAGTAAAAGCTAATAAAAAAAATTAAAACGAATATATATGCGAGGCCATAACGCATAATTGGGAATTTTAAAAACCATAATAAAAAACCAAATATATTTATCAAAACAAAAAAATAAACCTGGTATGTATTAGTATGGATTTTTTTTTCATAATTATTATTTTTTTTCGTCAATAAAAATATTATTATTAAAGTCATTAAAAAGGGTGCCATTTTTACTAAAATATATTTACCATGATCCCCAAGCCACTCATTTAACCAATTAAAATTTTGAATAAATTCTTTTTGAGATTCTAATTTATTGAAATTTTCTTTTTTTCTTTCTTTATCTTTTTTGGTATTCCAATTTTTTGCCCATGCTTCTGAGGAAAGAGAGATATTTTTTGGACTTGTGAAATATTGGCTACTTTTATCATACCATGGAAGTTTATTAATGCAGGTAAAATTTACAGGATAAATTGCACATCCACTTACTAAAATATTTTTAAATAACCAGAGAGATAAAAAAAATATACTCAGTATATTTGATCTATTAAAAATTTTAAAACTTACCTTTGATAGCCAAATGTACAAACATAATATAATAGGAACAAAATAAAATATTTTTAAAGTGAATATAAATGAAGAAAATATAGTTAAATATT
>MDTG01002847.1_pt1 | contig 13754 bp, 16 predicted proteins | sample 811421 | NCBI WGS metagenome assembly MDTG01 (sample SAMN05326645, study PRJNA326480) | marine metagenome | isolation source: seawater | place: Pacific Ocean: South East | collected 2011 | reverse complement strand
TTTCAAACTCGTCATTAGATTTCTTATCTTTTCTAAGTTTATTTATAATACTATAATTTTTATTTTTACCATTATAATTTTTTTTTCTTTTCCAATTAGACATAATGGATTTTATAATTATTATAAGTTAGTGTGTTTATTAAATATAATATTATTAGTATGTTAAGAGTGAATAGAGTGTTTTGTATGTTTAGTAAGAATAGAGTGAGTAGTGTTATTAGTGTGATTATATAATAGAGAGTGAATAGTATGAATAGTGTGTTTAGAGTGATTAGTAAGAATAGAATGATGTGTGTGATTAGTGTGATTAAGAATATAATAACGGTTTTTTGAATTCTTGTCAAGTCTTTTTTTTAAACTTTTTTTAAAATAGGCTTTCCGTATCACTTTCTTCATCTGAAATATTTTCTACTTCTTCGTCATTGAATTCTTGATCTTGTGTAATATCTTCGACATCTTCAATGCCAACTTCTTCTTCTGAAGGGATATCGATATTGGTTTCTGGGACATCGTTAAAAAATTCTTCTTCATATCTCTCTGCCCAAAGTGCCATATTCTTTTTAAAATATATTTTAAACAAATCTCTTTCTGAAAGATCTCCGGACTGATATTCTTTACCATCGATTTGAACGGCTTTTTTAATTGGGGAATTTTTAGGAACATTTAGATAATATCTTCGTAAAGATGGTCCAATTCTTTTATAGGACTCTCTTGCGAACCGTTTATTAGATTCGAATTCATCTTCAGCATCTTCAACTATGTCTCCGTCTTCTCCGATTGAAAATATTTCATCTTCTTCCTCTTCTTCTTCGGGTTGTTGAGTTAGATCGCCACCAGAATCTTCAAGATCTTGAATACTTAATTTAACCATGCCTTCTTCTTCCGGGACTTCTTCTTCCTCTTCTTCTTCGGGATCTGAAAATCCTTTTTCAACAAAATCTTGTCCTAAAGGTTGAGGTTCTCTATCAGCATCGATGGTTTTAAAATCTTCATCTGCAAAATCAATTATAAATTCTACAAATTGCTCTCTGTCATTATGATCTGAACTTAAATCAGTATAGGCATCTTTAAATGCAGGATTTGAATCAGGCTTTGAAGGATCTCCGACAACTTCTTTAATAAAATGTGCGAGTTGGTTTAGTGACGTATATTCATACTTAAATGTGGTCGCTTCAGAAATTATATTTTTAATAATTGTTCGAACATAATTTTCTTGCTTGATATTTCTTTCCTTGACAATGCGAATTGCCCTACGAATGTTATCTCGCAATAGTTGTTCTTTAAGGAAGTCTTCTCTACTGATCATTTGAATGGTTCTCCAGAATTTATAAATAATTAGTTATTTATTTTTTCTTTTTTTCTTTTTATTAAACGGCGGATTAGCACCTAGTGGTATCGAATATCCCTCAATGGAACTGGTGGTGCTTCCGCCCAGCCCACCAACTGATGATAATTCTTCAAGTTCCATATCATCAGAATTAGCTCCTTGCACAGAGGCTTTAATGTTACTGTCATCTTGCAAGCCGGGTTCTGTATAACTTTTACAAAGGCAGGGCTGATTTTTTTGACCAAGGTCATGCTTAGGGCACTTTTTTGGTCCCGGAACAAACCCGCCCCTACCAAAATCAACTCTTAACTCTTTTACCTGCTTCTGTTCATATATCTCTTCGATAATTGATAAAATTGTTTCTGTAAGGCTGTCCTGTTGATTTTTTAATTTATCTTGTAGCATTTCATAGATATCTTTATCAAACCAACCCATAGCCTCTTTAAAGCTCTCTGGCGTGAGGTTTCTCATTGTATCTCGGAGTGTAGATCCACTCATCTCTTCACCGTTAGGTAATTTGATCGAGATATGTGGAGCGACAGCAATGTACGCATGATTCTCAAAAGGTTCTAGTGAGTTTTTATTTTTATCATAGGATTTAAGATAGGTGGGGTTTCCGTCCCTTTTCTTTCCGTCTAGATTTTTAAATCGAGGACTCTCATCCATATCTTTCTTGCCAACAGCATATATTATAACGTCTCCTTCGGCATCAAATTGGTCAGCCAATTCTCCTATTCGATAAGGAGAGGTTGCTTGAATAATTTGAGAGTCTGGAATTCCATGCTTAAGCATAATTTCTTTTTTCTCTTCAAAGTCTAGTGGAGATTTTGGGGGAGCTACCTTATTAGAAGTAACAATATAAACGCTGTCTGAACCATATTGTTTCTGTAGTGCTTTAAAGACTTCTGCGTGATGTCTGCCCATAGGCTGGAATCTACCGGGATATAAAACAATTTTTCTTTTTGCCTCTGGATCCATAGCCTCTGTTAATTTTGAAATAGGAGGAATTCCAGATCTTCCATACTTAAAGAGACCCAGCACCTGATTGATGGGTGCAAAATTTCCGGTGAATTTATAAGTCATGCCATCATGATCAAAAACAAAACCTTCTGCAGCGGTTGAAATATTTTCAACTTTTTTAATTTTGTTCATTTGTTTTTGTAATATCTCTAAAGCCTTTTCATTACCCGAATTTTCAATAGCCGATATCGCAGCAGAGACTTCGTTTTTGATTCTTTCTGCTTCTTTCTTATTATCAAGAATAAAAAGGCTCTCTAATCCCTTAAGCATCTCGACAGAAAAGTCATGAATAATTTCTTCAATAGGTTCAACCGCTTTTTTCAAAATGTCGGCAGAATTCTTAACCATATATATGACTGCGTTTTTATCTTTTGAGGATGCTGCTTTTACTATCTTTCGGGGGTCTAATTCTTTAGGCATCTTATCATATCCATATGCAGAACGATAAGCCTTATTTGATAGTAATATTCTTTTTAAAAGAATTTTTTCTATATCTTCTTCTAGTTCTATTCCTTCTTCACGAATCATGGAAAGAATTCTAGCCATTATATATTCAATAATCATCTGACTATCGGATATCCCTTCAGAGGATATTTCGTCCTCTAGTCTGGAAAGTGCGTCATTGAGTGCTTCTTTGTTTTCTAATTTTTTTAATTTGAAAATGGCATCCATTTGGATGTTAAATTTTTTATCTGATATATTTTGCTGAATTTTTTCTAATTCGTCAGATAAGATTTCCGCATGCCCAGAAACATCTTTTGGTCCAGTTATTATTTCTCCGGTTTCTGGATCTTCTATTTCGACTTGTACAGGTTTGCCTGTTTCTTTATCAAATTCGGCACCGCCGCCGCGATGAATCGCCATTACCTTTGATGTATAATTAATGACATTTGCGGTATCTGGATTAATAATCTCTGCATTATAATAAATATTCGTATCTGGTCCGAAGATTTTTGTCTGTTGAGATCTTGGCATCTGCTTAATGACATCTTCAAAATCTTTCAATGCTTTTGAAAAAGATTTTTTTAAAGCAGGGTTAGAAGAAAACTTATCAGCTAATTGCCTTTTTGACATTCCACCCTGTTTGATATTTGATAGATTTCGTGCTGCCCTTGCTTGACCTTCATTGAATTCAAGTTCCTGATCTGGGACAGAAAAAGAAACAAAAAGATTTTGACCATCGGTCTTCTCTGTTCCCTCTAATTCACCAGAAGCGGCTTTTTGAAAAATATCTTTTATATCACTAAATGACAATCTGGGATTGTCATACAGGTGACTCATATGTCCAGCAACACCGCCCATTTTTAATCCTCTTTATTTTCTTCTAGAAGATTTAGCTTCTCATTTAGTTGCAAATTTTCTTCCATTAGAAATTTATTTTGCTCTTCTAGTTTTCTATAGCCCCTTCTTAAGTGAGATAGATTCTCTAAAGCGACTTCGATTCTCTGTTTTTCTTTAATCGTTCTGGGTTTGAGGCTTTCCAGTGCTTCACGGATAGCTCTTGCACGAGACATAATAGAGACATTTTGTTTCCATTCTCCCATAAGAAAATTTCTTGTTAAATTATTAAAATCCATCTTTATTCTTCTTTCTTAGAGGACCGTCTAGATCTTCTAGGTCTTTTAGATTTTTTTTCCGAAGACTTGGATACTTCTGGTGAAGCCAATTCTTGAGAGTGAGCAGGTTCTTCGACTCTTGCTTCCGTCTCTTCTTCTTTAGTTTCTTCTTTAACTTCTTTTACAACAACAGGTTTAATCTTTTTTACCTCTTCTTTCTTGACCGGAGAGGGAATTAAAGCATCTAACGTTGATGCTTTTTGTCTTAGTTGTTGTCTTCTAAGTTGTTTTCTTTTCTTACCCATATCAAAGGCTCCTTATAAAACTTTACATTTAATAAATAGTATGTAAATTAACTTGAACCCGTAAAATCTGTGTTCAGCCTTAGACGAAGGCTCTGTATACCCTTTCCTCCAAGTTTAAAAGGGATTTGTTTTACAGTTCTTGCTCTTTGTACGGTAAGCAAATCTGCACTGTATGTGTTGATTGAGTACCCTGTCTCATTTGAAGTAATCAAATGAGTAGTTGGATTTGATCCCGTGATAACTCCGGGACCAGACGGTGATATTACGGCATCGACATCGCCGTTTTCACTTGCCCCGTTACTATATTGATAGAAATTTAAATTTATTGTATAAGTACCCTCTACATCTGGAGTGAAAGTAAACTCGTCATCTAAATTAGTTCCCGGTGCAGACCCAGAAGCCGCAGATCCGGACTGTAAGAAGAATAAATCGTGAACTTCGCTAGAACTAAGAGTGCGATCCCAAATTGCAACTTCGTCAATTGTGCCGTCAAAGTGAACCCCCGTGGTGGGATCTTTACCTATCCATAGTTGAGCAGTGCTTCCGCCTGTTGGATTATTCGAATATGTCTGTGAGCCAAACAGTTCACCGTCAACATACAAATAGGCTTCCTTTTCCAAGTTATCTCTGACCACCACAATATGATACCATCTCCCGGTATCTAGATTAGTAGCAAAATCCGTTGTGACGTTGTTTCCACCACCATACTCCCAGAATAAACGCACGTCTCCAGACCCATTAGCCCATGCTATATTATAAAGATAATTATTGGCTTCTGTCTCACTGGGATTAGAATATTGTATAATGCTCCCCCACTGGGCATAACCATTGGCTTTTATCCATGCAGCTATGGAGATATTTCCGGTAATTTGAAGACTCAAGGCACTTGGGGCGGTGATATAATCACTTGAGCCATTAAATAAGTAAGCTTCGTTACCAACCCTACCAGCTACAAGAGTTGCACCACTCACAGTACCATTATTACCATTTCCTGATGTATCATCAGCGTTTCCTTCAAAATGCCAAAGACCTTGATTATCCGTCATGTCAAAATATGTATTGGCTCCACCATCTGGCAAAAGTATGCTCTGGTTTGCATAAGAGCTTCCGGCTGGAACCGAAACCCAAGACCATTCATGGGCAAAAGACGCTGTAGATAATCCCTGAGTAGACGCATCAAATGTTGCTGGAGTCCCTACTGTTCCAGTTATATCAGAAACATTAAATACAAAAGTACTATTATGAACAGTTGTTCCAAACATATTTTGAACAGAAACTGACTGCAATGCGGGAGGAATATTATGCACGACGGTACCGAAAGAGTTTAAAACCGAAACTGCATCTAAAGTAGCTGGAGTATTATGAACAACAGTTCCAAACGAATTTAAGACAGATACCGCCTTATCTGGGGAATTATGAACTACTGTTCCAATAGAATTTAATACTGATACCGAAGCCATTTACTTAGATCACTTCATATTTGTAAAAAATGTTACTAGCTGATGTCCATGGCCCACCTGATGGCTGTGTTTCGCTGTGTGCATAAGTGTAAGTCGCATTGACTGACGGAGTTACCGTATTACCTGCAGTATAGGTAGCATTATCATCGCTTAATTCTGTTCTTCCTTGAACACCAGAGCCGGTTGCCCAAGTGTGAACGGTGACGGAAGCAACTGTCGTCGGTACTGTTCCTAATTGTGTTGCCAAGTTTGTTGTAGAAACAATTACATCATTGCCAGAAGTTGTGGGATCGTCATTAACATTAGTAGCGGTGTTGAACGGACTTTCTAAAGCAGAGTGGTTGTCTGGTGCACCGCCATTTATGGTCCAATTAACGCCGGTTACACTAACATCAGCCATAGGATCTACTCTGGTTACGAAATAAGGAGTCTCCCCCGCATCTGCCGTGTCATCATAAAGAACGACTTGTGCAAAAAAAGTATCAAACCCGTTAGTCAAACCACTAAAAAATACCCCACCAGTAGTAACTGCACTTCTTGGGTCAGTATGGGTTGAGGTCACAGCAACTCCGTCTAAGAAAACTCTTCCTGACCAAGTAGATGTTGACATGTCATACTGTAATCCTACATAATTCCATCGATCTGGGAACATAGTGAATGCTTCTTTAAAGACATTATCCACGTACAATCCATAAGTATTTGTAGCAGCATTAGTTAAGCGAATGTATACACCATTACCTGACGAACCATCGGTAACTGACACAAGGTTTCTACCATTTAGCGTAGCTGTAGCACTATCATAATAAAAAGCAAATGATACCCATCCTTGTGGTTGAAAAGTTTGAGTAGGAAGCCTAAATAAATCAGCGAAAAGCTGATCGTTCTGCGACATACTATATCTCGTGGGGCTTCCTGTGTAAGTATATTGAGTGGTAGTAACGGGATTTCCAGCACCAGTATTTTGCCAATCCCATCCCATTTCCTCTAACTGATTTGTTGTTTCTGCACCAAATGCCCAACTCCATGTTATAGCCATTTTATTCTCCCTCCACTGAAAAATCAATTAATGCATCATCTGCATTAGGATCACTGTTTTGATATTCTGATTCTATTTGTACTCTGCTGACCTGTTGCCACTCTCCGTTAAGGATTGATAATTCTTCAGTATTTCCTTCGATATATACTTGGTTTACCGTTTGGGGCATGCTTACAACACACCTGCCGCTAGAAACATCTACTCTCAAACATATTAATTGATCACCACAAACTGAAACTGTTTCCAGAGGGTCAGCAGGGCTACTGGCTCCGGGTGTCATGGCACTTGAGGCGATATAATCGCCATTCAAATCAGTTGCACCGATACGGTGTTGTTCGGTTGCAATTGGTGTATAAAAATATTGTCTTGCTGACATCTTATTTAAATCTCCTTATAAGTTTGTAATATAATCTTTCTTTTCTTTCAAGAATTGGGTTATTTTGCTTATAGTTATCTTCCCAATCACGAAAGCACATATTGCCTCTTAAATAGGCATCTTCTTCCATTTTTCTTAAGTGTTCGTCTTTCTGAGCGTAGCCACTTTCCATGTCGTGTTCTCCATCAAACTGACCATCACAATTTTGAGTATGATGCACTAATTCGTGAGAGAGTGATCTCATAATATCTTTTGGGTGTCTGTTGTCAGTATATACAGTAACAGTCATACTTGCGGGTTCATAATACGCAGTTTTGCCAAGAGGCATTTTAGCGTTCTCTTTATCAGAAATGAAATCTATTTTCGGATCTTTATCATATTTCAGTCTTTTCTTTGCAAAGGGAAGAAAAGATTCAAGATATTCACTGATATTTTTCATATGCACAGATTCAGATACAACATCCGATGACTCTTGTTCGCCTGTATCTGGTGCTGACTGCGACTGGGTTAAACCTTTTTCTCCCTCGATATAGTCTTTTATGTTGTCATTTATAAATTTACTTACTGACGGACCTTTGTAACCGTGAGGTTCACTGCTCAAAGTGTCGTCCATTATATAAAGAAGCTTTTGCATTTTTTTTTGTTTAATTTGTTTAATCATTTTTATACTAGGCTCTGTCCAAAATGGAGATTTTCCTATAACTTCGATCATTGAATCCATAAACATTTTTATGTTTGCCCCATCTTTGCTTAGATATTGTTCTAAAACTTTTTCCATATAAGCACCAAATCTATCGTGATTTGTTTTAATTTGTTCTGGTTTTTGAGCTAATGTTGGGTACATTGCATACCGCACTAAAGTATAAATGTTGTCAGAAGTTAATTTTTCGGATGCTTTTTCAATTTCTTCCTTGGCTGCGTCCATTTTGTTTGCTAATTTGCCAAGCATCTTGTCGGATAATTCTTCCTCTTCTTCAGCGGATTCATAACCTTTTCCTTTTGAACTTTCTTGTCTTTCTTTTTCAAAAGCATCTAAAAATATCTTTCCGTGATATGTTAAGATGTTTTGAATATCGTTTTCCAAGTTTTCTTTTAGCAGAACACTTAAAGATTCTCTGAGAAAAATATCGCCTTTGGCTTTCTCAATCTTCCAAAAATCACCTTCGTTCTTGACCCTATTCTTATTCCAATTGACCATACTTTTTCTAAATTTTTCAAAACCAAGTGGGTCTTGTTTGTCTCCAAATGATTTATCAATAAAATTTAAAAATGGTTCATTGAACTTTTTATCATAACCTAAAGTATTCTTCCCGTCTTCATTTTCTAGATCTAAATTAAATAATTTAACAAAATCTTCCAGCCACTGTTTATCGTCCATAGATTTTCTTCTATTTGCTAAAGTGTTGTAGGCGTTTCTGATTCTTTGTGAAGCCTTTAGATACCTCTCAAGGGTTTCTGGGGAAGCTTTTTGCCAGCCAGTTATTACTCTGTTTGTATCTTTATTTTTAAATTTTTTTGTTGCTTTTTGTAAATCATCTTCGTAGTGACTACCAAGAACGGCATCGCCATCTGTATAGTCCATTTCCAAAACTTGGTTTAAAATGCTATAACCATCAGATCTTATAGATTCTTTTAATAATTTCTTAAATTTTTTAGTATCCATAATGCGTGAATACTCCTTTGCAAACTATAATTAGTTTGAAACTTTGGAAATAATAGTCAAATTTCCAAGAAGAACAGTTTCTGTTTTATCTTCACCCATGACATAGACATCAGCATGGGGAAACCTTCTTTCTGATAGTGGAAGTGTATAAATATCTAAAACAATTCCTGTCTTTATTCTAACCATATCATCAGCACAGTATTTAACAAGATCGCCCAAATTAAATTGATAAATAAGGTATTCCCCTATAATTGGTAATTCGTCAGTGTGAATCATTTTGAGTGTTTATCAGCAATGGAATTAGATGCCCAAGCCTCTGGCTTAATCTTGCACTTAAATCCTGCCCCCTTAGCATAGCCCATTAGCATGTCGGAAAATTTTCCTGTTGGTACATCCTTTTTGGAATTAGCGTCAATGTGTATTTCAATGTCTGCTTCTGGGTTTGATTCCAAAATTTTATACCCCATTTCTATAGAAAATTCTACCTCTTTAAGTAGTCTGGTTAACATTGTTGGGTATGATAATCTTTTGTGATTTTCTCTTTTAAAAAAATAATAACCGCCCTTTTGATCATTAGCTCCATGAAGGCAGATAACCGTTGAGAATGTGCATTTGTCGCGATATATTTGACTATCACAGCCAACGTAAATCCTACCACCAAGTTTGGAATGCTTAACGGTTTCTTTTAAAATTTCTTCTAGAACTATTGGCTGACCAGAACCAGTATGCCACATTGTTACTCCTCGTAACGACTCGTAGGATAAACAGGACCACTATCACTTGGCTTAATTCCCGGTCCTTTGATGGCTTCTAGGGATGCTTGTACATAATCTATAGACTGGCGGAAACGAGATAATTGGTCATCAATTAAAAAATCTACATCAGCGTCATTGATGATTCCATTCTCGTAATCACCCTTTGCTTTTTGGATGATTTGATCCATAAAATTTTTAGCACTAGAAATAAACCCCTGATATCTTTCTAGGGTCTCTTTTCTGGCTTTTGTCTGCTGATCGCCATCGGAAGGAAAATATTCCTCAAGAGAGCCTTTGTTTGACTCTTTGACAATTTTTAAAATATCTTCTTTTGTAAGTTCTTTCATATCACAAATAAATAGTTTTAAAAAACTTCTTTACCTTTTTTTTGATAAGATGCGAAGATCCTTTTGGGATACGACAGCAGACCTGCCCTTACCTGATAGGAAAACCCTACAACTATCAAAATTATCTTCGCACACATATCCCAAAAACACCCCGACTTCGTTGACTTGTGCATAATCTTGTTCATAGGGATTCATAAATTTATCATAAGCAATAAATTTCTCATCTGGAGCATACATAACAAGATCTCCCTCATCAAACCATTTTTCATAAAACATTATTTTTCAACCTCAAAAATATCAGCATAATACCACTCAGATTTAAACTCATCCCAGTTTTCTACTATGTAATTATTTTTATTTTCTGCAAATCCAAAAGAATATTGAGGACTCATGTTCCAATCGATAGACATCCTTTTTAACGCCGAGGGTGGCTTCTCTAGTGGGTTTTTCAACCAATAAATTTTTATCAAAGGGCACTCAATAAACTTTGAACTAATGCTCCAAGATTTTTTTACGTAATAACCTTCTCTGTAATCAATGATAATTGCAGTAGAAACAAATTCAACATCTCCTTGCCAAACTTCTGTGTATCTTGCTATTTTACCTATCAAATTTATTTCTCGTCTAGTTTATCTGCTAGGGTAACTATCTTTCCAAAACATAAAAACATCATAGCAATAGAAAAAAGAGCTTGAGAAGTTTGAACTGTTCCTTGCACAAAAATAAAAAATGTCAGCATATTGATAAGAAATAATATTACCCAGAACCAATATTCTTGTTTGTTGTTTTTAAATATATTTCTTTTTAACATTTTTTCTCCTAATTTGCCTTATGTGAAAAAATAATAATTATTTAGTAAAGTGTGCATATTGTTTTTTTACACGACTTGTAGCACCATTTACGGGCTTCCTGTGTCTTCTTCCAAGGTTATTAGTATCATGTGTTCTATCAACCCCTGATAAAACCCTTTAGTATGATTTGTTATTACCATATTTTGGTCAATGATATAAAAAGTTGGCCAACCAGTCACCAACCAGCCGGTATCTGGCTCAGTAGACATTAGATCTCTGCTGCCTCCAAGCACAGGAGCAGACTTTATTTTAAAATAATCTGCCCAATTTTTTAAATCCTTCTTGTTTGGTGGATTATAGTTTTGATTTTCAATAAGGATTGTAACATAAACAATTTTATCTCCGTACTTTTGCTGAAGATGTTCTATTTCTTGTGCAGCCATCATACAAGGTCCACACCACATTGTACTAAAATCTAAAATAATTACTTTTCCATGATGATCATAGAGCTTAAATTCGTCACCATTTTGATCAATTAAAGTAAAGTCGCAAGGGTGATCTCCAACTTGCTGGGAGCAATCATCCCAGTCGATAATAGGCTCGACTTTATTTCTGCACCCTGCAACAGAACTTAAAAGCAAATACACAAGAGATGCTATGGCTGCTATTCTCAAAATTAATTTCCAATCCATAAGAAATCCTCCTACTTGTAAGTATGAAAGGAATACCGAAAATTAAATTATTTTCTTGACAAGTGTAAGTTAATCGGCTATAATACTTGAATGATAAAATTAGACCCTAAAATTAAGTTTCCAATGGCAATAATTGGTATTATTTCTGTTATGTTTGTATTTTATACTGTTTATTCTACCACCAAAGAAGCAGTAGAAAATCTGTCTAGTAGTTTAGAAAACTGTATATGTGATTGTTAAAATTTCCACTTCTTAAAGTGATTTCTAATTTCATTTAATTCTTTATCTTCAGACATATTTGTATTCATATTTGTAGTGCTGTACACCAAATCAACCAACTCATCTGTGAGTGCTTCATCTTCGACTTTTTGTACAGTAGTATCTGACACTTCTCCATCATTCTTCCTGAGTACAAGATCCATTCTCTTAACAGGATCCTCGTCACCAGTTAATCCTGATTCTTTAATCAGTTTTTGAATAAACTCAACAGAACTATTGCTTGATTTTAATAATTCAACCATTTTGTTAATTGCTTTTACGTCGTCATCACCCCTATTTTTACCAAGAGTATAATTTCTATCATCTAAATCAAACTGAAAAGCTTTTACAGAAAGATTTTTGTTATAAAAATCAACACCCATTGGCATTTCATCATCGAAGCTCATACCACTCAATCTAACAGACGGTCCTGTTTTTCGCCTCACAAGCCCCGCATAATATGCAGGCAGTGTGTTATTAATTAAAGTTTCAATAAATCCATCCGAAAGGCTATTAACAAGTATCGTTATTGCACTCTTGGCTCTACGTGCATGAATTCGTTCTCTATCTTGTTCGTTCCAAGATGCTTCTACTTCGGGATTAGGATCTGGTTTTAATTCTGTTGCTTGAATCATATTATAAATTAAAATCTTTTTAAAATTATTTTGATAAGAATTATGACTAATAATAAGGTCTCCCTTTTTAATTTCTTTTGTAAATCCAATATTAGCTACAGACTCTGGCTCACCTTTTAAATTATTCAAGAATCCTACAAGATCTTTAATATATTCTTTTTGCTTAAATGTAGGATCGGCTGCAGCCTTTACAATAAAAGCATAATACTTCAAAGCTTTTGTCATAGATTCCAGAGTAGCATCTTCTTTGCCGGGATATCTAAATTCGATATAGTTCAAGTTTGCTGTGTAATTAACATTAAACCCAATTGATTTTGACCCCATCGACCTTGCTGTCTTGGAAACTTGATTTGATAAAATGCCGCTAAGTTCATCGAATTCACGAGAAAGATACTTCTTCATAAGACTTTTCTTCGTTAAAACATCTTCGTGAGAAGAATCCTCCGGAAGCTGTTCAGCAAACTTCTCAATGTGATGTAAGGCAGGTTTCTTTAAATCGCCAGTCCAGCCGGATCTTTCTCTGCTTGGGAACCCGACACCTTTCGTTGCATAGGTGTGATTAAGAAACATAAGAGCTTTAAAAAGATTATAGCTTTCAGACAATTCTCCATCTTGAGAATAGCCGATGTTTGTATGAAGCCCGGTGCTTTGTGTCATTCTAAGAACTGATTGATTGTCATATTCATCAAAGAAGTCTTCAAGGTACTCAATAGCAGCATTTAATCCAATTAAGTAGGGAGGATTATCTTGTGAAAATTCAATACCACAAGATAATGAACCATCTTCTTCAAACTTTAAAGTATTCTGGTATTTGCTCATAAAGTTAGGAAAATTGTCTTCCATAGCTCTTTCAAGTTCATAGACATCGCAGCCATAGCTGGAGCCGCCACCGGTATAATTATCCCGAAAATTATCTTCATCAAACCACTGATACTCTTCGTAGCCCATGTCTTCAAGCCACTGAATGGGGTCATATGTGAACTCTTCGTATCTACTTTGAACAGCTTCATCGGCTTTCTCTTCGACTTCATTACGATACCTAGCCATTATCTTTTGAGACCAATACTTTATGTTGCTAGAATTTATTTCATCTACGATTGTTTGTATTACATCATAGCCGTATCGTCGCGACTTTAAATCGTCAATGTCGCTATCCAGTGCTTCATGGGCTTGTTCAGCAAACCATTGTTGATTTTGAGAAGAAAATGTATTTACAAATTTTTCCATGTCAACTGGCTTCTTGGATGTCGGAAAGATGTTACCCGGACCACCTCTTCCCGACAATGATCTCAAATTGATAAGGTAATAGTCAATAATTTTGAGCATAGCGTCTCTTGATGCTCCAATTTTTTCAATTGGCTCTGGATATTGTTTCCCGCCCTCAACTTCAAAGCCCATTGTCATCTGATCATCTGACCAACCCAATAGATCTTGTAATTCAGCTATTCTTGTCGAATCTCCATAAACCATTTTTAAGAAAGGCATAGGCTCATTTAGAACTTTATCAATTGCTTCATCAAAAACATCTTCTGC
>MDTG01204193.1_pt1 | contig 13756 bp, 11 predicted proteins | sample 811421 | NCBI WGS metagenome assembly MDTG01 (sample SAMN05326645, study PRJNA326480) | marine metagenome | isolation source: seawater | place: Pacific Ocean: South East | collected 2011 | reverse complement strand
CATCGGAGGGGTCCTTAATCTGCGAATGGATAGGGAATATGAATAACTTAATATACTTTGTCTACTGTCACATCCATAAAAGGGAAATTTTGCATTATATTCTCTGACAGCACATATCAGTCAAAAATAGTGGGAAATTAGGACCATTTTTATTTTCGCATAACTTTGCGCTCACAGGCAAATTACGCGTTTGGCATGGCCGCTCAGACAATTATATTTCATAATCTTAACCTCTTTTGCGCGAAAGCTATCGAGCGGATATGCGCGAGAATTTATTTGCGGCCATAGTAAATAATCACGAGCTGTGCCTAATCCTCTGAACGGCGCAGCGCGATCACAGCGCCTGATAAAATGATCATTGCAATTCCAACCATGCCCCAGAAATCGACACCATCCCCAAACAAAACCCAAGCCCAAAGGCTCGCAGATATTAGAAATGAATATTCAAACACCGCAATATAACTTGCATTTCCAAGCTGATATGCCCGCGTCAACATACTAACTGCAATCATCGAAAATACTGCCTGCACTATGGTCCATTTCCAAAAAATAAAAGTAGGTGAACGCCATCCTGTACTTACAAAACTACGCCCGTCGTCCAGTCCGATTGCCATCAAACCCAACCCAATGGCACCTAGAATGCCTAGCGCAAAAAAGAACCAGAAAAGCAATGTTACAGTGTCCTCTACACCACATAAATATCGCGTGCTCAAAGCTGTCATTGCCCACGTAAGACCCGCCAGCATCGGCAAAACTACTACAATTTGTAATTCTGTCACATCCAGTTTTAACACCATCATGACCCCTAAAAATCCAATAAAAGTAGCCAAAATCCGCCAAAAACCGATACGCTCACCCAAAAACAAAACCGAAAACAGCAACACAAACAGAGGTGCTGTGAACAATCCAGCCCCAACTTGAGCGATTGGCATAAACGCTAACGTCCCAAAATATACACCCATCGAAATCGCACCACAGACTGAACGTACAGCAACTCCGCGCCAATCATACGGTCGGATCTTCCAGCCAAATAGCATACTTAGCAAAAGCAGAGTACTGCACACCATAACTGAACGCATGAAATGAAACTGCCACAGTCCTGCATTCTCCGCGATGGTGCCCACATAATTGTCAATCAGCCCAATGATTGCCATACTCGCCACCATTAATGCAGCACCCTGCGCCGTATTTGGACCAGTAGGCATTCCTTCCTCCATAACAATTTTTAAAGTGATAGGCTCTTGGGCACAGGAATAACCATCAGGTTCAAGCTCAAACAGCTTAGCATAGACAAAAAAGCATTAAACCGTAAAATGGCACTGTGGATTTTACCTTGTTTACCGAACTTATTTAAACAAGCAACACGCATACGTGGGTAATCCTCTCACAAAAATAACAATGCTTGAACGTCCAAAATTGCCTGTCGCAACCTTGCAAAAACGCAATCCCGTTGGACACATCAGTCCGCTGCAGCAAGACCAGCGTCTTTCCCTAAAAGAACAAATGAAATCAGGACGTATAGCTTTACATACTCGTCAGCTCAGTTGTTATTATTTAAAATTGCGACTTCGTCTCTAACACGCATCTCAAAACGGTTAACACGGGCTAGAAAATGTCTCATTCAGGCGCTCACATGGCACCCATCTATCGCAACGCAAAAAACACATGAACCAAAATCGAGTTTGACAGAGTTACCAACAAAGATATGGCCAGTTAACAAGAAATCTAAATAAGATCATAAGTTTTAGCTCATGCCAAGAAATGCAGAAAGACATGGTTAATGCAGCTACCCATACCATACATTGACTCGACAAGATCTATTTGTCCGACATATAAATCCTGATGTTTAAATCCTAACGTTCTGGGGGAGAGCCACATGGCACAGATGGCAAACGAAGCAGGTCTCACCAAATGCGCAGCGAACTATGTATCGCTGACACCTTTGTCCCACCTTAAGCGTGCTCGAGATGTGTTCCCAGACCGCGATGCACTCGTTTATGGCGCACGCCGTCACACTTACACCGAATACCACGCCCGCTGTTCTCAACTGGCCTCTGCCCTTGTGAAACAGGGCATTAAACCAGGAGAAGTCGTCTCTACAATCTGCCCCAACATCCCGGCAATAGTTGAGGCAAACTTCGGCGTCCCAGCCAGCGGTGCAGTGCTGAATACCATTAATACTCGGCTGGATGCAGACACCATCGCATATATCCTCGCTCACTCAGAAGCCAAAATTGTGCTTGTTGATACGCAATTCATTCCCGTGACGCTTGATGCAATCACAACGATGACAACTGTCGCCCCAATGATAGTTGAGGTCGCCGATGAGGCCGCAGGCTTCCCTGCCACAGGCGATCACATCGAATACGAAGACTTTATAAAAATGGGTGATCCAAACCAGCCGTGGCACATGCCCGACGATGAATGGGACGCAATTTCGCTCAACTATACATCAGGTACCACGGGCCGTCCCAAAGGCGTCGTCTGCCATCACCGTGGCGCGTATCTGATGACAATGGGAACGGCGCTAAGCTGGCAAATTGGACTCTACCCAAAATACCTTACCATCGTACCCCTATTTCATTGCAACGGCTGGAACCACACATGGATGATGCCCTCTCTTGGTGGGCAGATCACGTGCTGTCGTGACATAACTGCGGCAGCCATATTTAATGCTATTGTAGACGAAGGCATCACGCATTTTGGCGGAGCTCCAATAGTGCTAAATACTCTGATCAACGCAAAATCAACCGACAAGAAATCTTTCGATCACAAAATCTCCGTGCTCACCGCAGGGGCTCCACCATCCCCAGCAACGATCAAAGGGGCAGAAGCACTCGGCTTTAAGGTCATGCAAGTCTACGGCTTGACCGAAACCTATGGCCACGTGACTGAATGCGTTGAACCTGACGAATGGATGGCGCTGCCTGAGTCAGACCGCTACGCAAATATGGCACGCGTCGGCGTACAATATCCAATGATGGAAGATATCTTCGTGATCGGCAAAGACAATTGCAAACCCGTCCCCCAAGATGGCAACACCATTGGTGAAATTGTGATCCGAGGAAATTCTGTGATGAAAGGCTACTACAAAAATCCTACCGCCACAGCTGAGGCTTTTGACGGCGGATTTTTTCACTCAGGCGACATTGCCGTCTGCCATCCCGACGGGTACATTCAGATCACCGACCGCATGAAAGATATCATCATCTCAGGTGGTGAAAACATTTCCTCAGTTGAGGTTGAAAATGTCCTCATGTCCCACCCCGCGGTCAGCCTGTGCGCAGTGGTGGCCCGCCCTGATGAAAAATGGGGCGAAACTCCTTGTGCGTTTATCGAGTTAAAAGACGGTGTATCTCAACCCTCAGAGACCGAAATCATAGCCTTCACCCGCGAACACCTATCAGGCTTCAAATGTCCGAAAACAGTAGTCTTCCATGAGCTACCCAAAACCAGCACAGGCAAAATCCAAAAGTTTGAATTACGAGCAGTAGCGAAAGCGCTTTAAAAAATAACCGAAATACAAAAAGGGCGAGGGATAGAAATGGCGTCGTTTCAAATACACAACGACTGTCATGAGCTGTTGGGACGAAAAGTTCCTACTCACTTCGCCTTAATTCGATAATTCGCAGCCCCGCTGTCACAAAATTGGCGCCACGCTGAGCTGGCGTAGTACCGCGGGCATTAAAATTTGGATAAATTACTGAATCAGATTTCAAAAATTAAAACAGCCATCAATTTTTTGTCAAAATTAGGAATTAATGTCGTGGTCTCAAGTTGAAAGTATACTGTACGCTCTCAGTTTACATACTCAAAAGGCTGTACCTAGAAGAGACACTGTCGTATGTATTAAACAATAATACAGGCCAAAGGCCGATCGAGGCGTATAGTGACAGCTCTCAAAAAATACGAAAGGCTCGAATCCCTCGGGCTTTGGAAGGAGTCCAACACGGACCAGAGAGTTGAAGTAATCGTCTCCTTCGGCGCAGCATCTTTGGTATTGTCTAATTCGAATGGAAAACCGCTCGCTCACTGGTCTCTCGCAGCTGTGCGAACATTAACACGGAATGGATTACCCACCATCTACGGTCCAGACCAAAACAGTGGTGAAACGCTCGAAATAGACGACAAACAGATGATCGAAGCCATTAAAGAAGTGCGTAAAAGCATCCGCCGCATTGGCCCTCATCCTGTTCGTTTAAGTTGGATTCTCTCAGGTTTAATTTTTGCTACAATTTTTGCACTGGTATTCTTGTGGCTGCCCTACATTTCCGCAGATTATGCCACTCGTCTAATCACACAGCCCAAGGCCAAACAGATCGGCGATGATATTTTGAATCAGGCCCAAAATCTGACAGGCCAAGCCTGTGATGAAACGCTCTCTCTTCCTGCGTTACGCAAATTTGAAAATTGGCTACTGCCCGATGGAGGTAACATCCACATCCTGGATATGGGCGCACGGTTATCTGCTCAAATTCCAGGGGGAAACATTTTGTTGAATCGCCTGCTTGTCGAGCAAAATGCAGGACCTGAAGTGGCAGCAGGTTTTGTCCTAATGGAGCGTGCCCTCGCGGCAGAAAAAGCACCCCTCACAGGCATGTTTCGATCAATCGGAACACGCGCCACCTTGACTTTCATCGCTAACGGCACGTTGACAAACCAAGTCCTAGCCACCTATCTGCGCGAAACGCTCACAAGTGGGATGGCCCGCCCCACCGATAAAAACCTGCTTTCCCTGTTTGATACAGCAAAACTTACCTCCGCTCCATACGCTTACGCTATTGACCCAACCGGCAAGACGACGGCTGGATTAATTTTAGGTGATCCAATGCAAAACAAATACCGTCTGCAAATTACAGATGCGGACTGGATTGACTTACAGGCAATTTGTGGGAATGAGTAATACAACAAAAATCATGGGATATCTCAGGATATTGGGATAGCATAAGGTTGCCACACAATACTATCGTAAAAAGAACTGTGCTCTGATTTTTCACGAAGCTTCAAACATCTAAAAAATTAGTGACTGAAATGTACTTTTATACAAAAAGGCCGCCCTTGGAGAACGGCCAAAAAAATCTTGAGGACCGCAGGACTTAGTTCTTTGCGTAAAATTCAACTACAAGGTTCGGTTCCATCATAACCGGGTATGGGACATCAGACAGACCGGGTGTCCGAACAAATTCTGCCTTTAGTTTGCCGGCGTCAACGCTGACATAATCGGGGAAGTCACGCTCAGTCGATGCCAGTGCTTCCATTACCAAAATCATCTGCTTTGAAGATTCGCGCACTTCGATTATATCGCCTTCTTTCACACGATAAGATGGAATATTTACCTTCTGACCATTTACAGTCACGTGGCCGTGATTCACGAATTGACGTGCTGCAAATACCGTTGGGACAAATTTGGCACGGTAAACGACCGCATCTAGACGGCGTTCCAACAAGCCGATCAGGTTTTCACCCGTGTCGCCATTTACACGTACCGCTTCAGCATAGATGCGACGAAACTGTTTTTCCGTCAAATCACCGTAGTAGCCCTTTAGCTTTTGCTTAGCACGAAGCTGAATACCGAAGTCCGACAGCTTCTGCTTCCGGCGTTGCCCATGGACACCAGGGCCATACTCACGGCGATTGACAGGGGATTTAGGACGGCCCCATATGTTTTCACCCATCCGGCGATCAAGTTTGTATTTGGCAGTCGTACGTTTTGTCACGGCTGTTCTCCTTCTGTGGCCCAAAGGGCAATTTTTGAAGGGCGTTGTCCTTTGTCTTGAGACTGACAGGCATCCCTTTACAGGGGCCACCAACACCAATAACCCACTGGAGTGGAAAAGCGACTTATAAGAGATTTTAAATAGGAGTCAACACACTACAAGCTATGTCAAAAAATGGAAATTGCACCATTTTATTTAAAGAACTTAATTTGATAGAGACGTGTTTTTGCTTTGCCGGGGCAGCAATCCAAAGTGCAAAGATCCCAAGTCTCACACAATCAACTTATCTCAGTAAGCTTAAGCAATACAAAAATAGGAGCAATGGGGCGTGAGACGCTTAACTTCACCCTAATCAAGCGTCAAATCAGAGGCAAACCACACTAAACTAATTTTGTCCAAGGGCTAACGTGCCAGCGCTCGGCATTGTGCCCAGACCCCTTCAGCGCAGTCCAGTTTTAAGATCCAATCGAGCGGAATATCACGAACCCCACAGGCCGCAGCCATCATGCTTCCAATAATAATTGCACGCCCACAACTATCCCCACCTGCACGGATGTTTTGTTCAACCGCATCTGCATAATCCTCAGCCCGTGACATGATGTGAAACGCCAACGGCACCGCCATCGGCAGACGACACGCCATCCCTGTAATTTGTGCATAAGCGACACTGTCGACTTCATCAGTGGACAAAGCCGCTCGCAACGCTTCGCCAATCTCGCCCTCAGCGTCTTGCGCAGTCATATTCAAAACCGTTTTTAGGTCTTTTCCTGACACCAAATGATTAAGCACTTGAGCACAAACAGCGGCATAACCATCAGCCACATAATTTATGTTCGTCACTTCGCGCGCCACTTTGGCCATCGCGCTCTGCTCACTCCCTGAATACCACGCAACAATCGCCGGCAGCGTTGTTGTGGCTGGCAATTGATCATCATCGATGCCTGTTACCTCTGCCTTTGCCGCTGTATTTTCCAAAACGCCACGCGTGGGGCGATCAATATAACCTTGATACGGTCCACCTGCTCCAAAGAACTCGACAAACGACGAGCGGTATGCCACGTCATCAAAGCCGCCATTGTCCAGCATTGAGTGCATGGTCAATCTCAAGACTTCACCGTATTGGCTCTGCATCCCATCGCAACGCAACGCATGTTTAAATGAAGATGAAATCCCTTCATAGTGCGCTGCATCCAAAGGCACAAAGGCACCACCACCATTGGCATCTGCCACCTCTTTCACACGCGCAGGATCATAATTCCAGTGCAACCCCAAAGCCGCCGCATCCGCAACCAAAGCTCCAAACACAGCCGCTGCTTTTCGCTCTTCTGACATGAACTTTGCTCCTCAATCCCAAAAACCATTTTATAAAATGATAGGTTACTAAACCAAAATATCCATAGACATCCCAATTCTATCATGGCGCAGTAAGCACAATGAACCCTAAGCACATCCTTCACCCTCTGCCCAAAGGCCCGTTTCGCTTTGTTGCTCTTGATGTAGAAACGGCTAACCGCTCATCACCCAGCATCTGCCAAATAGGTATAGCTTGCGTCCGAGCCAACGGCTGCATGTCTACATGGGAGAGCTACATCGACCCAAACACTAAAGACTGGTCCGCCTCTTGGGTTCATAAAATAACCCAAGATACCATTGAAGGAGCGCCCCAGTTTTCCACTGTGCTAGCCCATCTGCGTTCACTCCTAGATGGTGAGATCGTGTTTCAACACAGCCGCTTTGATCAGAACGCTATCAGCCGCAATTGTCTGCTACATGACCTCGATATTCCCCGCTGGCGTTGGCGCGACAGCGTCGGGGAAGCTCGTAAAGCTTGGCCTAAATTACCCAACAAGGGCGGTTTTAGCCTCGCCTCACTCAAAAAATATCTTAACCCAGATTTTCACCACCACGACGGCAAAGAGGACGCTCGCGCCTCCGCCGAAGTCGTCCTTATTGCTGAACAAGAAACTGGTTGTAACTTTGCGATCAAACAAACCACGAAACCAAGGTTTGATCCAAACCGGTTAGATCTTTTTTCCCATAAAACCATCTAAGGATGTTTAAATTAGCACTGCTCAAGAGCCACTCAATCGTGAACTCAAATGCAGATAATTGTTATGGGCTAGAACTAGTGAACGAACAATGGGTCAGTTTCCAGCTCAAAGAATGCCAAGCGTGTGCATTAACCACATTTCGAGTGGCCACAGTCCAAGCAGGTCATGCAATTTTCAACCATCTGCAATCCCATAGCACCACAAGACGGACAAGGTTTACCCCGGGCTTTCTGCTCTAATTGGATCACCGCAGATTCAGGATCAGATTTCAGCTGCATTCCTTCTCCCCCGATAAATCCGATCCTCAACATGTGTTCTTCAATTACGTTACCAATAGCTGCCAACATGCTTGGAATATAATTCCCCTCCACCCAAGCCCCGCCTCGGGGATCAAAGACAGCCTTTAGTTCTTCAACTACAAAAGATACATCGCCACCCCTGCGGAATACCGCTGAAATCATCCGCGTCAGCGCCAATGTCCACGCGTAATGCTCCATATTCTTAGAGTTTATGAATACCTCAAACGGACGCCTCTGTTGATTCTGGATAATATCATTGATTGTTATATAAATCGCATGCTCAGATTCAGGCCACTTCATCTTATAAGTATGTCCATCGAGCGCCTCTGGCCGATCAAACGGCTCTGCTATGTATACTACATGCGAACCCACCTCTACTGATGGCGCTGCCTCAACTGGTTCCGAAACTGACAGTACAGACCCTGTCACTTCGTTCGGTCTGTACGTAGTGCAACCCTTACAACCTTGATCCCAAGCAGCCATATAAACTTCCTTGAAATCTTCAAAACTGATGTCTTCAGGACAATTAATGGTTTTAGAAATTGAGGAATCAATCCACTTTTGCGCAGCCGCCTGCATCCGGACGTGATCGAGTGGCGCTAGAGTTTGCGCGTTCACAAAATAATCAGGTAACTCTTTGTCACCAAATTTTTGCCGCCACAGATCAATTGCGTAATCAACCACCTCTTCCTCAGACCGTGAACCATCGTTCTGCAATACTTTGCGCTTGTAGGAATAGGCAAACACAGGTTCGATCCCACTGCTAACATTGCCTGCATAAAGGGAGATTGTCCCGGTAGGTGCGACGCTTGTAAGCAACGCATTGCGGATTCCATGCTCAGCCACCAAGGCCCGCGTTTTATCGTCCATTGAACGCATAGTGTCGTTACCCAAAAAAGCCTCCGCTTCGTATAAAGGAAACGTGCCTTTTTCTGAGGCGAGTCGTGCAGATGCCCGGTAGGATGTTTTTGAAATCCGCCTCATCCAACGTTCAGTCAACGCCGCTGCTTCGATGGAGCCATAACGCTCACCAACCATCATCAGCGCATCCGCAAGTCCAGTGACGCCAAGACCAATACGGCGCTTAGCCTGCGCCTCATCCCTTTGCTGAGGCAGTGGAAAACGACTCACATCAACCACATTATCCATCATCCGCACCGCAGTAGTCACTAAATCATCAAGTTTTGATTCATCCAGCGCGGCCTTCTTTTCAAACGCATCCGATATCAGCGTCGCGAGGTTAATTGAGCCAAGCAAACAGGCTCCATATGGTGGTAAAGGCTGCTCACCACAAGGGTTCGTTGCCGCTATGGTTTCACAATAATTCAGATTGTTCTTCTTGTTAATACGATCAACAAAGATCACCCCTGGCTCCGCAAAGTCAAAGTTAGACTTCATAATTTGATTCCACAGATCTCGTGCCTGCACAGTTCTGTAAACCTTTCTGTTCCACTCCAGAGCCCAAGACCCGTCCGCCTTCACCGCATCCATAAACGAGTCTGTGACCAAAACCGATAAATTGAACATCCGCAGCCGTGCGCTGTCCTGCTTTGCTTTAATGAATTCCTCAATATCAGGATGATCACACCGCATCGTTGCCATCATGGCGCCGCGCCGCGAGCCTGCCGACATGATCGTACGGCACATGGCATCCCAAACATCCATAAACGACAACGGCCCGGAGGCATCCGCTGCAACACCTTTCACTTCTGCACCTTTTGGGCGGATTGGGGAAAAGTCATAGCCGATACCGCCACCCTGCTGCATGGTTAGCGCAGCCTCTTTGAGCATATCAAAAATGCCACCCATGCTGTCAGGTATCGTACCCATCACAAAACAATTGAATAACGTCACAGAGCGTTTGGTACCTGCACCTGCCAGAATACGACCAGCAGGCAAAAACTTGAAACCCTCAAGTGCATCATAAAACTTTGGCTCCCACACTTCAGGCGTTTTTTCTACTGAGGCCAGAGCACGCGCCACACGACGCCACGAGTCCTCGACAACTTCATCAATGGGTTGCCCAGCAGCATCCTTAAAACGATACTTCATCTCCCAGATCTGCTCGGCAATAGTCGCGGAAAATTTTGACATGATATGGCTACCTTTGAGCTTCATTTTATCGTAGCAGGTTAGGAACGCTAATGCTTGATTACCGCAGCGTCAACGATTCGATCTAAGGGTCAAGAAATTCCTGTTGGGACTTCTTGCACCTTTTCTTAGACCATGGAATCAGCATAGTGTACAAAGATCCGCATAACATATTTAGGTCAAATGCCCGAAAAAATCTATATGAACCTAATTAAACTCTGCGTTGGTGCGGAAAGCTACGAAGACCAAGCCAGCCGGATCGCACAGCGTGTAGCAGCTGGCGGACCAGACTACCTCCCCAGTCACGTAACGCGTATGTGGCCCAAACAGGAAGCAGATATCCTAAAGGGTGGGTCCTTGTACTGGGTTATTAGAGGCGCTATCCAAGCCCGCCAAAAAATTGTCCGCTTGGACGAAGTCATCGGTCAAGATGGTATCCGCCGCTGTGCCATTATCATGGAGCCAGAGCTGATTCGAACTAACACTGCCATTCGCCGCCCGTTTCAAGGTTGGCGCTATCTCAAACCCCATGACGCTCCCGCAGACCTACCACAATCACGGACAGCCGATGATACATTACCCAAGGAATTAGCACTAGCGCTAGCGGACATTGGCTTACGATAAACGGGTAAATAAAAATTGATCTTTTAAGAACGTTGATTTGCAAATTTGCTGAAGCTGTAACAATAAAAAAGCATGATAAACAACTTAAATAAATTTTAGGCAGCTAACGAATACATATTTTGAATATGACAGTCCACAACTGTTCCAAAATACTAAAATGGGGACACCATTCACACGGATTGACATTTTGATAAGCATGACTTCGAGCCAGGAACCCAATTTATCACAATGGGTGCAGGCTTACCTCAACGCACCCAACCAGTTTTTTCTGCTAACATCGCAAATCCAGCCTCTGAAACAACATCCCACTTTGCTGTCTTACTCGCATAAACCTTGGCCTCTGATCGCAAAATCAAACCATCTGACAAAATTCGCAAACCATTTGCCCGCAGCGTGTCCCCTGTCGATGTAATATCTGAGATTGCTTCGGCATTCAGGTTTTTCACCGTGCCCTCCGTGGCTCCTTGGCTATCAATCAACTGATAATCCGCCACAGCATGCATGCTCAAGAAACGCCGCGTTAAGCCGTGGTATTTTGTGGCAATGCGCAATCGAAACCCATGATCCACACGAAATTGTGCTGCCACCGCATCGAGGTCATCGACGCTTATTACATCAACCCAGCAATCTGGCACTGCCAAAACCAAATCGGCGCGACCAAAACCTAAGGGCTCCACTTCATCTACGATGGTCGCCCAATCACCCATCTTTTCCTGCACTAAATCCGTGCCCGTTACCCCTAAATTGATACGCCCAGCGGCCAGCTCTTTGGGGATTTCACCAGCAGACAACAGCACCAATTCGACATTATCCATACCCTCTACAAGACCCGCATATTCACGGTCTGGCCCCATACGTTTAATAGAAATACCCTTGGTCGCAAACCAATCAATCGTCTTTGCCTGTAGGCGGCCTTTTGATGGGATACCCAGTTTCAGCATCACACAATCCCTTCTTGCAAATCAACCAAAACTTCAGGACGGATAACGCCCCCAACGGCTGCAATCGATCGCCCTTGACCAAGCACTTGTGTGAGCGCATCGTACCTGCCGCCACTGGCTACCACTGGCAAATCAGTACGATTATCAACAGTGAAGCCAAATACAAACCCATCATAATATTCCATATTTGTGCGGCCGAAGGACACAGAAAATGGCAGATCATCAACATTCACGCGCCTCGCAGCTAAAGCTTGCAGCCGGTCTTCCATGGCGTCAGCTGGTACTTGCAAGCTTGGGAAAGTGGCCGCCATGTCACGCAACTTGACAAGTACATCAGCCGAACTGCCGTTAAGCGCAAGGACCGCTTCAACCATTGCCAACTCTTCACAGGAAATCAATTCGACTGCAGCATCTTCCTCTAGCGCCACAATCCGTGCCAGAATCTCTTCCTTAGATCGCAAACCTTGATGTGCACCAGCTTTGGCCAACACTGCCTCTACGCCAACACCACCAACATTCTCAAGTAATTCTTGTCTTTCTTCAGGTACTTGACTGACACCACCATAGCGTTCAAGCAACTTCACAAACCGTGTAGGCCGCCATATATGACGGCGCAGTGCAGCTCGGCGTCTGTTCGTTGTTTGCAAGCCGTTCACCGCGGCCAGCAGAATACTCATGTCACCTGTCGACACCTTCAACTCATAAGATGATAGCATCCCTGAGAAGACAGAGAACACCTCTGCATCTGCCGCCGCTGGATCTGTTCGATCGAACAGTTCGTAGCCTACTTGGGTAAATTCGATTGAGCGCCCACCTATCTGTTTGCGCCATACAGTGCCACTATATGTATAGCGTGCAGGCTCCGCACCCTCTGCCATGTGACGTTTCACAATTGGTACAGTGAAGTCTGGTCGCAACATCTGTTCACCAAGCCTTGGATCACTAGTTACAAAAGCCCGCGCTCGTATATCCTCACCATAAAGGTCAAGCAAAATATCAGCGGGCAAGAGACTATCGGTTTCTACTGGCAATGCGCCTATCAGCATAAAACTGTTGGCGAGGCGATCAGCTTCTTCTTTGATGCGTGAACGTCTATCGTTTTTCATCACCCGTCGGCCCGAGCGATCATCGCCTTCACTTCAGCTACCAAATCACCACGTGCAATTTCTTTTTGTGCAGGCTGACCCTTCCACTCCTCAGACGTTTCAATCTCGGATGCAAGCCTCGCCCCAAGCGCAAGATCTTTGATCTGTAACACGCCCTTTTCCTTTTCATTACCACCCTCAATGACCGCCACTGGGCTTTCGCGTTTATCCGCATACTTCAGTTGATTGCCAAAACTCTTGGGGTTTCCAAGATATAATTCTGCCCGAACACCGGCATCACGAAGTTCTGACACCATAGCCTGATAATCACCCAAACGGTCACGATCCATGACGGTCACGACTACAGGCCCGTTAGCTTTTTTATTTACACGCCCCTTTTCCCGCAGCGCCGCCAGCAAGCGATCCACACCGATAGACACACCCGTTGCAGGTACTTCTTGTCCTGTGAACCGTTTAACAAGATCATCATACCGACCGCCGCCAGTCACAGACCCAAATTGCCGTTTGCGCCCCTTGTCATCAGAAATTTCGAATGTCAGTTCAGCCTCGTAAACAGTACCAGTGTAATAGCCGAGACCACGTACAATCGAAGTATCAATTTCGATACGATCGGGTCCATAGCCTTGGGCCACCAGCAGAGAATTAATCTGCTCCAACTCATCCACACCTGTCATGCCTGTATCCGATCCAGCCACCAATTCGCGCAATCGTGTAAATGTATCTCCCGCCGTATCTCGCTTAGCATCAATAAAACCCATAATCACGTCGGCAGATGCATCATCCAAACCAGCCCCATCCGTGAAGTCCCCTGAAGCATCTTTTCGTCCAGCACCAATAAGTGCACGAACACCATTCACTCCTAGCCGATCTAGCTTATCAATCGCACGTAGAACGACCCCCCGTGCAACCTCTTTTTCATCACCCCAT
>MDTG01183900.1_pt1 | contig 13756 bp, 9 predicted proteins | sample 811421 | NCBI WGS metagenome assembly MDTG01 (sample SAMN05326645, study PRJNA326480) | marine metagenome | isolation source: seawater | place: Pacific Ocean: South East | collected 2011 | reverse complement strand
CGGTTGAATCCACCCAATCCATTGGAGGTGCCACAGGCTTCAGGAACCACTTCCGAAAAAGTCCAATCCGGCCCTGACAGGAACTTGTACTCAAACGGTCCGTTGCCTTGGACAGTCGTTTGCAAGATCCAGAGGCCGTCTCCGACATCGGTCATGGGCGTCAACGTCGCATCCCATCCCTGGAAACTGCCCGCCAGATGGACCACACCCGGGGCAGGGTCCAGATTGGCGGTGTTCACCTGAAACACCACGCTGTACAAGCAAGAACCATCCTCTAAAGTCGCATCCGCGTCAAAATTCGACGCAAGGACATCGGTACACCCCGGGTAATCCAGGTTGGAGGAGCAGGCTGCACAGGCGCCAAAACAGAACGGCCCCACCTGATCTGGACCCGAGACCACCCACTGACGGTTGTATGCTCCGAATCCGTCCGCACCGCCACACCCCAACGGAACGGCCTCCGCCTCTGACCAGCCGGTGCCATTGATGAACTTGAATTCGATCAGGGCACCGGCATCGGCCACCAACGATGTCGTCCAAAACCCGTCGGCATCCTGCACCAAGGGGGTGGACCCTGGCGACCAACCCTGGAAAGACCCCGCAACGTGCAGTCCGGAAGCCGATACCGCCCCGGCCGCTTCCAAATCGGAAGCGTCCAATACGATGTGGACCGTGTACTGGCACGGGGCCACATCACCGAAGTTCAAGGCGTCGGCATCCTCACAATCTGAGGACAACGCGAGGGGATCGTCCTCCGGAACTGGCGTCACAGGCGTGTCAATCCAAAGGTGATGCTGACCCGGTGCGAAATAGAAAGGAGCCCCGAGATCAGTGACATTGTAGCTGTCCCCCGTCAGCGCATCCGTCCAGAAGCCAGTGTGCGGAAAACCCGGTACCATGTCGAACCCCACCACATCAAAGTTGCCGCACAGCACCACGTTCTGGTCCGGACTGTACAGGTGCAGCCGTTTGCCCGATCCTCCGAAATCAATGCTGTAATCGTAAGTCCCAAAGACCGGCTCGTCGCGCTTAAGCTCACAAAGCGCCTTGACCGTGCGCGCCAGCCCCTGGCGTTCCGGCTCCAAGGCTTTGTCCGCCCAAGGCTCCGGCTTCTCATCCAGCTTGCACCCTTCCGCAAAAGTGCCATTCAGGCAATCGAAGATCGAAACATCATACCCGAATTCCCCCCATTGGTACATCATCTTCGGCCCAGGCAATGCCAACAGGAAAGCATGGGCCATCCCCATGCGATCCATGGCCGTGCCCAGCGCTTTGGTGTCGTAGTTCCCGGCGGCATTGCCAAAGTTGAGCAGATCGTGCGCCACTCGTTGCTCGTCATGGCTTTCCATGTACGCCACGAGGTTGGGCCAGTTCCACCCCCGTGCCTGCCAAGAAGCCTGGGAGAAGTCTCCGCCATAGCCCATGACCGCCTCCCCGAATTGGGAGCTCTGCTTGCCCCAGAGCAGGAATCCGCCATTGGCCAGCGCCGTCTCCTCGGGGTTGTCCCCCAAATGCTCCAGCATCATGTAAGCACCCGGATGATGGGTCCAAACATGGTTTCCGTAGTCGAACAGGATGTCCACCCGACTCTGGTCATAGTTGTTCCATGCGCCAACGTCGCCAAGGGTGTTGGTTTGCGTCAAACCCTTAGACAGGTCAATTCGGTATCCATCTACGTGGAATTCATCGATCCAGAAATCCAGAACCCGCTTCCAGAACTCCCGGGTCCATGGGTCCTGGTGATCGAAGTCGTAACCCAATCCATAGGGATGCACCTGATTCTGATTGAACCAAGGGTTGCCCGCTGAAGCAGCATTGTTGGCGTCCTGGTACAACCGCACCATGGGATCCAAGCCAAAACTGTGGTTCGGGACCACGTCCAGAATGATGGCGATGCCACGGGCATGGGCCTCGTTCACCAATCTCTTGAGTGCATCCGCTGTGCCGTAGGCCTTGTCCACGGCAAACCGTGGGCCGGGGTTGTAGCCCCAACTCGAGTTGCCATCAAATTCACTGACCGGCATGAGTTCGATGGCCGTGACCCCGAGCCACTCCAAATGGTCCAAGCGTTCGGTCACCGCAAGGAAGTCCCGCGCTGCGTCCCAGTCACGGACCAACAATTCGTAGATGACCAAGCGATCCTGCGCGGGCCGGGTGAACCCGGCGTCCGTCCAGACAAAGTCTTCCTCCAAGGTGCGGAAGGCGCCAACAGGCCAAAACGCTTGCTGCGAGGGAAATGGCGGGAGATTCGGGAACGTCTCGGCCGACACGTAGCCGTCATTCCACGGATCGAGGATGAGCGGCGAAAAAGGATCGGCCACTTCCACGGTATCGTCCACGAGATAATGGAATCGCGTCCAGGCCCCCGGGTCCAATCCGTTGACCTCAAGCCACCACGTGTTCCCGTCCACTGACCGGTTCATGAGGAAGTCTTCCTCAATGCCCCAACCGTTGAAGTCACCTCGCAAGTGAACATGGTCCTTGGCCGGGGCCCGAAGCTGGAAATGAGCCCGATCCGGCGCCAGGACCGTGATGCCGTCCTGACGGGGAACCGGCGGATCCTCGACCAAGCCTTGAGCCAGAAGGGCATTCGACGAAAACAAACAAGACAGAATGCAACCCGTCCACAGCGTCAAACGGGACAAAGCGGTGCAAAGCAGAAAAGAAGGTTCGCCAGGGCGCATAAACCCTAAAATACGGCCCCTATTTTTACCCTTCGAAACACCGATCATGAAGTACGATATTCTGGTTCTGGGCAGTGGCCCCGGAGGATACGTGACCGCCATCCGCGCTTCCCAGCTCGGCATGAAGGTCGCCGTCGTGGAACGCGAAGCCCTAGGCGGCATCTGCCTGAACTGGGGATGCATCCCGACCAAGGCACTGCTCAAGAGCGCCAACGTCTTCGAATACATCGAGCATGCCGGCGACTACGGCATCAACGTGGCCAAGCCCAAGGTTGACTTCACTGGCATGGTTTCCCGATCCCGCGGTGTAGCCGACGGCATGTCCAAGGGCGTTCAGTTCCTCATGAAGAAGAACAAGATTGACGTCATCATGGGCAACGGAAAACTGATGCCGGGCCGCAAGGTGGAAGTGACCGATGCCGAGGGCGGCAAGCAGGTCGTCGAAGCCAACCACATCATCATCGCCACGGGCGCCCGAAGCCGCCAGCTTCCCAACCTTCCGCAGGATGGAAAGAAGATCATCGGTTACCGTGAGGCCATGACAATGGACAAGCAGCCCAAGAAGTTGGTCGTGGTCGGGTCCGGCGCCATCGGCGTCGAATTTGCCTACTTCTACAACGCCATCGGCACGCAGGTCACCATTGTGGAGTACATGCCCAACATCGTGCCCGTCGAAGACGAGGAAGTGAGCAAGCAGCTCGCCCGGAGCTTCAAGAAGTCCGGCATCAACATCATGACCTCCAGCGAGGTCACGGGGGTGGACACCTCGGGCAAGGGCTGCAAGGTCCACGTAAAGACCAAGAAGGGCGAAGAAGTGCTCGAAGCCGACGTGGTGCTGAGCGCTGTGGGCGTCGTGTCCAACATTGACGGCATTGGCCTCGAAGAAGTCGGCATTGCAGCCGATCGTGGCAAACTGATCGTGGACGATTTCTACAAGACGAACATTCCCGGCTATTACGCCATCGGCGATTGCGTCCCCGGACCGGCCCTCGCCCACGTGGCGAGTGCTGAGGGCATCCTCTGCGTGGAGAAAATTGCGGGCCACGATGTTGAGCCCCTCGATTACGGCAACATCCCCGGGTGCACGTACTGCTTCCCAGAGGTCGCCAGCGTGGGCAAGACCGAGGAGGCGTGCAAGAAGGAAGGCATGGACATCAAGGTCGGCAAGTTCCCCTTCAGTGCATCGGGCAAGGCCAGCGCAGCTGGGCATAAGGACGGCTTTGTCAAGCTCATCTTCGATGCCAAGTATGGCGAACTGCTCGGCGGCCACATGATTGGCGCCAATGTCACGGAGATGATTGCGGAGATTGTCGCCATCCGCAAGCTCGAGACCACTGGTCACGAGATGATCAAGACGGTCCACCCTCACCCCACCCTGAGTGAGGCGGTGATGGAGGCGGCCGCAGCCGCCTACGACGAAGTCATTCACCTCTAATCGGGGCTGGACTTCATCAAAAAAGGCGCCTCCGGGCGCCTTTTTGATTTGGGGATGTACAACTCAACTAAACATGTCCGCTGGCGACGACGACGCCTCTTTTTTCCGGGATTTCGCGGCCGCCTCACGCTCCTGATGGGCCTCGGCGTTCTGTTTCCGTGCCCGTTGACGGGCACGACGTTGGGCGTATTCCGCGATGCGGTCCATGTGCACCAGATACCGCACAGCACTTCCGAAAAAGGCCATTCCCGCCATCAGCAGGACCAAGCCTAGAGTGCCTTCACCTACCCAGATTTCCCAATGGGTATCGGTGATGCGGCGCATGGCCGCGTCCAACGTCACGGACACCCCCGATCCAATGAGGAGGAATCCAGTAGCGCCATGAGAGAACCATCGTTTGCGGGCCGTTTCAATCGTCATGTCCAAGAGAGCGGTGTAAGCGAATCGTATCTGTACGCAAGCTAGTGCCGCTCAGGCGTGTAGGCCCGTTCTCAAACAGCGAGTTCGTTCGCGTCCTCAAGGAAACCAGCGGCGGTGGACCTGGCCCGTCCGCTCGCTCACCACATGAACGATTCCGCCTTTCGTGAGGAAACGGCCATCCAGCGCTCTGCCGGAGTCCAGCTCACGGCCCATCAGGTCATATCGAATCCAATGACAAGGCTCATCCAACCGGTGGCGGTATCGGTCCCCTTCAGGCTGGACCCACCATGAGACCTCCGCCGGGTTCTCCAAGTTGGACAGCGCTCCTCCATCGAATTCCGGGATGGAAATGGAAAACACGTCGTCCATGAATTCATCCGACGCCACCCCATTCGAAAACACCTGCAGGTTCAAGTACCCGGAGATCACCCCATCGGTGGTGAATTGTCCGACCAGAACGCGGAGGTCGTCCCCAGCGGTCCCGTTGGAACTCCCAAGGGTCACAAACCAAGCACCATCAATGTCCATCACCAGGTCTTCCCCCGCCTCGAATTCATCCACCCAATAGCTGGTTTCCGGCGGAAACAAACCCACCGGAATCTCCCCCTCTGCGCCCACTGGTGCAGCATCGATTCCAATCGTCACCCACGTGTCGTACCGCAACGTTGGCAGGATGTCATACAGCAATGGGTTGTTGTTGTTCGGGGTGGCCCAACCATCCGGATCCTGGTAGAAGGATGTCGTGGTCTCCACACGACCTTCCATTTCATCCCACCCTGACACGGAGGTCAAGTAGTCCTGGGGATTGACGAGGACCGCATACAGCCGCGCCGTGGTCATACCGGGAATGCTGTCCACCGCCACCACTTCCCATTCGAAGGAATACGGGGCGGAAGCCTGCTGGGCATGTGTCGTGAATCCTGCCAAGCCCAACAAAAGAGATAACGTCATCCTGTTCATGGCACTTGATTTAAAAGTACGAGTCCATCCATCCGGACTTCGGCAAAAAGGTCGTCATACCCGGTCACCCTGCCTTTCAGTCTCAACAGCTCTCCGGCTTCCAATCTCCGGTGGGCTCGGGTAGAATCCCACGTCGCCACCACGCCTCCTTTCAACACGACCCGATCCCCATCGTCCTGTTCAACGACCCCGTACAACTCTACAACGGCATCCAAATACGCCATGGAGCTGGAGTCTCCCGCAGCCAACTTCCCCACGAGCTCCTCGGGAACCATTTTGAATCGGGCCGCTTCGGCGCCGATGTCCCGATGGGGGCGTTCCAGTAGACTCCATCCGATTCCGGCGAGGAGCGCTGCACCCAAAAACAGTGCAATGCGGGTCAACTTGCGGCCAATCATGCTTCGAATCTACCGACAAACATTGGTGTAAAGAGATGGCCCGGGACGCGTTCGCCCCGGGCCACCAAACCAAAACCTGTCTTGTCATGCGCTTGGCGCATTGCCAATGTTCAGACTCCAATCTGTACAAAGCCTGAACGGTGCAACGTGACGCTCGTCACCTTCTCAGATGACAATCATCATCAGCCACAGATCACAGACCGAGGCCGACCGTCATGCCGAAACGCCAACCCGGTCCGCTATTGGCCGTGAGGTAAGTGTTCCATTGGGAGGAATTGAAGACGCGCAGTTCGAGGCTGTCCTCTGAGCTTTCCCGGTCGTCCACGGACAGGTTCCGTGTCGGCGACCAGTTTCGCGAGTAACTGCGGAACATCGGTCCCGTGTAGACTTCAATGCTGATGCCATTGTCACTGTACCACTGGTATCCCACCATGACGCCGCCACCCCAGTGAAACTGGCTATACTCTCCGTCCAACTCTCCTTGGTACTGGTTGGCCGGAAAACCATCCAGATCATCCACATCCTCGTCAATGGTGAGGTTCCAACTTTCTACGCGGCCCTGCACGCTGACGAACACCCCTTCGGGCATCCCGCCGTAGACCCAAGCGTATCGCCGGATTTCGGGCGTGAAACGCCAACCTCCGTGCACAATGTCCATATCGGCCGCGGCATCGGAGCCGAAATCGTAGTTGTAATAGTAATTCGTGAAGCTCTCCTCAGCGCCAATGCCGGCAAAGGCAAACTGCACGGAAGTCGAAGCATTGAGCACATGCTCGAAGGCCAATTCATAGCGTGCCCAGTACCAATCACTCAGGTTCAACTTGAGCAGACTCTGGGCTTCAATGTCGCCTTCCTGGCCCACGGCGCTCGATGCGAAGGCAAGGAATCCAAGAAGGGTCAAAACAGAACGCATCAAAAAAAAAGGAAGCTTCAGTTGCATGCAGTGCGGGTGTATGTGATTCCAAGAATCCGCCACTGGCCCTCGCTTCTCACGAGTTGAATAGCATCGTGGCCGCAGTGGCTGAGTGAATCTCCAACGGTGAAATCATAGGCTGTGAATACCTCAGCAAAATCCCCGTCGTGATGGACAATGGGGTCGATCATCCGCTCGATGTAAGCAGGCCCGGGCTTCCCGATAGCACTGGCAAATGCATCTCCTTCCATCTGTCCCACCTTGGGTGCATCTCCCATGAGATTGACACTGGTCAAGCTCGCCTCTGGGTGAAGGGCCATTCGAATGCGCACGGAATCTCTGGCCTCCATGGCCTGAAAGAGATCATTGACCACACCGAGGACTTGCGCAGAAGTGGAATCCAACCCCATTGGGTCGGTTTCAACGTTTGCCAGACTGGATGCGCGCCCCTCTGGAGAAGGGGTACAGCCAATCAGCGATGCAACTGCGAGCGCCGTGAAAAAGAAGAGCGGGAAAAAGCGAGAGTTCATGGGTTCATCCAAATGCGTTGAGTAAAGGTAGCACCCGCTGATGTCATGCACCGGACCACCACCCAGCCACCGGTCTGCAGCTGCAACTGGTATTCCCCCGCTGCCATAGGCTCGTCGAACAACACCCGGCCATCGGCTCCGAAGACCGAACACCGGACGGGCGTATCCAGATTCAACCCCAGCTTGCCCTTCACATTTCTGGACAGTCGGACCCACTCCCCGCGGAATTCATCGACACCAACCACCCCCTCATTGAATTGGAACTGGGCGCCTTCATACACATCTCCAGAAGAAGTGCTGTTTCCATTGACGGCGATTGCCGAAACGTACACGCTGACCGGACCACTGCCTGCAGGTGGTGCAATCCACTCCACTTCAAAGACCCCGGAGGCACACAGGTCATTCTGTTCGAAAATGTGCCGTCCTTCAACTTCGTCGAGCCAAATGCAATCGGTGGAATTCTGGTCGACCAATTCCCCGGCGTTGTTGTTGTCCGCAAGCAGAATGGTCCCCTGGATTCCATACCCGGCAGGGTTGCCTGAGCTGTTCACATTGACCACCAGGGTGTGAACGGCTCCCGGCACATAGTCGAGCACTTCGGTGTCGCCATCTACGACGAGGAACGCCTGAACTGTGGGTACGTAGTTGCCGCCACCATGACACTGCTGGCAAGGGATGTCACTGCCCGGTGCTCCCGTCCGGTCCTTGTTCTGCTGGTGGGCGACACCACTCGAATTGGACAGGAGGGCCATGGAAGCCAGGACAAGGAAAACCACCAGGACTTCGGGGCGGAAAGGATGTTTCATTTTGAAGAGCACTGAAAAAGCTACACAACAAGGGGCAGTGGTGTTCGCCGTGACGCACAACTGACAAACGTCATTCTTGGACATGACCACCGTCATTTCAGGAAGAGGGAATTGGATTCAGCTTCCCACTGCCTCCACCCGATTCACGCAACCCCACACCTCCAATGACCTCCATGAGCCCGACCCTCTCCAATCAACTGGACCGCAGCTGGGCCGAAAGGCTCGTTCCCAAAATCAACCGTCTGCTTGCCGATTTTGAAATGCTTCGGTTCAATGCGCGCAGTGCCCGATGGAACGGATGGGGCGAACAATATCCGGCCATGACCGACATGCTTCCTGCATTCGTCCAACACGCGGAAACCGCGACGGAAGCCTTGGGCAAACGCGTCCGTTGTCTTGAATCTCGCCCATTGTCCACCATGGCCGAGTGTCTGGAGTTGTCGACCCTGAGTGCCACCGACGGCGTGCTTCATTATCGGGCTTGTACCCGGATGCTTCGCGAGTCCCTCACCCACATCCTGAAAGAAGAAAGGATGCTGGTCACAGAGGCGCAACATGCCGGAGACGAAGTCACGGCTCAGGTGCTCATTTCCTTGATGCAATTCCAAGAAGAAGCCCTCTGGACATTGCGTACTTCCCTGCGCAGGACCGCTTTTGAAGAGCAGTACCTGACACGGGAAAACCACCCCCAACCGTAACCCCGTCCTGGCGCGCGAAGCGCAACCCGAAAATCAGCGCTGGATCATGAGGTGTCCCGAGTGCTGGACATCTTCCGGCAGGCGCAGAACGAAATAATGGGTGCCGTCAGAAGCCCCATCGCCGTCCCATTCATTGTCGTACCCTTCCGCTTCGAAGACGACGGCGCCATTGCGGTTATAGACCGTCAACTGGTTGTCTGGGTAGAGCTCGATGTACCGGAACACAAGCCGATCGTTCTTGCCGTCTCCATTGGGCGTGAAGATGTTGACGAGCTCCACTTCGCAAGCGAGGATGTCGAGGGCATAGGTGTCCGAATCGCCACAGAGGCCCTCGAGGACATGGGTCACTGTCACCGGGCCAACACCGGCTGCTTGAAGGTTCAGCAATCCAGACTCTGAGCCGATGCTCTCGTTCCCTGAAGCGCTGCTGGCACTCCAAACGCCACCAGCCCAGATGGCCCCCAACTGCCACTCATCCACACCGATGCACAACTCGTCATTGGGCACATCCACAAGAATGGTGGCATCCCGTTGGGGGACCACGGTGATCTGGACCGCATCCACATCCGTGCAGACATCCGAAATGGTATAGGTGATCGTGTAATTGCCAGCACCAATGCTGGGATCGAAGGTGCCTGCTGAGGTGATGCAAGCCCCGCAATTCGCCGTCCAAGTCCCCCCATTGTCAGCCGCACTGAAGATGGTCGACGCCGCCGATTCACAGAGCTCGGGAATGTCGTCAATGGTCGCATCCACAGCGGGTGCAACCACAATGTCGATGCTGGCTGACGTGCTACAGCCCAGGCCATCGTCATATTCCACGGTCACTGTGTGTGTCCCCTGACCGGCAATGCCAGGATCAAAGACGCCATTGCCATTGATGCAATTGCCACAATCTGCGGACCACACCAGGTTGGGCAAATCGGTCCATACCGCCTCGGCATCGAGGTCCACCGTGGCATTCAAACCGCCCCCGGAATTGTTGACACAGAATGGGTCTTCTTCTTCCAGACTGACGGAGAGGATGGGCAAGACTGTCGTGGCGAACGAAGCACTGTTCGTGCAACTGCCATTCTCCACTGTGTAGCTCAGCACGGACGTGCCCAACGGTGCCAAAGCCGGATTGAATGCCGCGCCGTTGAGGCCACTTCCACTGGAGGACCAAATGCCGCCATCGACATCGGCCACGAGATTCAGGATGCCGGCATTGACGCACATTTCCTCCGGCACGTTGGCCGAACCAATGGGCAGGCTCTCATCCACGGTAACGCTGGCCGAGCTCTCGACCCCACATCCCGCTCCGGGCATGAAGCTCACCACATAGGTGCCGGGACCAGGCGGAGTGAACGTTCCCGAAGCCTGAACACACCCCCCACAATCGGCAGACCAGTTGCCAGCCAAGCCATCATCGTCCAATTGAACAGAGCCAATGGATTCGCAGTAGGCAAAGTCCTCCAAGTTGGCCGCCACGGCTTCTCCCACATTGACAGCGACAGTTCCCGAAGCGGTGCAAACCGTGCCAAAAGTGTACTCCGCGGCAAACGTGCCAGCACCCACAGCCGGATCAAAGAGTCCATCGGGGGTCACGCAGCCCCCGCAATCGGCGGACCAAGCGCCTCCACCCGGTGTTCCCACCAGCTGCACGGGATCTGAGAATGGACAAAGGGCACCGACATTGCCGGTGTTGACATTGGGGGTCAGGCCCACTTGGACTTCCTGCACTTCAGTCACCTCGCCGCAATCCCCTTGAATGGTGTAGCTGACCTCGAGGGTGCCTGGCGCCACCTGCGTCGGATCGATTTGCCCGGGCGTATTGAGGCAGCCCAGGCAACTGGCTTCCCAGACACCGCCTGGCGTCCCTGGCGTCAGTTCCGCAGGGTCGTCCCCGGAACACAACACGTCCAAGGGCATGCCCGATGCGTCGAGGATGGAAAATTCTGCATTTTGGGATTCAAGATTGAACTCGACCATAACGGTATCCATGGCCATGAATGCCGAAGTGTCTGGCTCCTCAGGCTCGAGGTTGCAGAGGTAAAATAGGGTTACGGACCCATCGAAATTGACATTGGGCCCCGACCCCGTCCAACCGTTCTGGATGGTCAGTTGCCAACTGCCATCGCCTTCGAGCAAACCGGCAGGCGCGGCAAAGCACGCCTCGTAGAAGCCTCCTGATGTGGTGTTCCAATTGAATGGCCATTCACCAAGGTTCGTTCCAGTGAGGTTGAAATTGAAGCCTTCAATGAACCCGCACGTCCCAGAGGGGTCACAAAGCTGCAGGCCCATGTCACCGGGCCAGCTTCCACCACTGGGCGTCCAATTGTTGGTGACCGCAAACCCAAGCAACTCGCCGTCAAAGTCGAAGTTGAAAGAACCCGTTGCAATGGCGGACAGGTTGAAGTCGTATCCCAAGGTGGTGTCGCACGCCTCCTCTGGGATAGCATCACAGCTCCCCGGCGTGGGAGGCGGGGGCAGAATCTCTGGGAAATTCGCGCCGATCACCACTTCAGTGGCTCCCTCGATGCACACGCTCAAACTGTCGCCTTGGCCGATGATCTCATCATTGACCAAATAGACCAACTGGGTCTGTGTCGCACCATCCGGTGCGTAGCGGAAGGCCTCGTCTGTCAGGGCGATTTCGCCAGTGTCGTACTGGGTCGGACCAAAAGCCCCTTCCCCACTGCCACCTTGAATGCCCACCACGGCATCAAGCCCCACGCAGGATGCGAATTGGCCGATGTGCATCTCGATGATATTGGAGGTCTCATGCAGCACCACCTGGGTCACCAACTCATTGGCATTGCATCCCGTCTGAGGCAAATTCTCCCAGCTGATGACGAAGCGACGACATGGGAATGCACCGAGCGTGGCCGTGCGAATCTCCCCTCCACTGTTGCTCATGTACCCGTAAGGCGCCATCACGGAGTTCGGTGGCAGCGCCGGAGATCCTAGCACTTGATTCGGGTAGTTGTAATTGCCCGTCAAGCCCACATTGAACGTAATGAAGCCCTTCCGGCTCACCTTTAGGTTGAAGAAGTTGGTGTTGAAGAAGCTGAAGCCAAACGGCAACCCAATTCCATCGGAGAATCCGTTGGTTGCCGTGCTCAAGACGTCGCCTGTTCCCACGGGCAGTGGCGGGGCATATGCGATGGAGTCCACTGTGTATCCCGTGGTTTCTGCAGACCGCTCAAAATCGGGGACCACCCAAACACAGGAGTCGGTGCAACCCGCAGTCAAGCCTTCGGGGGCAGTCAGGAATCCACAGTCCTCTTGAGCACTGGATATCAGTCCGTTAAGAAGGAATGCCAAGAGCAGAACCAGTCCAAGGACCGAGCGCCAAGTCGAGGAAATCAAGGAGGGCATAACGGCAAATTAGGGCATCCACCGCAACCGCTTTCACATCAAGATCCGCTACACGGTTCTCCGTAAGCCGACAGCATGGTCAAAATGTCATCCACACCAACAATGCCGTTGCCATCGAGGTCCCCCTCAAGTCCCGAACCGCTCATTCCGAAAGACGCCAACAGCGCCAACACATCAGCGGATCCAATCACGCCGTCCTGCGTCAAGTCTTCAGGACAATCCGCAGGCCCAGCTGCGACCGTTCCGAATTGGACCTCCGCTCTTGTCAACGCAAGCTCAGCCACTTGCTTCCCCAATTCGCGACCTGGAAAATCATCCGCCGGGGGATGAATTCCTCCCCAGATTCGGCTCAGGCTGCATTGGTCCGAAGCATCGCGGTACGTTGCCCATTGCAAATCGAAAGAGGCGCTGGGCCCATCCTCGAACACGAGAAATTCATTCTGGACAATGGGAAAAACGCCCAATCCTCCCGGGAAGAAAGGGTCCCCGGTGATGGCTGTCAAGATTTCTGCCGCCGCTCGGCTGAACGTACTGTGTCCACTCACATAACCCGCGAAGGGCGGCGTCACGAAACTCGGCCGCTGATAAGGCCACCATCGCTCGGCCAGAATCCAGTCCACCCCTGCCTCATCCCAAAAGGGGTTGATGATTTCATCAGGCCCCTGCCATGCGCGGACTTTGATTTTGCCCTCGTGGATGCCAAAGGCCCCCGCAAGCGGATCTCCGGCCTCCACGACCTCAATGTGGCCGGGCACCAAAGGCAATCCCCCCGGGTGATAGGAGGCCGCGGTGGAATCCGAACGCTGGCCCAATCCAGCCATGTAACGGATGGCCGATACGGGGCGGATGTAATCGTAGTACCCTTTGTGGGACCATGCCGCAATGGCGGCGTCGTGCAAGGCACCCCCCAGCGTGAGGTACGCCCGGGTGGTGTAACGCAAGGGGTCCAATTCAGGCCCTTCACCTCGCCAGCGGGTGTTGAAATCTGGATGGTCCATGGCCCCATTCAACAGCACATACCAATGTCCCGGAGGCGTCTCGCTCTCGGGACCATCGGCCCAGAATTCAGCCAACACCCTGGCATAATCCCCGCGCAACACCGGGTTGGGAGCATAGGGCTCTCCGGTTTTTGGATTGACCTGGTGTCCGGGTGCCACATCTCCCCCTTCCACCCAATCGTAGAAGATGTCCATTTCTGAGAAGGAGGCGGGCCCAGTGACGGAGAGATTTCCGATTTGTGCAGGGCTGATGTCCCACTCCGTGTCATCGTTGGAATCCAGGTGACCGCTCCACAGCGCCACCAGCGCAAAACCCCATGCATGCGCATCAGCTGCTTCCCCGACGAGATCACCCTCCATGAAGAGGGGGGGCGGGCCACAGTCGAGGTAGACGGGCCAGACCTCTCCTGCCCGTTGATATTCAACCCGAACGCTGTCGCTCAAAGCGAACGGCAATACCTGTCCCCATTCCGCTCCCTGGAAGTCCGGGGTCTCGCTGAGGACATTGCCAGCCTGGTCGACAAAGACCGGGATGGACAGCGGTTGCCATGCAT